>JACKQG010004558.1_pt1 | contig 15979 bp, 7 predicted proteins | sample 8237621 | NCBI WGS metagenome assembly JACKQG01 (sample SAMN15677084, study PRJNA649215) | marine metagenome | biome: marine; feature: Black Sea; material: saline water; isolation source: suspended particulate matter (SPM) from the Black Sea western gyre | collected 2013-06-09/2013-06-10 | depth... | reverse complement strand
AATCCCCTCTCCCGCCTAAACCCCCCCCCGGGAAGCCGCTGTTTTTGTCGCGTTTTTTTCTCCTTTTATACCCTTCCCCGGTTTTTTTTTTCCTGTATTTGGACCCCCCCTTCTGAAAGGCGCGCCCCCCTTTTCACCCCCGCCGGTATCACTTACATCCGCCGTGACTGTTATCGGCTTGCCCGCCTCGGCACTGCTGATGTGTTTATGCCTTACTTGCGGGGATTCATCGTCTTTTGTAACCACGACTGCAATCGGTTCGGTCTTCGCTTGTCCGCCGCCTCCGTCACCAGCTTCGATTAAGTAATTCAAACCCGGCTTCACATCTCTGCCATTTATCTCCGCAAGATAAACAAATGGCCTGGTCTGCTGCATTTTTTTCCACACAAAATCTCGACTACCGTTGCGGTAGCCCATTTTAACTTCCACCCCGGACCCCCCTGCGTTTACTGTCGCACGAACGACCAGCTTTTTTCCGGGCTGTGCCTTACGAACTGGCACATGGGTTATCGCCAGTTTCATCTCGGCAGCGGCCGGCAGGAAACTATCTCTTTGCTGCTTGAGTTTTTCAAGCCCCTCTCTTAGCTTTACCAGCTCATCCGACCAGTGCCCGGACAAGCCGGCGCTTTCCCTGCCCATAATAAGGTCACTATGATATATATCCCCCGCCGCCTCTACCAACCGTTCCCACGCCTCAATTGCCTGGCTTTCATGTGCGATAGCATCATCAAAGGCATTAAGGTCCTGACTGTGCTTGAATAACGCATAACTAACACCGGCATTGGCTCTGTGCGAGTGGTACATTGATAAATTGGCAAGTATTTTCATATCTGCTATGGTGGAATTGAATTCCTTACTTTGATTGTTTCCAATTCGCTCTTGAGCTTGTTCGACCAGCTTCAGAACATCTTTAGACACCGCAGCGAACCACCGGCTGGACTGCTGCGGCCAAATCCTTGCGGAGTCTTTTCCTTCCAACTGATATCGTGCTGCATCGTCAATACTTAAAAACTGCTGCGTGTCACTCGGCAGGGCTTTGGCGTACTCCGGCAAATCTTCCATCCGTTGTTTCTCTGCCCACCCTCTCGTTGTCGGAAACATATTATAAGGGTAATTATACGCAACGATACGCGGCAGAATCCTGCTTGCGCTGTGGATAGCTCGTTCGACAAAAGGTGCTGCTCGTTTACCGAATCGCCGTTGAAATTCCCTTTGCCAAATCTCAGGCGGCGTATCAGGATTATAACCAATCCTGCCGAACACCTGGAAGAAATACCAGTACCGCTCGAACTCCCAGTCATAGTACTGGTATTGTGGCTTGAGCAGCTCGAACGGCTTCATATCATGCGGATGGTCCTGCATTTTCGTTGCCAGCGGCTGGCTCACCTCGAAGCCCTCACCGTCGTAAAGGTGAGTGCTCTGGGCAAAACGACGGACATATTCCGGGTCACCCCAAAGCAGTATGCGTGAGGTACCGCTGTTCCACAGCCGCCAGTGCATCTTGTACCGTTGGGGATAGCGCAGCAAATCGGCATAGCCGTGCCGCCGGTCATGTTGATTACCCGGATGAATGTGCGTCGGATGAAATGGAAGGCTCATCTGTTCCATCCAGTACTTGGTGCATATCCTCATATTAACACCCATTTCAACGGCCTTGTCGATAAGTGTATCGGGGAAGTTCTTCGCCCGTGCATCAAACCTTACATTCGGCCCATGCTCTTTCATCACCTGATAGACGTTCTCCCAGAAGCCGCCCATCTCAGTCCTCTTGAGCCCCGACTCTCCGTGCATCCGAAACTGAATTGCATCAAGCTCAGGCACTAATTTTAGAAGCTTCGTTAGCGCGACCCTCGTGTAAGCGGTTAAAATGTCTGCCGTCAGACCCCACACTATGCCCTCGGTCGGTTTGCCAACACGATCTCCCGGCCCCTGGACACCGCCCCTGTATATATGGTCCCAGATGCCTAAGGTAAAATTCATACCACGCTCGTGCGTCATATCGATGAGCCTGTTCAGCGCCGCGAGATTACGCTGCTGTTTCTGCTCTGTGATTCCTACCACTTTAATATCGGGAAATTCTTCCACATCGAAAAAGTACGGGTAGGGCGGAGTAAAATATCCCCAGTTCTCATAACCCAACAGCAGGGCAAACGTATTGAAACGATTTTCCGCCAGCATATCGAGGTATCTTTCCCAGTAGTCCTCGTCATAAAAATAGCTCTCGAAGTTCGCCTGGTGCATGGTGTAAATGGAAAGTGCTCGCTCGGAAACAGCCGGGCTTTCCTGAATGTTATGCACCTCACTAAACGGCCTCGACGAATTGCTGCTCCACCCAATGCGGTCGGCGACATCCAGAAGCGCATACATCAGCCCCCTGTCATCGGCCCCGCTGACAAGCAGTGTTTTTTTACCTGACCATTTTGTTTCTCGAATGAGCAGTGACTCGGCTCCTTTCGGCCTGGAAATGTCAAGACTGTCGTGCAGTTTGGCTGCGGGCCCGGCTCCAACTGAAAGACCCGCTACAAGTAAGAGATTCCCGTTTGTTTTTTCGAGAGATGTTGTTTGTTCAACCGCTATTCCTTTTGCCTGCAGAGCCATTCGCACTTTGTTCACGCCATGTCGGCCCGCAGGGCCCATGTCACCATCCATAATTAGTAAGACGGCTGAACTCTCGGAGCAAACTGAAAGAGTTGGAAATAGAAAAAAAACTGTAATGGTAAAAAGCACAATTCTCAAAGACGATATGTTAAACCTTCGATTCTGTTTCATTTGTTTTCTCCTCTGGGAAGAATGATACCGAAGCATAATTTCAAGGTTCCGTTCAATTTAAATCGAATTTAGATATAGCCGACGCCCACAAATGCGCCAAGAAAAATCTGACGATTACTTGCATTTGGCTGTTACCTCCTAATCCCTGTCAGCTTTTATAGATACCTCTGGCAATTTATCACTGATTCTGTTATACTTTTTTTCGATTATTGTCCCGGCCCAGTGTGTCGCATCGCGGCAAGTTGTCGGATATACATCGATTGGTTTTGAACAGCCTGTTGATGAATTTTTCAATGAAAATCACTTAATTTTTGTTGGAGGTAGAAGCAAAGATGTTAGTTAGAAATACTGCCTTGATAACACTTTTCTGTCTTACTGCATATTTCCTGTTGCCATTAACCTCTAACGGAATAATCGCCGCTGAACAATCCGAATCCAAATTCACTACCAGCCCGGTTGACCAAATTACCAAAGCCAGGTCGGACCTCGAACTTGTCAACTTCACCGCTATGAAACTGGCTGTCAAGGACCTCATGAAGGACTTCCCCGAGAAGTACACAAATGGCGAGAAATATTTAAGAGCCATTGAAAACTATGAAAACCGCCTGCCTACAATTAAAAAAGCACTGGAACGCGGCGAGAAGGCTGCGGCCCGGCAAATCGATGAAATCATAGCATTACAGCACCTCGCTCTGCTTTCAAATCCCCTGCTTGACTTCGACAAACTCCTGCTAATTAAACGCAAGCCGATTGGCGACCCGCGCCGGGCGGATGAGCCGGACAGGGGCATAGGAAGATTCATAGGTATGCCCCAGCAAAGCTCCTGGCAGATTCAGACAATGCCCGATACAGAGGGCTGGGACAATGAAATCTGTGTTCTTTCAAATCCTCGACAAGAAGGCAATCTCACATCTATCTATAGACCTCCCGGAGGAAAACTTGTCTCTGAGATGGATTTGCATTTTGACGCCGAAAAGATAATGTTCTCAATGCCGGACGACCGCAAACTCTGGCAGGTCTTCGAGGTTGGAATCGACGGCACAAATCTGCGGCAGGTTTCTCCGAAAGACCAGCCCGATGTCCACAACTTTGATTCGTGCTATCTGCCGAACGGCAAAATCGCTTTTATCTCAACCGCGCCTTTTCAGGGTGTCCCGTGTAATGCATCCGTCAATGTCGGTATGATGTATCTCATGGATGCCGACGGCGGCAATGTTCGCCAGATATGTTTCGAGCAGGACCACAATTTTTGCCCTACGGTGATGAACGACGGACGCATTCTTTACCTGCGATGGGAGTACACGGATATCCCGCACGTCTGGGCCCGGTTTTTGTTTACTATGAATCCCGACGGCACGACGCAAAAGGAGTATTACGGCAGCGGCGGATACTGGCCCAATGCCATCTTTTACGCCCGCCCCATACCCAACCATCCCACAAAAGTAGTTGGCATAGTGACAGGTCATCACGTCGGAAGAGTCGGCGAACTCTTTATCCTTGACCCTCCTTTAGGCCGAACTGCCACCGAAGGCGTCGTACAGCGAATACCCCGTCACGGTCGAAAGGTAAAGCCTCTCATTCAGGACAAGCTTGCGATGGATTGTTGGCCTAAATTCCTTCATCCATGGCCCCTCAGCGAGAAGTACTTCCTCGTTTCCTGCAAGCCGAGACCAAATGACCTATGGGGCATCTATCTGGTTGATATCTTCGATAATATACTTCTCTTAAAGGAAATCGAGGGCAGTGCGCTGCTTGAGCCCATTCCGATTCAAAAAATAAAGAAACCACAGGTCATTCCCGACAAAGTTGACCTCAGCCGCAAAGATGCCATTGTCTATCTTGAGAATATTTATAAAGGCCCCGGCCTAAAAGGCGTTCCGCTTGGAGCTGTTAAAAAACTGCGGTTGTTTACTTATCATTTCGCTTATCACAAAATCGCAGGTATTAATCATCGCGTCGGTACGGATGGTCCGTGGGAACCCAAACGCGTACTGGGCACCGTACCTGTCGAAAAAGACGGTTCGGCTATGTTCCGCGTCCCTGCCAATACACCAATATCAATCCAGCCGCTCGATGCCGAAGGCAAGGCCCTGCAGTTAATGCGAAGCTGGATGACTGCAATGCCCGGTGAGGTTGTCTCCTGTATAGGATGTCACCAGAAGCAGAATGCCGGACCCCCGAATCTGCGAACTATTGCCTCTCGCAGCAAGCCGTCTGAAATAGAATCCTGGTACGGGCCGGAAAGAGGTTTCAGTTTCAAACGTGAGGTCCAGCCTGTTCTGGACAAATACTGCATCTCGTGCCATAACGGCACCAAACCTGACGACGGCCACAAGATTCCCGACCTTCGCGGTGACCAGGATATGCTCATTGCCTATAAAAACGGAGTCCCAAAAGCCAGGGTGATCCGTGGAGTACCTCGGGAAGAGCTTGTCAAAGTATTTGGTGGGGTCTTCGAACCGTCTTATGTCACCCTGCGAAGTTTCGCAAGAGTGGGAGGGCTTGAAAGTGATTTGCGTTTACTGGCACCCGGTGAATTCTCTGCAAATACGACCGAACTTCTCCAGATGCTCAAAAAAGGTCATTACGGTGTTCACCTCGATGCCGAGGCATGGCAGCGAATCACAACATGGATAGATTTGAATGCCCCCTGCCATGGAACATGGACAGAAGTTGTCGGCTTCGAGAAAACACGGAACGACCACAGACGCCGCCTGGACCTGCGCAAGCTCTACGGCGGGACAGTTGAAGACCCGGAGGTCTATCCGAAAATGCCTGAAAGAAGAATTGAACCTGTCGAACCTGCACCTGTCACAAAACCAAAGGTCGAGGTTCCCCGGGTCCCCGAATGGCCGTTTGACGCCGCCGAAGCGCAACGCCGCCAGACCTCCGCCGGACAAACACACAGAACTATTGACCTTGGCAATGGTATCAAGCTCGAAATGGTCCTTGTTCCGGCCGGTTGGTTTGTGATGGGGGATAAGAATGGATTTCAAGATGAACATCCGCTTACACCGGTAAACATTAAAAAAGCTTTCTGGATGAGCAAGTGTGAAGTAACGAACGAGCAATATGCAATGTTTGACCCCTCACATGATAGTAAGTATGAACATAAAGGAAGCTGGATGTTCAATGAGTGGGACCTTGGCTGGGCATTGAACGAACCCGGACAGCCTGTTGTTCGTGTATCGTGGAAAGAAGCTGCGGAGTTTTGTCGCTGGCTTTCCGAAAAGACCGGGCAAAAAGTTTTATTACCTTCTGAAGCTCAGTGGGAATGGGCTTGCCGGGCGGGCACCGACACGCCACTGCACTACGGCGACCTGGACAAGGACTTCTCACCGTTCGGCAATATGGCCGATTTCACCATACGTGACCTCGTGTACGATGTAAGAGACCAATACACCCCGGACATAGTACCAAGAGATGCACGATTCAATGATAAGAAGCTCGTTACGGCAGAGGTGGGCAGCTACAAACCAAATGCCTGGGGCCTGCATGATATGCACGGCAACGTCTGGGAGTGGACGCGCTCCGCATATAAACCTTATCCCTATTCCGAATACGAACAGCGTTATGATACCAATGATAACGGCGAAAAAGTGGCCCGCGGCGGCTCATGGTATGACAGGCCGAAACGCTGTCGTTCGGCTTCGAGACTGAGCTATCCGGCATGGCAGAAAGTTTATAACGTAGGTTTCAGAATAGTTCTTGAAGCCGACAACCAGGCTCAACAGTTCGTAAGCAATAAATGAGCAAACTCCTGGTACTGAAACAAGCAAAAACTTTCAAGAATCGTCTTTGTGATCAATTAAATAAGCTCCTGAAGGTGGATATTAGCAGCACCTGTTCGTTGAATCAAACAAATTTCCGCTTATATCAGAAACAATGGTCATTTATAGATTTTTTGATTGACAACAAAGGAGTTAATTTGGTATAGATAATAGTGGTGAAGTTTGTATCCGCAAAGCTGGGCATCTGTGGGTTTACGCCTTGCAAATAGGAGTGATTTATACAATTTCCCGAATAGAGGAGGATGTTTTTATGCTGGGGATAAAGTTGGTTTTGACAATGGCTTTGTGTCCCGGAATTGAGCTTTCATATTTCAACAAAAAAAATCTTCCTATAAAAACAACGAGCATTTTGGTGTGTGGCCAAAACATAATTCATAATTTTTGTAACTTATTTAAGGAGGACTATTATGTGTAAAAGATTGATTTATCTGGTTTCTTTTGTTTTTGTGCTGAGCCTGGTTCTAACGAGCGCAGCCGGCGCTGCCGACCCTGACCTTATCGGGTGGTGGCCGTTGAATGAAGGCTCAGGGGATACTGCTATTGATTTGTCCGCCTCAGGAAATGATGGAACCATCAACAACTTCGACGGCGGCGGCCTGGGTGCAGGCGGTTCGGTCTGGGTCAATGACCCGGAACGCGGCATGGTAGCAAGTTTTAGTGGAGACAACAGCAGCGGAGCATATATCAGCACCGACCTGATTATTCCATTTATGGACTTGGACAACGATTTTACATGGGCGTTATGGGTCAAGCAGGAAGGCGATGGAACTGGCGTTAATGAAGTGATTTTAGGCAATCGTTATGGTGGCACACCGACGCCGGGATCCGGACAGTTCATCAAATTCACTTCAACAAGATTTGAATACTATCACGGTGGGCACAACGGTACCATTGACTACGACGACCCCACCCCGGGCGAGTGGGTTCATATGGTAGTCGTTAAGGAAGGGGCAACTCTCACACACTATCGTAATGCTGAACTCTCCGCTTCAGAAACTACCACTGCGACCATCGACGAAAATCCTTTTGGCATGGGTGGCGACGCCACTAATGCCGCGGAGATGTGGAGCGGTCATTTGAGCGATGTGCGCCTCTACACAAAAGCACTTTCGCCGGGCGAGATTCTGGGTGTTATGGAAGGAGCTGGTGGATTATGGCCATACGCTTCCGGGCCAACACCGGCTGATGGTGCCTTGCATAAAGATACATGGGTAAACATTTCGTGGAGGCCGGGTGGTTATGCGGTCTCACACGATGTCTATTTGGGTGAGAGTTTTGACGATGTGGATAACGGTGCAGAAGGCACGTTCCTGGGCAACCAGACAGACACGTTTGTTGTTGCCGGCTTCCCCGGATTTGCCTATCCGGATGGTCTTGTTCCGGGTACGACATATTACTGGAGAATTGATGAGGTTAATGACGCCGAGCCGAACAGTCCCTGGAAAGGCGATGTCTGGAGCTTCAGTATTCCTCCCAAAACCGCATACTTTCCCAACCCGGCTGATGGCGCCGAGTCTGTAGGTGTCGATGTGATCCTTAGCTGGACGGCAGGTTTCGGTGCGAAATTGCACACCCCGTACTTCAGTGGCAATTTTGATGAAGTGGACACTGCAACAGGTGGCATGGTACAGGGAACTACGAAATATACTCCCGGTAAACTTAAAATGGCCAAAACTTACTACTGGCGTGTCGATGAGTTTGATATTGTCGAAACGTTTAAAGGTGATGTCTGGAGTTTTACTACCGAAGGCGCCGTTGGAAGCCCGAGCCCGGCTAATGGCGCTGTCGATGTAACGCAAACACCTGTTCTAACATGGACACCGGGATTTGGTGCTTCACATGATGTTTATTTCGGTGCCGATGCAAGTTCACTTGAGCGTAAAGGCGGCGGCAACCTTGGTTCCGAAAGCTATGAGCCCGGACAACTCGAGTGGAATACTACTTACTACTGGCGTATCGATGAGGCCGATAACGCCAACGCCGACAGCCCGTGGACAGGTCCACTCTGGAGCTTTACTACGGCCAACTTCCTTATCATAGACGATATGGAGAGCTACAACGACCTTGATGAAGGTGAACCGGGGAGCAACAGGATATATCTCGCCTGGATAGATGGATTCGACAACCCGGCAACGAACGGTTCTGTTGTTGGCAACCTTAATGCTCCATTTGCAGAGCAGACTATCGTTAACAGCGGTTCTCAATCGATGCCTATGGCCTATGACAACTCCGTCGGAAAATCCGAGGCAACTTTAACATTGAATTCCAATCGTGACTGGACGGTAAACGGAGTTGACACACTGACGATTTGGTTCAGAGGTAATTCATCCAACGCCGCGGAGACTTTGTATGTTGCCCTAAACGGCAACGCCAAAGTCAATAATGATAATCCGGATGCAGCATCGATAAATAAATGGACGCAGTGGAATATCCCCCTGCAGGCCTTTGCCGACCAGGGTGTGAACCTTGCCAATGTCAATTCGATTACTCTTGGCCTTAGCTCGGTTACTGGCGGTACAGGCATGATGTACTTTGATGATATCCGGCTGTATCCACCTGCACAGTAGGCAGGGATTTGACCGTTAAGTAAAAGTATGTAGTAGATTTGTAAATACCGGGCCTATACCATTTCGGTATAGGCCCCTTTTTTATGGTTTTATATCGACAATGATTCTGCGATAACTGTAAAGACTCGGCCTTCCTTCGTCTTTTACCTCCAAAATGATATGAACGGCACCCGGCGTCTTGACTTTTGGTACTACAAAATGAGCTTGTTGTGACGAGTTATCTTTGATATCGACTGAGCCATTATAGCTCCCCGCTTCTTTATAGACAAACCAGCGATAGGAGAATTTATCACCATCAGGATCATAGGTTCCGTCGGCGCTGAGTTTAACTGTCTCTTGGGATTTTACGGTAAGGTTTACTACCGCTTTGCTCTTGTCGTTGTCAAAAGCGACTATTGGGTTGTGATTAGCTTTCTCATACGTCTTGGCAACACACCAGTCCATCCGGGCCGCGAAGTCATGCTGATAAGCCTCACGCCATCTCCAGATGGTTGCCTGGGCGGAGGTATCTTGCATACCGTTTTCAGCAATTACCGTGTCCTGGCAGCCTCTTGCATTAGTCCAGATGGGACGAGTCTCGGCGTATGTTTGATGAAGCACGTAACGTCCACCCCATCCTCCGTAGGACGGGCTGATGCGGCTGCCAAGGCCGTTGCTGATTAGATTAAAGAACGATGGTGTGTCACCTTCCATGATGTATTCCAGTTTGGGATATAGTGCTCCAAGCGGACCGTGATCTTTAATGATGTTTTTTTCAAGCCACGGATTATCGACCAGCTCAAACTTATGCATCGGTGCATTTTTGTAATGGCGGTCGCCGGAAATGCCTGTCCAGGTTGCCTTGTAATATTCCATATTGTCAACACTGCCGGGAGTTACAATGTAAAACAGCTTCGGAAAAGTCACACGCAGCCAGCGTCCGGAATTGTCCTGGTCAGAAATTGTGTAAACCCGAAGTTTCGAGACAAAGGCGTCCAGCTCTTCCTCGCTGCGTGTATACTTCACGTCCCAAAGCGCCTGCGCTAAACAATTAGCTCCGCCCCAGACAGTTATCCAGACCGGGCGGTCATCCGGTCTGTCGATAACCTCGATAATGTGCCGGGAGCCTTGTGAACTTTTACCCGGGCCAACTCCCTTCATACCGAACTCAGGCAGACCAGTCTTTGTAACATTGAGCAAATGTTCCACAGTTGGATAACCGGATGCGTGTTTTAAGAGATTGTTCCGAACCTTGCCAAATGCTTCGATACGTTCACGGATATTTTCCGGCCGGATTTTGTCCCTCAGCCAAACCGATGTGGTCGCAATCAAACCTTCGACATCGAATTCGTTGGAATAGACCAGAAAACGAACCATAGACTCCTCATCATCCGGTTCGTTGGTAATGTCCGTAAGAACAATGACACGCGGCTTAGCAGGTTTTTCGAAGACTACCTTTTGACCGGCAAAGCTTGTTTGAGCGGCAATCAGAACAGACAGCAGAGCGAATAAACTCTTTGTAAAAATGCGCTTAATATTTTTCGTCACCATAGCTCTTCTCCTTCGTATTATGTTACTTACAAAAATTGCGATACTACAGTCTTAAACCCGCTACAACTGCCGTTTTACGGCCTCGGCATGGATTAGTTCGAATACGGCCTTGATGAATTCACTCTCCAGGCCAAGCTGCTTGGCTTTAGCCATGTGGTCCTTCAGAAGGTGCTCCCATCTGTTAATCTGAAGAACGGGAATTTTGTGCTCCTGCTTGAGTTTACCTATTTCCTCAACCCACTTCATCCTTTCCGCAAGGTCCTGTATGATTTGTGAGTCCGCGTGACTGATCTCCGTGCGCAGGCGGGCTATCTGTCTTTTTACCTGTTCATCTGTTATAGCCGTATTTCTTGCCCGAAGCTTATCGAGCAGCTTCATCAAGGCGGTGGGCGTAATTTGCTGTTTCGAATCGCTAAGAGCTCGCTCCGGATTATTGTGAGTTTCTATCATAAGACCTTTGATGCCTAAATCCAATGCAGTCTGAGAGATAGGTTCTATGAAATCCCGGTGGCCGCCTATGTGGCTCGGGTCACATATAAGAGGCAGGTTCGGCAGCAGCCTTTTCAGTTCGATTGGAATCTGCCAGTTTGGATTATTGCGGTATGCCATCCGCACGTAAGTTGAGAAACCTCTATGGATGGCGGCAAGTTTTTTAATCCCGGCGTTGTACAGCCTTTCGATGGCTCCCAGCCAAAGACCAAGCTCGGCATTAATAGGATTCTTGACAAGTACCGGCACATCGACTCCTTTGAGGGAGTTGGCTATTTCCTGTACAAGGAACGGATTCACCGTCGTTCTTGCTCCGATCCAGAGAATGTCAACCTTGTTTTCGAGGCAAAGTTCAACGTGCTGTTTGTTTGCCACCTCGGTTGTAGTAAGAAGGGAGGTCTCGGCCTTTACTGCCTTAAGCCACTCTAGGCCGACTTCGCCGACCCCTTCGAAAGTGTTGGGACGTGTACGAGGTTTCCACACTCCCGCACGAAAAACCTTGACATGGGGAGATTTTACCAGTTTCCGAGCTATCGAAAGGACCTGCTTTTCAGACTCGGCACTGCAGGGGCCCGCTATCACCCAGGGAATCTTGTCAAAATTCAACCATATTGAAATATCTGATAGATGTTGATTCAGCTTTTTCAGGTTCTCAGTCATTGATAGCTTAAACCTCGTACTAACTTGATATTTTCGGTCTCTTAAGTTTGATACTTTACAAATATAGCTAAAAATCGGAAGGTATTGCTCATAGGCTGTGAATTGTAACCGGCGAGAAATATAAAATCAAGAGCCATCAAAGGCATATCAGTAAAGAAGATATCCCTCTAATAGCGACGAATGTTTAATATGCAGAGTTTGTGTGGCGGCAGTTCGAAAAAGAAACGTGTCCTGCCGCCTTTGACTACAAATTTATTAGTTATTAAAGGCTTTTGTTCTTCACTATTTTTGATTGTTAAGGTAAGAATATATTCACCCGGCTTGAGCAAGTAAAACTCCGCCGACATCGGGCGTTTTTCCCTGCCAAAGTGGAACAGCTCCGCAGCAAATTGTTCGGTTCCCGATTCTCTCACTAACGCCGCAATATTACGGGGCTCTGTCAGCCAGCGGACCGCGTTGAGAGGAAAGTATCCGGCATCGCCCGGATCGCCGGTTACCGTTGAATAAAGAAGCGATGGATTCGGGATGTGAATTGTTCCAATAGGTTCGGACAATGTTTCGTTACCTGTAAATAGTGTCGGGAAGCGCAGGACACGGTCGGTATAGCGGACTTCACTTGTATAACCTTCGAAATTTACCCGTAGGGCCTCAGCATTGTTGCCAAGCGCAGAAATTAATGAGCTGAAATCACCATCCATTCTAAAACGAATATACGGTAAACTCTCCTTAGATATAAGTTCATCGAACTCGGTATTGCCTGTCAGGAACCTGTATTTGGCGATTACGCTCGACAGGCCGCCAAGTTTCGAGGCACACCAGGTCTCGGTGCCGGGAGCCGGCTCCTTTTTCGGAGGTGAGCTTAGATACTTGAGACGGGCTTTGGCCACCGAACGGATTGGTTCGAGGTATTTGGCCCTACCTGTAATGTAATGAGTGAGTAAAAGTGTGTGGGTCATCTGGCTCATAGCACTTGGGTAAAGATAAAGTGTATATTCACCATGATTCCTGGGGTCCCACCAGTCAGGTGACAGGCCGCCTACTTGTCCATCTGGCCAGTGGATTGCCGTAGGAATAATGCCGGCCGGTTTACCTCGTTCGGCCCGTGCCGCCGCATCGACCCATGTATCCATCCAGGCGGAAAAGAGTCTCGTCAAGTTCGCATCAGCGGTCCGCTGCCAATAAAGCAAAGTCGGCTGAATCACTCTCGGATGATATACAGTGTCACAGGCTCGCGCCGGATTCATATCGATTTTGTTTGCAGTGAAATACGTGCTTTTGAACTGTAGGAAACCGCGCTCGTTTCGAGCGGTCCAATACTGTTCCATTAGCTCAGCCATTCGAAGGGCACGCCTGCGCCAGAGGTCATTGTCCGGATCGAGGTGCATCATCGGAGTAATGACGTCGGCAGAGTCCTCGGCAGTATGTTCTACATCCGACATTCTCGTTGTATAGCCGAGTTTCATATGCGGCTGGTCCATCAGGGCTGTGGAAAACTTCGCTTGTGCCCGCGAAATCTTCGGGCTGTCGAATCCAATCAATACTGGCACCCACCAGCGCCACATCTCACAATCGTCCCCCCATCCGCCGCCGTACTCACCATTTTCCTGCATGCGGTGGTCTATCCACCACTCGATAATATCCACCAGACGTTCCAGCCCCTCTCGCTGGTAAACTGCCCATTGAGGTGCCCCCGAGACGGCCTGGTATTCCTTATAAGGGCCGGTGGGGCGACCAAGATACATCCGTACAATCTTGTTTTCAGGAAATGACCGGGCGGCTTTCTCAAAAAATCCCCTCGCAATCCCAAAAAATTCATGCCGTCTTTGTGGAATACTCCAGACCCCGCCGGACTCCAGCGTGTACCAGATGACCATCCTGCCGCGATACAGCCAGGTCAGCGGATAAAGCAGAGAACTTTCGGGAATGTCGAAATCGAAGTCTTTATTGCGGCTTACCTGCCGGCCAAAATAGTCCAGTCGTTGTTCGTTCAGCCAGCGTTCGATCTGCGTGATTAACTTTGTAAGGTCTTCCCTGAGAGATTCATCCAAATTTGGTCGTTCCCTGAGTTGTTTTAAATAGTCCAGCCGAACTTCATCGCTGTCGGCATTACCTGCCCGTTGAATAACAGCCGCAATAGAATCATCCCCGGCCTGAATCTGCGTTGCATAAAACACAACGGTCAATCCCATCGCCAACCACAAAATTACCAGTTGCCGTCTTATACATTGTTTACTATTACGGAACCGCTCCATTATTTTTTGCTCCTCCGAAATCTTGTCTATTCTTTACGACCATTATTACTTGCGCATATTTTGTTGGCTAATGTAAAAACAATAAGATTACAGAATACACCTATGACTAAGCCGCTTATTCCCATCGGTGATTTTAAGAGGCCATTCCATATTAGTACACCCACTGCTCCGGCTATAATACCGCTAAAGAATCCGGCCCTGGTGACACGGACGCCAAGCAGCACTGCCGCTAACGGAACGAGGATAACCGGCGCCCAGAAATTATATGCGTAAATGAGAATGTCGAGAATACTTTGAATCTTAATGGCGAAAATAACCGCCAGAACACCCACAAAGCAATTCGTAAGTTTAGCCAGCAGCAGTTCCTGCCGTTCGGACAACGGTTTTTTCCTCAGAGGTTTGACAATATCGTTGATGCAGCCAGTGGCCGCTCCATTCAGAAAAGAGTCGGCCGAGGACATCACGATCGAAATCACTCCGGCAATGACAACGCCCCGCACTCCCGCAGGCAGCACTGTGCGAATAACGTAGGGCATTGCCAGATTGGGATCCAGTTTCGGATCCAGCGTCAGGGCGACCAGTCCGATGGCGCCCGTAATCACAAAAAACGGAATCGAGAAAATACCGCTAAGCATAGTGCCGCGGGCTGTGTGCTTAGCGTCCTTGCCGATAAACAGTCGCTGAACGTAAGGGGGCACAAGTGTTTCACCTAACAGAAAAGTGAGGAACAGTGACAGGAAAGCTCCGATTGTCATAGTATCTGCCGGGACTGAAAAGTGACCTGCCGGTACTGCCTCCCTGATGGCGGAAAAACCCCCAAGCTTTACAATGCCGAATATAAGAGCAGCCGGCAGTCCAATGGCAAGGACGCAGAACTGGATAACGTCTGTCAGCACAACAGCACGCATCCCACCTATCGTTGAATATACAATTACAATTCCGCAGCCGATCAAAATGCCCCAAATCGGTTCGATGCCGACAAACTCCTTGCAGATGAGTCCCATCGCACCCACCTGCGCACCCACAATCCCTGCGCAAAGGAAGATAGAAAAAAAACCGGTAATGACTTTCGCCGGCTTGCCGTATCCCCGCTCCATAATGTCACCTGCGGAGATGACGTTGGGAAAATTGCCCATCTTTGGTGCAATAAACCTGGCGACAAGAATCTCTTTAAGGCTGAATCCCCAAAGCGCTACGATATTTGCAATACCAAAGCGAAAAACCTTCTCGGCATTACCGATAGAAAATCCACCTCCAATAAATGAAGCTGAAAGGGTCGCGAAAATAATTATCGAGGTATATGACCGGTGGGACACTGAAAATTCCTGCAGGCTCTTCATACCCCTGCCACTCCATAATCCCACCAAAAGGACCACGCATAAGTAGAAGATGATAATGGCATAGTCCAGATAATTAAGCATAATGTTCAGGATTTCCTACAGGTCTTTTTCTGGACCAAAGGTCAATTATTAAAAGCTCTCATACTGCTGTCTCAGTGAAAAAAGCAACCGGCGGAATATCACTTATCGTTTTAAGACCGGGGCTTGCCGCAAGAACAGACCTCACCGCATTAAGAGTAATAGCACATGTGGCGATATCACCATTAACACCGCCTGTAATTTTGGATTTAATTGCAGGTTTACCATTGATGTGCACCTGTTCCTATGATTCAGGTTCACTGACCGCAGCCTTAAAATTCAAAGTAATGAACTCTTTGTCGCCAATAAAACCCCTGCCAACCTGATGCACCCCACAGGCCATCCCTTTGGAAATCGGTTTGTAACCGGTATTAATCATCTGTTTCTGTCCTTTCGGAAGTTTTTCCCTTATCAATAACCGCTAATACAATCACTTATTTTTTAGCTATTTTTTCTAATCTCATCGAAAAAAGGCGTTTCTTTTTGCTCAACACATGCAGCGG
>JACKQG010004557.1_pt1 | contig 15980 bp, 16 predicted proteins | sample 8237621 | NCBI WGS metagenome assembly JACKQG01 (sample SAMN15677084, study PRJNA649215) | marine metagenome | biome: marine; feature: Black Sea; material: saline water; isolation source: suspended particulate matter (SPM) from the Black Sea western gyre | collected 2013-06-09/2013-06-10 | depth... | reverse complement strand
TTTGAGCCTGACGCAGATATGGGCGAAAAAGACAGTTTTCGTTCAGGACACTAGTTATGACCTGCGCTATCTATCCCGTTAATCCTGTTGATCCTATCGGACTTGCGAGATCTGTATATTAATATTTTTCATTATTTATTTGTCAGGGCGATATGGTATACTCCTGGCGTGGAGCAGATTAGCAGTCCCCATGATAAGTTTTTCAAGGAGTTGCTTGACCATGTGGGGTTGAGAAGGCTGCTGCAAATATTTTGACCCCAATTTTTAAAATGAGGTAAAAATTATGAATATAAATAATATGATAGAGACTAAGCCTGCCGTAATGCTCGGGAAGCCCGTTATTAAAGGCACGAGGATCACAGTGGAATTGATTGTGCGCAAGCTTGGCGAGGGAGCGACAATCGGGGACCTGATGGACGGATATCCCAACCTGTCCGAAGAAGCTATTCACGCCGCTTTGATCTATGCTGCGGATGCTGTTGCGGATGAACAATTCATCTATCTTAAGACGGGAACCAGCAATTGAATGACCAGGCACTAAAGTTCCTGGCCGATGAAAGTTGTGATTTTGTCTTCGTGAGGATGCTTCGTCAAAATGGATACGATGTCAAGGCGATTGTGGAAGTTATGCCTGGAGCATCGGATTTGATGGTTTTGGAACCGGGAAGGGCTAGAATCCGGACCACAAGATAGCAAGTTTGACCACCTCTCGGTTCCCCTCTCCCGCTCTTATTTCCTATTCTTACCAGGCATCGTTGCCACGAAAAACCTCGCGTCCATCTTTACAGTTACCTCGTCAGGAAGGTCCTTAACCTGCTCAGGGCCTCGCTGCCTGCAACCATCGAGATCCGGGAAGATCTGGCAAAAGATGCGGGTGTTGTCAATGCAGACCCAAACCAGATACATCAGGTGATCATGAATCTTTGCACCAATGCGGGCCAGGCCATGGAGGAGGATGGTGGTGTGCTGACTGTTGAGCTTGGAAATGTGGAACTGGATGAGTTCTCGGCCTCACGATATCTGGATATGGATCCAGGTTCCTATTTGAGACTGACCGTCAGCGATACAGGCCACGGCATACCCCCTGATATAATAGCGCAGATCTTTGATCCCTACTTCACCACCAAGGATATTGGTGAAGGGACTGGCCTGGGACTGTCTGTGGTTCACGGCATTGTCAAGAGTCACGGGGGCACCATCAGGGTGTATAGTGAACCTGGAAAGGGTTCCAGCTTTCAGGTGTATCTGCCTGTCATTGAGGAGGCCGAAAAGCAGGAAGAGGAATCCGAAGGCCCCGTTCCTACCGGAAGTGAGCGTATTCTGTTCATCGATGACGAGGAGACCATCGCTGACATTGGCAGGCAGATGTTAGAGCGGTTGGGATATGAGGTGGTCGCCATGACCAGCAGCATAGAGGCCCTTGAACTCATCAAAGCCCAACCTGAGAAATTTGATCTGGTGATCACTGATATGACCATGCCCCATATGACAGGTGACAAATTAGCCCAGGAACTCATGAAGATCCGTCCTGATATACCGATCATTCTCTGTTCAGGGCACGGCAAACGTATCTCGGAAGAAAAGGCAAGAGATATGGGGATTAGGGCGTTTATCATGAAGCCTATCTTGAAGCGGGCCATGGCAGAGACTGTGAGGAAGGCGCTTGGGGATTGAGGGATTGAGCGTAGCGCTCGTTCTTCCGCAGCGATCGTTCTTCTTTCGTGGTTAGAGGAGAAAGCTGTATTGTCTGGCGCCATGGATGATTCGGCGGATTTGTACGGTATTGTTTTTGACAACGTAAAAGACCAGATACCCTGTCCACAACCAGCATGCGGTATCCAAGCCTCTTGAGCCGGTCATCTTTTGGAATAACTCCAAGAAATGGATGTGTTGTTAGAGGGGCGATTGCCGAATCGAACCTATCAAGCTGTGATTCTGCAGCAGAGGGATTATCTCTTTTAATATATTCAAAAATCTCGATCAGATCTTTTTCTGCGGTGCCTAAATAGCGAATTTTGTAAGAGCCGGTCATTTGATTCTTGACCTTAAACGCTCCATCATCTCGCGGTGAGTAATGCCCTGTTCCCCTGCTGCGTCTAACATCTCCGCTTCACCAAGTTTATGATAGAGTTCGAGCAGACTATGAATACGTTCATAATCTGCCAGGCTCATAACTACCATGTCGCCTTTCCCGTTTCTGGTTATAAATACGGGTTGCCGTTCTTCATGGCAAAGATCTGATATTTCATGGGCGCGATTTCTCAAGTCGGATATGGGTCTGATATGCGGCATGACGTCCTCCAGTTGTTATTTTGATAAAATATTATCACAAAAATGATATTTGTCAACTTCCTATTTCTCGTAAAGGGAGTCACATGTTAAAGGGCCTAAAGGGCCTAAAGTGCCTAAAGTTAAGGAACTTCGTGACTTGAGGGGCGGACTATCGTCCTTGAGGCAAAAACATTATCCCTCAAGCGAAGCGCTCCTCAAGCGTAGCGATCGTTCCCGCGTAGCGCTCCGAAAGTCCATTGTCCAAAGTCCACTGTCCATAGTCCAATACTCCAACACTCCAGTACTCCATTTTTTTGCATAACAGCGAAGGAAATGAGCGTTTCTTGAGGTGAAAGGGGATAGACGATGAGCATGATACTGATTGTGGATGACAATGAAGATTCAAGGATCATACTTAAAAAGACCTTTGAGTCAGAAGGGTATGCAGTTAAAGTCGCTGCCAACGGGAAAGAGGCCCTTATTTCTCCTTGACACTCAACGATCACCCGCCTATATTGACCCCAAACCAGAGTGAGACCTTTGAAAAATGCTCAATTTTGGTCAAGATCAAGGAAGGCGATAATTTCAACCACAGGAATATATAGAATATTTCGAGGATTGAAATTTGAGCCTGACGCAGAGATTGGGCAAAAGGGGGCGTTTTGCAAAGGTCTCTTTAAAGGTCTGTTATAGTCTACAAGGCTATCCCTCCAGTAGTGAATTTACCGCATCACACAACGCTGACAGGTTAAACAGAGGTCACAAGAGGCGATTGGAGTCAGATTGGGCCGTGAGATAATCATACAGATCGAGAACCTGTCCCTCGCTTTTGGTGGAATACAGGCGCTCAATGAGGTAAGCACCAAGCTGCTGAAGGGTGAGCTATTTGCCATTATTGGCCCCAACGGTGCCGGCAAGACCTGCATTTTGAACTGTATCAGCCGATTTTACACCCCTCAAAGAGGACGTATCACCTACAAAGGGGAAGATATCACCCGTCTCCCTACCCACGCCATTGCAAAACGGGGAATTGCCCGCACTTTCCAGAATATCGAACTTTTCAAAGGGATGACAGTCCTGGACAATATTAAGCTGGGACGTCATACGTTTCTTAAGTCGGGGATCTTTTCCGACATGATCTATTTTGGTCGGACGCTTCGCGAGGAACTGACGCTCAGAAAAGAGATCGAGGAAAGGATCGTCGACCTGTTAGAGATCGAGGCCATCAGAAAACAGGTGGTAGGGACCCTTCCTTACGGGCTTCAGAAGCGAGTTGAACTGGCAAGGGCCCTGGCCATGCGTCCGGATGTACTGCTGTTAGACGAACCGATGGCCGGAATGAACCTTGAAGAGACCGAGGACATGGCAAGGTTTATCCTCAATGTCAACAGTATGTGGGACGTCAGCATTGTCCTTGTGGAACATGATATGGGCGTTGTCATGGATATCTCAGATCGGGTTTGTGTACTGGAGTTCGGCAGGAAGATTGCCGAAGGCCCTCCGGAAGATATTCAGAAAGACCCCCAGGTGATCAGTGCATACTTAGGCGAAGACCAGAAAACCTACTCGCGTCTATGAGTTGAACAAAATGAACTCATCCAAATCCCAATCCGGCGAAGTTCCACGAACCCTTCCATCGCTCCTGGTAAGAAATGCGGAGCGGTTCGGTAACTCCCGCGTTGCCTTGCGTGAAAAAGAGTATGGCATCTGGCAGCCGGTAACCTGGCGGGAGTATCTGGAACATGTGCGTGATTTCTCCTTGGGGCTCACCTCCTTGGGATTCGGCCGTGGAGACACCTTGGGAATCATAGGCAATAACCGCCCCGAATGGCTTTATGCGGAGTTGGGGACAGAGGCGGCAGGGGGCGTTCCTTTTGGCATATTCCAGGATTCCATCCTGAGCGAGGTGGCCTATATTATTGACCATTCCGAGGCCGTTATCCTTGTTGCCGAAGATCAGGAACAGGTGGACAAGATCTTAGACCTGAAGGAAAAGCTGCCCCGGATTAAGAAAATTATCTATACTGATCCCAAAGGGCTCTGGGACTATGAAGATGACATTCTGATCGATTACTACGAGGTTGAGCGGTTGGGCCGGGAGATACACGAAAAAGACCCGGACCTTTTCCTAAAGAACGTCAACTCTATTAATGAGGGTGACCTGGCCACCATCTGCTATACATCAGGCACTACTGGCAACCCCAAAGGAACTCTGCTGACGTATTCAAACATAATAAGCATGGTGGCTTCTTTAAATGAGGTCGATCCCAAGTTCCCTGATGACCAGTTCCTCTCCTTTATCCCCCTTCCATGGATCGTGGAGCAGACCATGAGCGTCTTTTCTGCGCTTTACTCCGGTTACACCGTGAATTTCCCCGAGGAGCCGGAAACGGCCATGGCCGACCTTTACGAGATTGCGCCCAGCTTAGTGGTGGCATCACCCCGGATGTGGGAGGGGATGTCCCGTCAGGTGATGGTGAAGCACCTGGATGCCTCTTTTCTTAAGGGGCTTGTTTATGACCTCTGTCTGCCTGTCGGATATCGTTGGGCCGACTTTAAATTTGATAAGAAGAAACCTTCCTTAGGCTGGAAAACCCTTTACTGGATCGCCTATTTTTCCATGTTCAGGGCCTTGAGAGACCGCCTGGGTTTTTCCAAGGTCCGCTCCGCCATGACCGGAGGCGCCGCCCTTGGCCCTGACGTGTTCCGGTTTTTCCACGCCCTTGGGATCAATCTGAAACAGATCTACGGACAGACAGAGGTGGCAGGATACTCCACCATACACCGTGACGGAGACATCAACTTCGATTCTGTGGGCATCCCTGTGCCTTCAGCCGAGATCTCCATCTTCGAGCCTGACGGAGAGGGTGTGGGTGAGGTCATATCAACGGGCCCCGGTCTGTTCCAAGGGTATCTCAAGAATGAGGAGGCCTCTCGAGAGACCATCATAGATGGGTGGCTCCATTCCGGTGATGCAGGCTACTTCACCCCGGACGGACACTTAGTGATTATCGACAGGGTCAAAGACCTGATGCATCTTAAGAGCGGCGCCAGGTTTTCCCCCATGTTTATTGAAAACAAGCTCAAGTTCTGCCCCTATATCGTGGAAACGGTGGTTTTGGGACACCAGCAGGAATATGTAGCCGCTATGATCTGCATTGACTACAAACATGCGGGTAAATGGGCTGAAGACCATCGTATTAGTTACACCACCTATTCTGACCTCGCTGCCAAACCCGAAATTTATGACCTGATCGAACGTGAGGTGGTACGGGTAAATAAGACCTTGCCTGAAAAGGCCAGGATCAAGAAGTTTCTTCTCCTCTACAAAGAGTTGGATCCGGATGATGAAGAATTGACGCGTACCAAAAAGATCCGACGTGGGTTTATCAATGAGAAATACGTGAAAGAGATTGCCGCCCTTTACAGCGATGTGAGTGAGATTCCCATTGAGGCGGTCATCCGCTACCAGGACGGCAAGACGGCCACGCTTCGTACCCATCTGATTATCCGCACCATGAAACCCGAGAGCGAATACAAGGACTCCTTGAGGAAAAAGGGTTTCTGGGGGCGGCTTAGGGGGAGGTCTTAGTGGAGAGCGAATTTCTTTTTTTCATGCAATTGCTCCTTTCCGGTCTTTCCATGGGCTCGATTTATGCCCTTGTGGCCCTTGGATTTGTCCTGATTTACAAGTCCACCTCCATTCTTAACCTGGCCCAGGGCGAGTTTCTCATGGTGGGGGCCTACATCTGTCTCTCCATTACCTTAGACTTCGGCCTCAACTTTATCGCCTCTTTTATGCTCACGATGGTCTTTTCAGTGCTCTTGGGGTTAGCTGTCGAGCGTATTGTGCTCAGACCTCTCATTGGAGAACCGATTATTTCAGTAATCATGGTGACACTGGGGCTTACGTACATCCTGAGGGGTCTTGTCATCATGCTGTGGGGGAATGATATCCGCCAGTTCAACCTGTTTCCTGAAGAGCCGATCGATTTTTGGGGCGTCAAACTCACCTACCTGTATCTTTACAGCATGGGAATTTCATTAGTATTATTAACTATTTTTGCTATATTCTTCAAGTATGCCCGCACCGGTATCTTTATGCGGGCGGTGGCGGATCACCAGACTGCGGCCCAGAGCATGGGGATTCCGGTGAAACGGGTTTTTGCCATGAGCTGGTGCATCGCTGCGGTGGTTTCATCCATCGGTGGGATCTTGGTGGGGAATATCGCCGGCGTCGGTGTCGACCTTAGCTATATAGGGCTCAAGGTGCTACCCGCCGTGATTTTGGGTGGCCTCGACAGTATCCTGGGGGCCATTATCGGCGGTCTGATCGTGGGGGTCCTCGAATTCCTTTCAGCCGGTTATCTTGACCCTTATATTCCGGCTATCAATGAGGTCTTCCCCTTCATTGTTCTGGTCCTGGTTTTGATGATCAAGCCGTACGGGCTGTTCGGAATTGAGGAAATCGAAAGGGTTTAAGAGACACAAACTATGCCAGCCGGAATATTCCATGAGGACTATCGGAGCGATGATCGTATTTTCCAGACCTGGTTTGTCAAGGCCTGGGTATTCGCTTTTTTGATAGGGTGCATTCTTTTTCCGTTCTTTTCAACCAAATACATGATCTCGATCATGACAGAGGTCGGTATAGCCATCATCGCATGCCACGGTCTCAACCTCCTTACCGGTTTTACCGGGCAGATCTCCTTAGGTCATGCTGCTTTCTTGGGTGTCGGCGCATACACATGTTCCATCCTCATCCAACAGGGTGTGCCCTTTATCATCGCTCTTCCCTGCGCCGGTGCAATGGCGGCCCTGGTGGGCATGATTTTCGGTGTTCCTTCCCTCAGACTGAGGGGGCTCTATCTGGCCATCGCAACCATTGCGGCCCAATTTATTATTGAATTCACGATCAGGCGCTGGGACAAGCTGACCGGGGGTGTGGAGGGGATGTATGTTGACCCGGGGACGATCGGACCCTTTCATTTCAATGATCACGTACAACTCTACTATCTAACCTTTATTCTGGCAGTGGCTGCCACTTTAGTGGTCAAGAACATCGTTCGTGCCCGTTCAGGTCGGGCATTCGTGGCCATCCGGGATCGATACCTGGCCGCTGAAGTGATCGGAGTGCACGTATTCAAATACCGGCTCATGTCCTTTGCCGTCTCTTCCTTTTTTGCCGGCATTGCAGGGGCCCTGCTGGCCCAGTACCTGGAGGTTATCACCCACGAGTCCTTTACCATCCATCAGTCCATCGACTACCTGGCAATGTGCATCATCGGGGGATTGGGGCATATTTTGGGTGGCATTTTCGGGGTCGGGTTCTGGTTTATTTTGGAGAGGATACTTGAGGTCGTTACCACTACCCTGAACACAAAATTCCCCGATCATGTCACATGGTTTGTCTCCATCAGGGAAATCGTCTTTGGCTGTGTAATTGTTCTTTTTCTTATTTTCGAACCCGACGGCCTGGCGGCTCGATGGCGCACCATCCGGGCATACTGGAAGCTGTGGCCGTTTTCTTATTAAGTGTGGGTTTGCCGCGGGGCTCGGTATCCCGGTGTGCTGACTCCTGGCGGTGAGATGTCTTAAGAGAAGATTGTCATCAAATTGTAACTCAAGAAAGGAGAAAAATCATGAAAAAACGGACAATTGGATTTGCAGTGGTGGCGCTGTTTGTGGCCTTGAGTCTGGGATTTTCCACAGGGAGTGCTGTTGCCGCTGATGTGATCAAATGGGGGGTCCTCATAGACCTTTCCGGGCCCACATCGGACTGGGGAAAGAACCAGGTCAAAGGGCAGTTGGATGCCGCCCGCTGGGTCAATGAACATGGTGGCATCAACGGCAAGAAGTTGGAACTTATTGTTATTGACGACGGTTACAAGGTTCCGAGAGGTGTGGCCGGCTACAATCGGCTCGTTGATTCGGAAAAAGTGCTGGGTCTCTATATCCAGTCCACAGGCACAACCATGACGTTAATAAAGAAGATCGTGGATGACGGGGTGGTCACCATCGCCGCATCATTTACATCCAAGTTTCAAAACCCCGCCAAGACCCCCTTCAGCTTCTTTGTGTCTCCTTCTTATGGCACCATGGGCCGTATCGCCCTCAAATGGATCAAGGACACCTGGAAAGATCCCAACCGCAACCCGAAGATATGTTATCTCTATCCTGACAACAAGTATGGCAGGGATATCCTGGATGTGTGTAAAGACTATGCCAAAAAGATCGGGGTCGATGTGGGCCCGGACCAGGTCATTAACTGGCCAACAAAGGACGCTACCGCCCAGTTGATGAATATGAAGCGGTATAATCCCGACTACGCCTATATTACCTCAACCGCTATGAACGGCGCAGTGATACTCAAGAACGCCAAGGCATTGGGAATCGAGACCAAATTTATCTCCAACATTCGCAACTTTGAGGAAACACTGATCGACCTGAGCGGTGGCGCGGCCAATGGGACCTATGGTGTGCATCCCATCGCGCCTTACGGGGCCGATGTCCCGGGAATGAAAAAGGTGGTCGAGTGCCACGAGAAATGGCATTCCGGTGCGATGGGCACAAACGTCTATGTGGAAGGCTGGGTGAATATCCTGGGCGTGGCCCACGCGTTACGTTTGGCCGATAAGGCGGGCAAACTGACCCCGGTAGGCATACGTGAGGCGTTTGAGCAGTTCAAGGATTTCGATACAGGTGGTCTGGGGCCTCCTCTCACCTTCACCAAGACCGATCACCGGGCAAGTATGGCTGCCAAGATTTATGAGGTCAAGAATGACAAGATCGTACCTATCAGCGACTGGATAGAGCTGCCGCGGGATATGACGTATTTTGGCAAGTAATACAAATTAAGGTTATGTGAGTGTTCACAGGTTCTGGGTTCATTGTTCTTCGAACCCTGAACCTGTGAACCCGTGAACGGTTGCAAGATTGTTTCTATCAACAATCAACAATCGTCAATCGTAAAGGGAAGATATGCTGAACCTGAATCTGCCCAGGCGTTTTAATGCAGCCCAATACTTCGTTGATCGCAACGTGGAAGAGGGGCGCGGGGAGAGGCCTGCGATATTTTTTGAGGATCAGACCTATACCTATCATGAGGTCCTTGAAAAGGTCAACAGGGCCGCCAACATGCTCAGGAACCTGGGCGTTGAAATGGAAAACAGGGTCATGCTCCTGCTCCGGGACTCCCCTGAAATGATCTTTTCTTTTTTCGGGGCCATCAAGTCAGGGGCCGTGCCCATACCGACAAATATCCTGATGAAGTCCCAGGATTTTCTTTATGTTCTCAATGACAGCCGTGCCAAGGTGCTGATAGTGGATTCGATCTTCCTCCCGGAGATTGAAAAAATCCGTGACCAGGCAACTTTCTGCAAAAAAATCGTGGTAGTTGGCGGGGAAGACCCGGCACATCTCTCGTTTGATCAGCTCATGGGCCAGGTTTCCAGCGATTTTGAGCCGGCGGAAACCACGTGCGATGACCCGGCCTTCTGGCTCTACAGCGGCAGAAACCCGGAAGTACTCATGGGGGCCGTCCATCACCACAGCCACATGGTCTACTGTACGGAGGCCTATGCCAGGGGCATACTCAACATGACCGAAGAGGATCGGGTGTTGGGGTCATTTCTTTTCTTTGCCTATGGCCTTGGAAACAGTGTTTACTTCCCCTTTGGCGTCGGGGGCGCTACGGTCCTTATTAACCACCGGCCCACACCGGATCTGATGTATGAGGACCTGGTCAAATATCGACCCACTCTGTTTTTCACCGTCCCGACCCTTTTGAGCGCGCTTGCCGATTATAAGAAAACCTGCCGCCAGGAGGGGAGGAATCTGCCGTCTGTTGACAGTCTCAGGGCATGTATATCATCGGCTGAGATCCTGTCCCCGGAGGTGTATCACCGGTTCAGAGAAGAATTCGGGGTGGAGGTCCTGGACGGCACCGGCTCTACCGAGATCTGCCATATCTTCCTTTCCAACCGCTTTGGCGGGGTCAAATTAGGCAGTACGGGAAAGGTGGTTCCCGGTTACCGCACCCGGCTTATTGATGAGGACGGGCATCCTGTGTCCAGAGGCGAAATGGGCCATCTGCTGGTAAGCGGGGGTTCAACAGCTTCTGTCTACTGGAACATGAGGGAAGAGACAAAGCGAAACATGTTGGGCGAATGGTTTGTCACGGGGGACCGGTATTTGGAGGATGAGGACGGCTTTTATTATTTCCGTGGCAGGAGCGATGATATGCTGAGGGTAGGGGGGAAGTGGTTGGCCCCAAAGGAGGTTGAAAACGCTCTCAACCAGCACCCTGCCGTGGCTGAGAGCGCTGTGGTCGGTCATCAGGATAAGGAGGATCTGATCAAACCTTACGCCTTTATCGTACTGAAACCGGACTGTTTCCCCTCTGATGAGTTAAAAGATGAGATCAAGGCATTTGTAAAGGAAAAGATCGCCGTGTACAAGTATCCACGCTGGATTGATTTTATCGAGGCAATCCCCAAGACACCGGGTGGAAAGGTGCAGCGTTTTGTCCTGCAGGAGAAGATTCAGGGCCTGTCATGTTAAATGTCAACAATATCGAAGTTATTTACGATGATGTGATCCTGGTGCTTAAGGGCCTTTCCCTTGAGGTGAAGGAAGGTCAGATTGTCGCTGTTTTGGGGGCAAATGGCGCTGGAAAGACGACCACTTTGAAGGCCATCTCCGGCCTCCTGAAGGTGGAAGAGGGGGAGGTGACCGACGGCACCATAGAATTTATGGGCCAGCGCATAAACGGCAAAGAGGCAGAAGAAATCGTTCGGTTAGGCATTTTTCAGGTCATGGAAGGGCGATGCGTATTCGAAAATCTAACGGCTCATGAAAACCTCATGGCTGCCACCCGGACCCGTAATAACCGAAGAGAAATCCGCGAACGTTTTGATACGGTCCTTCACTATTTCCCCATCTTAAAAACACGGCGAAACGTGTTGGCCGGATACCTTTCCGGCGGGGAACAGCAGATGTTGGTGATCGGCCGGGCGCTCATGGCCCGAACCCGCCTGATGATGCTTGACGAGCCGTCTTTGGGCCTGAGCCCTATTCTGGTTGCCGAGATCTTCAAGATCATCAAACAGCTCAATGGGGAGCAGAAGATTACGATTCTTCTTGTGGAGCAAAATGCGCATTTGGCCCTTTCCATTGCCGAACACGGTTATGTCATGGAAAACGGTAAAATTGTCTTGGACGATACGGTGGACAAGCTCAGGGAAAACGAAGATATCAAAATGTTTTACCTTGGGCTGACAGAGATGGGCACCAAACGGAGCTATCGCGATGCCAAGTTTTATAAGCGAAGGAAACGCTGGCTGACCTGAGGAGGAGACTTATGGCAAAAGTTGGGATATTGGGATGTGACAGCACCAGGGAGATGAACTGCGTCATGATCGGCTGCTTCGGGAATCTGCGCGGCAGGGAAGGATCATTCAAGGACTATCCCAAGGACGAACCTCTGGACCTGGTGGGGATCATACACTGCGGGGGCTGCCCGACGGCCGTGGGAACAGGCCGCATATGGCAGCAAGTCAAGGCCCTAATGGATTACGGCATTGATGCCCTCCACCTCACTTCCTGTCTCGTCCAGTTGTGTCCCTTTAAAGACCTCTTCCTGGAGACCATAAAGCGAGATTATCCCGGCCTCAAGGTTGCAGAAGGTACCCATCCGTTTCATGATCCTGATGCATTCAAGAACGGTATCAAGGAACTAATTGTTCAGAGGGTCGTTCCGCCGCAGACCATGAATGATCTGGTCTTCAAGAGGATAAAACTCCCGCCCGAAAAAGAGGATTAGATCTCCTTCCCGCCTGGATCAGGGGAAGGGCGACTGGGTGCCGTTACTCGGTTACCCACGAATTCTCCGGCTGGGTGACGGTTTCCTTTTAAACAACACCCACATCGCTTTTTTTTCACCGCCCATTTTCGTTTCCTCCTATCGTTGGGAATCTGCGGGACGTCCACTTTCGACCCAATTTCTGTCAAGCTGCGCGCAATAGCCCAACGGGCTCTTCAGCCGTAGCGATTAGGTGTCGGCTGCAAGAGCAAGGTTATACCTGTTCTTTTATGTGGCTTCTTTTAAAAATCCACTGGCGTATTTGTGAAGCACACTTCCGATTAATGTTTGATAGGGGATGCCTTCCCGTGCAGCTCTTCTTTGTAAGGCGGTAAGGTCATTTTCTGAAATTCTTATATTGATCTTGCGGTTCTTTTTTAATGTGTTCATGGCTATTGTTTGGTAATCAGACTGCGATTTTGAGGGCTTTAGTCTCCCATTTTCGTATGCCTCTAATATTTCTTTTTCGTATTCATCGAGGATTATTTCTTTTTGTTTCTTAGCCATCTTCACCTCCATAGTATTTCTTGGTCGCCTTCCTACTGGGAATAATTGTTTTAAGAAAATACTCGTTTTTGTCTATAACACATGGAACTAAATAGGCATATCCTTCCACATCAATTATCAGAATTTTTTGGTTTGGATACTTCTCCTTGTTGGGATGATCCGTTTCAATAACTTTAGCTCCGGATTCAATTCTCCGAACTATTTCTTCGAAGGTAATCCCAGGTTTGTGTGAAAAGTCAAGGGATTAATCAACACCCCTATCCCGATTCGATAGGTTGAGAAGCTGTTACCCGTAGTGTTTTTCCGCTTCATCCGGGGTTACGGCATCCTGCTCGATATCCCGGGCCTGTCCGGCTTTTGCGTTCAATTCCTTGTAATATTCGTGCTGGATAAGGAGATTCATGATCTCGTTGCTTCCGGTCCAGATCATGGAAAGACGTCCGTCCCGCAGCAGCCGCTCGATGGGGTAGACCGTGGTGTAACCGATCCCGCCCATGATCTGCATGGCCTTGTTGACCACATCCCAGCTGTTCTCGGTGGCCACCTTTTTGGCCTCTGATACGAGTCTCCTGGCATCCCCCCCGCTATCGGCCAGCCTTGCAGCGGCATAGCAGATGGCACGGCCGGCATCTAAGAGTGCCGCAGAATCGGCCACCATGAAGCTGACTGCCTGAAAGTTGTTGATGGTCTTTCCAAAGGCCTTGCGCCGGGTGGAATAGCGGGCCGCGACCTCCAGGGCCGCCCTGCCGGCACCAACGGCCCCGGCGCCGGAAAGCAGCCGTTCAGGGACCATCATCCGGTTGAAGACGTCATAGGCCCCATGGGGCTTTCCCACCAGGTTTTCTTTTGGGACGCGAACATCCTTAAAGACGAGGCGGCCCGTGCCGCCCCCCCGGGTCCCCATGAGCTGGTAGATGTTCTGGACCTCCACACCAAAGTCCCTTTCCACGATGAAACAACTGATGGATTTATGAGGGGGTGCCTCCGGGGCGGACTTGGCATAGACCAGGAACCAGTCCGAATCCTGGGCCCCCACCACAAATCGCTTTTCCCCGTTGAGGATATAAGAGTCCCCATCCTCTACTGCAGTGGTGGTGGCCCCAAAGAAATCAGACCCTCCCCTGGGTTCTGTGAGGGCCTCGGCACTGTAAAGCTTGCCCGCCAGGGTGGGTGCCAGGTACTTTGTTTTCTGCTCCTCGGTGCCAAAGAGATTGACTGCTTCACCCACAATGCTCGGCATCACATAGGCGCAGCCCAGGGAAGTCCCAAGGACGCCCACCTCTTCGCACGCGGCCACATTGGTAACCCAGTTCAGATCGCGGCCACCGTATTCCTTGGGAAATCTTGGCCCCAGAATACCTGAGGGGCCCGCCTTTTCCACAAACCAACGGCCCGACTCGATCTCGCCGTTATCCATGTCTCTGACCATCTGGCTGGGGACCTCGTTTTTTACGAATTCCCTGACCTCCTGGCAAAACGCCGTCTCCTGTTCGTTTAAAAGAAAATCAAACATAGCTAACCACCTCCAGTCTTACGGTTTTCTGAATAAAAAGGGTTGTTGTTAAGTCTACTCTTATTTGCTTTCTCTTAAGATTTTAAACCGGTTATACTTCTTCATTCTTTCTCTCATCACCTTTTGTCATTCAATTTTAATGTCCAGCCATTGCGGATTCATGCCTAAAGCAGCAGAAAGAGTCAATCGTAGACTTGACCCCTTTACCATCAAGTTGTTTAGAAATTTTGAAATCGGTCATGCCCGTCTTGAGGTTGGCTATGTTTATCCCAACGTAATCGGATTCATCGGCGGCATCCTTGAGCCAGGCGTACGGCCCAAATCCAAAGTCCGCCATGATGGTAATTGTCTTATCGGGTTTCATATGCATGTCTTGTGCACCGAACGCTGAAGCTCACTTGCCGGCGGACTTTATCGCCAGTCAAGTGCAGCGCATTGTTGGATTTTTTTATCCCTTTATTACGGCTAAAGGATTTAATTCTACCTCAACACTAACTAAATCTTCTTGATTAGCCATGACAGCAGAAATATCTTTATATGCTCCTGCCGCTTCATCTAAATCTTTTTTATTACGAATCGCATGGACAATACCTAAGTCATCAAGCCTTTTCTTTTCAACATCAAGATTAAGTTCCCGTTGTGCTCGCGACCTGCTCATTTTCCGCCCTGCACCATGAGAGCATGACTTAAAGCTCTCTGGGTTGCCAAGTCCCCGAACGATATAACTTGCGGAACCTTGTGAGCCCGGAATAATGCCTAATTGGTCAATATAGGCTTTGGTGGCGCCTTTCCTATGAATCATCACGTTTTTATTGAAGTGATTTTCCATTGCGGCGTAGTTGTGCGCGATATTTAGCATTTCGCCGAACGTGACTTCCGGCAGAATGTCAAGGATAGATTCCTTTATACGCTCGATCATTAGGCTTCGGCTTGATAATGCAAAATCAACACAATATTGCATTTCTGCACTATAGGTTTGCCCTTCTTCTGAATCAAGAGGGAAAAAAGCAAGCTCCCACTTTTTAGGCACCAATGAAAACCATTTCTCGTTAAGCTTTGCAGCGAGATCATTGTAATGTTTTGCGACTTGATACCCTATATTTCTGCTGCCAGAATGGACCATCACCCAAATATAACCGTCACTCCCTTTTTGAATTTCGATAAAATGATTTCCTCCTCCAAGTGTTCCCACTTGTTTCAAAGCACTATTGTATTGAGTTTTTACGATAGGGGTATAGTCTGTCGGTTCCGGCATCCATTTTTCGTCCTGCTTTTTTGAATGATGGTTAAACCCGAGAGGAATTTTGCTTCTGATGCCTCCTTTACATTCTGCGGACCCACCCATAATTTCTTTAATGGTAGGATGGGCAAGAATTTTTAATGAGGTCCTAATCGCACACATACCACACCCGATATCAACTCCCACCGCATTTGGCACAATAACGCCAAGTGTTGCCATGACACCGCCTATAGGCATTCCGTACCCTTGATGGGCATCCGGCATAATGGCGATATGCTTAAAAATAAATGGTAAATTTGCTAAGTTTCTAGCCTGTTCGAGTGCTCCTTCTTCTATATCATCAAGCCACAATTTGATCGGCTTTTCTTCTGTGGATATTACTTGATTCATACCATTACCTTTTCTATTTTTTTTAAATCCAACGTTGCTAATCAACCGCGCGGCTTTTTGCGTCGGCTGAATTAGCCTTGTTATGAGAAAAAGAGTTTGGGGTCAAGTCTACGATTGACCTTTGAGAATATTCCCTTCAATATGTTCAAGGCGGTTTCTAAACTGTTTATCCTTCTGCAATCTGCTCTTTACGCGCA
>JACKQG010004556.1_pt1 | contig 15981 bp, 14 predicted proteins | sample 8237621 | NCBI WGS metagenome assembly JACKQG01 (sample SAMN15677084, study PRJNA649215) | marine metagenome | biome: marine; feature: Black Sea; material: saline water; isolation source: suspended particulate matter (SPM) from the Black Sea western gyre | collected 2013-06-09/2013-06-10 | depth... | reverse complement strand
GGCGAAACCCCTGGGCGTGCGGCGCCGCCCCCATTTGTTGGGCGGGGCGGAGGACCGCCCGGGGCTGCTGGGGGCGGGCGATTTTTTTGTTCCCCCCTCCCGCCACGAACCGCTTGGCAATGTGGTGTTGGAAGCGTGGGCGCAAGGCGCGGCGGTGGTCGCCGCCGACAGCTTCGGCCCCGGCACCCTGATCGAAGATCGTGAAACGGGTCTGCTGGTGCCCATTGACGATGCGCCGGCCTTAGGCAGCGCCATCCTCAGCCTGCTGGACGATGACAAGTTGCGGAGCCGGATCGCCCGCCAGGGGCATCAGGCCTACAAAAAGCAATTCACTGAAAAGATCGTCATCGCCAAGTATCTGGAGTTCTTCGAGGCCATTACCTCTGGGGCTGAGGGTGAGGCAGGGGCCGGCTCGGATGAGGAAACACCCTGATGTGCGGCATCGCCGGCATCATGACGGCTTCAGGGCAAACGCCTGACGAAAACACGCTCCGGGCGCTGGCGGACGCCATGTCCCACCGGGGGCCGGACGGCACGGGCCAGGCGGTCTCGGGCGGTGTCGGGCTGGTGCAGACGCGGCTCGCCATTATCGACCTGGAAACCGGAGACCAGCCTTTCTTCGAGGCGAAAAACCCCGGCGGCGAAAAAGCCGCTCTGGTCGCCAACGGGGAAATCTATAATTACGTGGAACTTCGTCTCGACATGAGCCGGGTGGCGTTCCAGACCCGGTCGGACTGTGAGCCGCCCCTGCACCTGTACCTGCGCCATGGGCTGGGTTTCGCCCGTTATCTGCGCGGCATGTACGCCATCGCCATCCATGATCCGGCGGAGGACTGCCTGGTGTTGGCCCGCGACCCGTTCGGCATCAAGCCTCTGTATTACGCGGAAACGGATTTGGGCTTCGTCTTCGCTTCCGAACCCCAGGCCCTGTTCCGGGCCGGCCTGATGACGCCGGTGCTGCGCCCCCAGGCCCGCGACGAGCTGTTGCAGTTGCAGTTCACCACCGGAGCGGAAACGATTTATGAAGGCGTCCATCGCCTGTTGCCCGGCGAAACCCTGCAGGTGAGCAAGGGCCGCATCACCGACCGGATGGTCATCGAGGCCCTGGCCGAGGGCGGGCCGGCGGAAACGCTTAAACGCACGGCGCTCCGTCGCCTCGATGATCTGCTCAACGATAGCATCGGCATCCACCAGCGCTCCGACGTGCCGTATGGCATGTTCCTGTCCGGCGGCATCGATTCGTCCGTCTTGCTGGCGATGATGGCACGCCTGAACGAACGGCCCGTGCAGGCCTTCACGGCGGGCTTTTCCGGAACCCAGGTGGCCGATGAGCGCAAACACGCCCGCATCCTCGCCGCCGCCACCGGCGCCGATCACCACGAGGTGGAATTCAGCGAAGGCGATTTTTGGTCCCTGCTGCCCATGGTGGCCGCCGCCATGGACGACCCGGCGGCGGATTACGCGGTGCTGCCGACCTATAAGCTGGCTGCGGCTGCGCGCAATGCGGGGATCAAGGTGGTGTTGAGCGGCGAAGGCGGCGATGAAGTCTTCGGCGGGTACGGGCGCTATCGCCGGGTGCGCCGGGCGCGCCTGTTCGGTGGACGGCCGATGCGCGAACGCGGTGTCTTCGACGGCCTTGGTGTATTGCGGGAAACGTCCGCTCAGTGGCGCGACGGCTTCGCCCAATCGGAACGCGATGCCGCCGCGAAAGGACGGACGCGCCTGCAGGTGGCCCAGGCCACCGACTGCGCCGACTGGCTGCCCAACGACCTGCTGACCAAGCTGGACCGCTGCCTGATGGCGCACGGGGTCGAGGGCCGGGTACCGCTGCTTGACGTCAAGTTGGCCGGGTTCGCCTTTTTCTTGCCCGATACCCTGAAAGTACGGCGCGGGCGCGGTAAGTGGCTGTTGCGGAAATGGCTGGATACTGCTTTGCCCGCCGCCAAACCGTTTTCGGCCAAGCGCGGCTTTACGGTTCCGGTGGGGGAATGGATTGGCAGGGAAGGAAAGCGCTTAGGCCCCCTGGTGGCGGGACAGCCTTGCATTGCCGATATCTGCAATCCACAGGCCGTGCAAGACCTGTTCACCGCCGCCGGGGAAGGGCGAAAAACGGGCCAGGCGGCTTGGGTGCTGCTGTTCTATGCGCTCTGGCACCGCCGCCACATCCAGGGCCAAGCGGCGGACGGCGGCGTTTTCGACGTGCTGGGCGGGTAGGGCGAGCGACCTTCGTTCCGGCAATTCAAATTTTTCAAAAAACTATTGACTAGACTGACTAGTCGGTTTAGAGAATGCCGTCATGGCAAATACGGCATTCATACAACCGGCGGATAAAACCGTAGCGGCAACCGCGAAACCCCGGACCACGGCCCGGGACAAAATCGTCGCGGCCGCCCGGCAATTGATCCTGGAAAAAGGCTACGGCTTCGTCAGTGTCGATGAGATCGTCAGCGCGGCGGACGTCAGTAAGGGAAGTTTTTATCACTTTTTCAAATCGAAAGAGGACCTGGCGGTCGTTGCTCTGGATGATTTCATTTCCGATGGCGGTGCCATAATGATGCAGGGGCCGTTTACGGAGATTTCCGATCCGGTGGACCGTGCCCTTGGCTTTCTGAAGCATGTGGAGGGTGTCTCGAAGACCCTTTGGGGCAGCGGCTGCCTGCTAGTGGTGTTTTCCGTCGATATGGCGAACACCCACCCGAAGGTCAAAAAGGAGACGGTGAAGATTCTCGACCGCCTGATCCGGAACATCGGAGATGTGTTGACCCCGTTGGCCGAAAGTCTGGTCATCGAGATGACGGGTGAAGCCCTGACACACCAGTACCTGTCCGTCATCGATGGCTCCATCGTGTACGCACGGGCGACGGGAAAGGTCGGGGAGATCGCGGCAAACCTTCGGACGTTTCGCAAACAAATGGAAGCCCTTGTCGGAAAGGATTGAAATCGGCCGCAAAGCCGGCGTCATTTTTTTTGGCCAACCACTAAACCGACCAGTCGGTTTAGTGGTTAAAATTAAGAATTTAGACATTTTCGGGAACTTTTTTTCATCTCCGGCGTCTTGCAACCAAGGACCACATCTACCGGCCCCGTATTTTTCGGGGCGCAATGGAGACAAAGACCATGAACCAGGTTATCGCCCTCGCCGGAAATGCGCCGGCCAGACTTCGCAGCTTCGTGACCCTCGCCGAAATGAAGGCGTTGGCCCTGTTGGCCCTGCCTATGACCGGTGTGGCGTTGGTCAACATGGGCATGTCGATCACCGATACCGTGATGATGGGCTGGATCGGCCCGACGGCGCTGGCCGCCGGCGCCGTGGTCAGCGACCTGTATTCCATCGTTTATTATTTCATGGTCGGAATCCTGTCTGCGGTATCGCCGTTGATTGCCCATGCTTTGGGCGCGAACCGCAAAGACGATGTGCGCCGCTCCATGCGCCAGGGTTTCGTCGCGGCTGTGTTGCTGGCGGGGCCTGCGGCATTGGCCGTGGTTCACGCGGGGGACCTTCTGGCGGTGTTCGGCGTTGAGAGGGCCGTGATTGACCTCGGCTCGGGCTACGCCCTGATGATGGCGCTGACCATCATTCCGATGATGTTTGTCGCCGTCTGGCGCAACGCCTTTGCCGCCCTTGGGCGGCCCCGGGTATTTCTGGCGGCCATTGCCCTGGCTTTGCCCGCCAATGCGTTGGCCAATTACGTCCTGATGTTCGGTTTCGGTCCGATCCCGGCCATGGGCCTGACGGGGGCGGGACTGGCGTCTGCCCTGGTCGCCTGGTGTCTGGTTCTGGGCTTTGCCGGATTCGCAGCCGTCAACAAGGACATGCGGGCTTACCGCTTGTTCCAGCGGTGGTGGCGCATCGACCGTGCGGGGTTGGAGGAAGTCTTTCGTCTTGGCCTGCCTATCGGATTTTCCAGCATCGGCGAGGTCGGCGTGTTCCTAATCTCCACCGTTATTATCAGCCTGTTCGGCACCGAAGCCCTGGCGGCCCAAGCCATCACCATCCGCATGGCGGGTGTGGTCTATGCCGTCACCGTTGGTTTGTCGCAAGCGGCGACGGTGCGGGTCGGCTATGCCGCCGGGCAGAACAACGACCTTGCCATTCGCGAGGCCGTATGGACGGCGATGACGGCGGGTATCGTTTGCGGAATTGCCATTTTTGCCGGACTGGCGGCGGTCGTGGATATTCTGCCGTGGATGTTCCTGGACGGGTCCTCACACGCGGCGGGAGATGTCGCGGTTTATGCAGGCGGGTTGTTGTTTTTGCTGGGGGTCTTGAACCTGGTGCAGGTGCCGGGGGTGGCCGCCACCGCCGTGCTCAGGGGCTTTAAGGAAACCCGTGCACCCATGGCGCTGTGCCTGACGGGTTACTGGTTGATTGGTATGCCGGCGGGCTATGTCGCCGCGTTCCCGATGGGTTTGGGGGCGCAAGGAATCTGGATGGGGCTCGTCACAGGTGTGGCGGCGACGGCGGTGCTGATGTGCCTGCGTCTGGCCCATCGTCATGGCCGGGCGCTCTGGGCCTGAAGAGATACCGTTAATTTTTGAAACCAAGAGAAGGAATCGTTGAGATGAATATTGCTTATGTTGCGACCGAAGACGGAGATATTGCCCCGAAAGCCCGGGGGTCCTCGGGTTTCATGTCCCGAACCGGGGTTCTCCTGTATGGCGTCCTTTCCTATGGCGTCGGCATGTCATCCCTTTTCTGGATGATCCTGTCTCTGGCCGGGCTGGTGCCGATGGGACTGGCCGGGGTGCAGGTGTCGAACGTATTGCTCGCCTCGGCCTTGAATATCGCGCTGCTGGTGGCCTTCGGGGTTCAGCACTCGGTCATGGCGCGGCCCTGGTTCAAGGCGAGGATGACCCGCTGGCTGCCGGAAGCCGCCGAACGTTCGACCTTCGTGCTGTCGTCGGGACTGGTGTTGTGGAACGCCATCGCGTTTTGGCAACCGCTTCCGGGGATCGTCTGGCAAGTCGAAGCCGCGTGGGCGGTGTGGACGTTGTGGGGTCTTTTCGGCCTCGGTTGGGGGTACATGCTCCTGGCGACCTTTGCCATCGACCACTTCGACCTGTTCGGATTGCGCCAAGTCTGGCTGCACTGGCGCGAACGGGCGTATGAGCCGGTCCAGTTCAAGCGGCGCTTGATGTACCGCCACAGCCGCCACCCGATCATGCTGGGTGTCCTCGTCGGAATCTGGGCGACCCCGGTGATGTCGGCCGCGCAACTGACCCTGGCCGTAATCCTTACCGCCTATGTCGTCATTGGCCTGGTGTTCGAGGAACGCGACCTGATCGACAATCTCGGCGATGCCTACCGCGCTTACCGCAAAGAGGTCGGGGCCTTTACGCCCTGGGTCTGATTTTCCCGGTTCCCCCCGTTCCGCCTCGGTCTGTAGCGACGATCCTGCGGGCCGGGGCGGCGTTCTTTCGGAAAAAGGAGTATCAAGATGCTGGAATATAAAAAAATCGGCTGGTGGCTGTGGCTGGGTATGGCGGTTTTGCTGAGCGCCGGTCATTCGGGCCGGGACGAGGCGTTTCTTCTGGCCATCGTGCTGGGGAGCCTGCAGACCGGACTTTTCCTGGTCCGAGAAACCCGTTTGGCGGCCTTTCCGGTTCAGGTTCGGACGGCTTATCTGGTGCTGCTGGTGGCGGCGCAGTGGACGCCGTTGCATTTCATCTACTGGATTCAGTTCGCCGGTACCTGGGCCTATGTGCTGTTCGGGTATTGCCCGCTGGCGCGCATGATGTCGCTGCTGCCCGGTAACCGGACAGAACCCCTTACGATGTCTTTGCTGAAAACGGCGATCTTTGCCCCGCCGGTCCGTGGCAGCCTGATCAAGGCCGCTGTTTCGGAACCGGCTTAAGGTCCGCAAAAACCGCAAGCGGGAAAAAAAGCGCGGAGGTCTTCCCTCGTGGCACAAGAGGAAGACCTCCGCTACACCGGCGTCCTTAGGGGAGGGAGGGGGAGATTAAAAGACGCCGGGTGTTTCGGTGTTATTCCCGGGGCTAAAGGGTCAGTTCAGCCTCTTGTTGTCTCGGCAGTTGCCGCCAGTTATCACCGGCGGCCAACGGGCACGAAACGCCATTGGGTGCGGTCATAATGATCGTCCAGGTGCCTTTATCGGAACTCAGGATTTCGATCACGGCGCCGTTTCCGGCAAGACCCATGGATACGGTTTTTTCCGAAAACTTATTCCCCAGGTTCGTCATCACGGCGGATCGTTCGCCGCAGGCGGCGGTTTGCGCTCTTCCCACCTGAGGGGTTTCGGATGCAGCCTGGGCGCTCCAGCCGAGGACCAGGGAAACCATGGCCGCGACCGCGAGGAGCAAGACCCTGTCGAGGTATCTCACGATAGTATTCATAATATACTCCTTCCACTATCGAACTTCTGTTGCGTGTCGAAAGGACGTCTCCAAATTTTCTGTGGAGACCACCGCCGGTTCCCGGAGGCGATGCGGTCGAAACATCTTCTTGATGGATCGTTCGCATGACAGGGAGAGTGACTCGTTTCGCCTGGTCGTGCAGTGACACCTGTCACAGTGATGGCGGTCACAGGGCCGAGAGGAAAACCGTTGACTTTTTCGCGCCCCCAAGGCCTTTCATGGGTGTTGGTAAACGGAAAAGACGCGCATGACCGGTACTACGGAAATCACCATCAGGCGGCCCGACGACTGGCATTTGCACCTTCGTGACGGCGCCATGCTGGAAGCCGTCGTGCCCTTCACGGCCCGCCAATTCGCCCGCGCCATCATCATGCCCAACCTGTCGCCGCCGGTGACGACGTCGGACCTGGCCCGCGCCTACCGCGACCGCATCCTTGCGGCGCTGCCCGATGGCTCGGACTTCACGCCGCTGATGACGTGTTACCTGACCGACGATACGGACGCCGATGATCTCGTCCAGGGCCATGCCGACGGCGTGTTCACAGCGGTGAAGCTGTATCCGGCGGGCGCGACGACCAATTCGGCCAGCGGCGTCACCGATATGGGCCGCGTGCTGGGCGTGCTGGAACGCATGGAGGACGCAGGCATTCCGTTGCTGGTGCATGGCGAGACCACCGACCCGTCGGTCGATGTCTTTTACCGCGAAGCCGTCTATATCGACCGCACCCTGGCGCCGCTGCTGCAACGCTTTCCCGGCCTCAAGGTGGTGTTCGAGCACATCACCACGGCGGACGCCGTCGACTTCGTCATGGGCGGCGGAGAAAACCTGGCCGCCACCGTCACCGCCCATCACCTGATGATGAACCGCAACGCCATGTTCGTCGGCGGCCTGCGTCCGCACATGTACTGCCTGCCGGTGGCGAAACGGGAAAACCATCGCCTGGCGCTTTCAGCCGCGGCCACGTCGGGCAACGCGAAGTTCTTCCTCGGCACCGATTCCGCGCCGCATACGCTGGCCGCCAAGGAGAGTGACTGCGGCTGCGCCGGTATTTTCTCCGCGCCCTCGGCGCTGGAACATTACGTCCAGGTGTTCGACGAAGAAGGCGCGCTGGAGCATTTCGAGGCATTCGCCTCGCTCAACGGCCCGGCCTTTTACGGGCTGGAACCCAACGCGGAGATGATTACCTTAAGCAAAACCGGGAGCGAAGTTCCCGGCGACGTAGCTATAAAAAACGCAGAGGGACCGGAAGGCGCGATCAAGCCCTTCCTGGCCGGAGAAACGCTGGCTTGGTCCCTGAAAGACTAAAAAAGAAAGACCAAATAGATAGGAAACCCCCATGAGTGATGAAAACCAGTTTACCGCGATCGTCCTGGAAGAAGACGAGGACCGCAAAGTCAGCGCCGGATTGCAGACCTTGCCCAATGACCGCCTGCCGGAGGGCGACGTCACCGTCGGCATCGAATATTCGACCCTGAACTACAAGGACGGCATGGTCGTGCAAGGCATCGGACGGCTGGTGCGCGACTACCCGCACGTGCCGGGCATCGATTTCGCCGGCACGGTCGAGGCGTCCTCATCGCCCGATTACAAGCCGGGCGACAAGGTTCTGCTGAACGGCTGGCGCGTCGGGGAAATTCACTGGGGCGGGCTTTCCCCCGCCGCACGGGGAAGGGGCGAGGGGCGGGGGCGGGTCCCGGAGGGTTGGAGAGCGCAGCAGGGCAGGGCCAGCGGTACGGCGGGCTATACCGCCATGCTGTCGGTGATGGCGCTGGAAGACCACGGACTGACACCGGACTCCGAAGGCGAGGTGCTGGTCACCGGCGCCGCCGGCGGTGTCGGCTCGATTGCCGTTTCGATCCTCGCCAATCTGGGCTACCGGGTGGCGGCATCGACGGGCCGGGCGGACACCCACGATTACCTGAAAGACCTGGGAGCCGCGGAAATCATCGAGCGCGAAGAACTGACCACGCCGCCCAAGGGACCGCTCGCCAAGGAACGCTGGTCCGGCATTATCGACAGTGTCGGCGGGCCGACGCTGCACACGGCGCTGGCGTCTTTGCGCACCCACGCCAGTTGCGCCGCCGTCGGGCTGGCGTCGGGTTTCAAGCTGGAAACCACGGTGATGCCGTTTCTGCTGCGCGGGGTTAACCTTTTGGGCATCGATTCCAACACCTGCCCCCGCGAACGACGCATGGTGGCTTGGGACCGCTTGTCCAGGGAACTGCCGCTGGACAAGCTGGCAACGGTGACCAACTCGGCATCTCTTGCCGATGTGCCCGATCTGGCCGGAAAAATCCTCCTGGGACAGGTCCGCGGGCGGATCGTGATCGATACCCGGAAAACCGGTTAAGGTTTTTCCAAGCCTTTGGAATCGTTAATTTCTTGTTAACGGGTCTCCGATCCGGGCAAAACTGGCATTCTTTGTGCATTTCCAACTCCCAGACGGCGCATTGTTATGCGCAACCCGGATGGGAGAGAGAACATGCTTACACGAATTGCAGTGATCGGCTTGGCAACAGTGTTGGGCGCCTGCGGCTACGTCTCGGAATACGAAAAGGCGGTCTACGACCTGGAGCCGACGTACTGCTATAAATCCCTCGGCAAGGTGGCCTGCTACAAGGAACCCTTCCACAAGGACGAGCGCAGGCTGGTCAACTATTTCGGCCACGACCCGAGCCGCTATGACAAGCCCGATCTTGTCGAGCCGACCCCCATCCAGGCCCCGAAAATGGTCAATTACTGGGTCAAGGACGCGGAGCCCATCCCGCGCCCGGCGCCGACCGGCAGAATTGCCAGTTTGCCGTGGTTGGACCCGGCGATGGCCGAATCAGAGGCGAAACGCCTGGAATTCGCCCGCCTGTCCTCAAGACCGGACGGCACCCGCGCGCTGCTGAACACCATGGGGATCGGCCCGCATGGCCCGCATGGAAAGGTGCTCGCGAAAACGCAGGCGGCCCCCGTTATTGCAGAGCCGGTTGTCGAAGTGGGAAAGCGGCCCGAGCCTCCCCACGAGACACCCCAAGCATTGCAGCCAGCCCCAAAAGCCCTACCGAAACCACCCGTCGTCGAAGTTGAAGTTGAGGTGAACTGAATATTTCAATTCGGATGGCGTTCCCATTCCCTCTCCCCCCCCCCTCCCCCAAGGGACGCTATACGAAACCTCGGCCGCCGGGCGGGCGGAAAAGCCCCCCGGCGGTCATTTTCTTCCGGAATTACGAACAACCCACCCATCCCCCGGGCAGAACAGAATGTCTCCATCGGACAGAAGGTCGGCCCGGGGGTACCTTTTCCTCTGCTGCGTCTTGACAGCGGAAGGGCAAAACCCCTATATCCCTGTCTCTCCGCAGCCGGACGTGACGGCTGATGGACCTGGGGCGGAGTAGCTCAGTTGGTTAGAGCAGGGGAATCATAATCCTCGTGTCGGGGGTTCGAATCCCTCCTCCGCTACCATTAAGAACGTACGGTCCGGCACCATATTGTCCTGGCCGTTTCCTTGGCTGTACGCGAAAATTTTGGCAAGTGCCCCTATGAGCGTTATCTCTGGGGTCTTGCCACCCTTGCCAGCTCTCACCTCGATGCGATCGACCAAGGATCGTATGATCTCCATGGCCTTGGGCTTGCAGACTTCGTCGGATAACAGTGACTGGAGTTCCTCCACTTTTTTGCTGAACAACTTCGCCAAATTTGGATGTGTTTCGATTTTATGGCCTTCGTCGATGCCATCGATTTGAGCCTCGAGTTTCTTCTTTTTCCCCTCCAGATCCTTGAGTTCACCGCGAACTAGGCCAGGATCACCTTCACCCTCTCGGATGAATGTAAGGCATCGGGAGATGGCTGCGTTGGTTTTGTTTAACTCCTTTTGGAAATTGCGTTCTTGGCGATAGTGATCTTTGCGGAGTCGCGCTAATTCTGCGTTAAACTCTTGAGTGAAAGTCTCAACCAGATCTTCTCTGCCGATTAGGATCGACTTCAGGCCCGCTATAACCCGGTCTTCGATCTCGGCAGCGGCAATGCCGATTGAGCTGTTGCAGGTGCCCCGTTCTCGCTTAGCCGAACAGTAATATCTGTCATGACGTATGATGGTCATGCCGCCGCCACACTCACCACACTTGATCAGCCCCGTCAGCAGGCGTTTTTTGTTTTGGCGTTTGTTGCCGGCTCTGGAAGAATAACGGGACTTGATCGCTTGCGCGTTTTCCCAAGTGTTATCGTCTATAATCCGAAGGTGAGGGACATCGTTTCGAATCCATTCACTTTCAGGATTTGTGCGGAACTTCCGTTTGCCAGTTTCCGGGTCCTTCACGCACCGCTGGCGATTGTAGACAATTCGACCCAGATACAGCTCGTTGTTGAGAATTCCGTTTCTGCGTTGCCGGCTACCATTTATGCTTGATGCGTTCCAGAGACCACCGCTTGGCCCCGGAATATTATCTGCATTGAGGCGGGTAGCGATCTGCCGAGCACTTAGGTCTGAAATGAATTCATCATAAATGCGTCGAATGATGTCAGCTTGTTCGGGATCAATCTCACGCTCTCCTTTCGTCACTGTGCCATCATCACGAAGTTTTCGAACGACTCGATACCCATAACTATTCCCACCAGGAATTTTACCGGCCTCAACCCGCCCACGCTGGCCACGCTTGATTTTGGCAGCAAGGTCTTTGAGGAACAGGGCGTTCATGGTCCCCTTGAGGCCAACATGCAGTTCGTTGATTTCACCCTCTGACAAGGTGATGATTTTGATCTCAGCATGGCTCAGGCGTTTGTATATGCCTGCGATGTCTTCCTGGTCGCGGCTGATGCGGTCAAGGGCCTCGGCGATAACAACATCGAAGGCGTTTTCCTTGGCATGATCCAAAAGAGCCAACATGCCCTGGCGATTGCTCAAGTGGCCGCCACTGATGGCATAATCGGTAAAAACCTCAGTAACCACCATGCCATCACGTTCAGCGCGCTCACGACACAGATGCACCTGGTCATCAATCGACGCCTCCGATTGCAGGTCCGAGGAATAACGGGCGTAGATGGCGGCACGCATGATTTATGCCTCCTTGTCAATTACAGGGGGCTGCGGTTTATACGGCCCCCGCGATTCTTGTCGCATTGTATCACGTAAATTACTGAGGGCAGATTGGTAGGTCCGTCCGGCCGCCAACATCTCGGACTGGTCGTAATACCTCTGTGTCGTTGCCAGTGAGTGGTGACCGAGAACGTTCTTGGCGATCCGGACATGGCGAGGATCTTCGATGGCAACGGAGGTCGCAGCGCAATCTCTGAACAGGTGCGGCGATAAGGAAACGCCGAATGCTTTTTGGGTTCGGTTTTTGATGTGATAGTGGATCGTGGATTGAGACAATTGCCTGCCAAGCCGGGAAATCCAAAAACAGTTGGACGTCGATGTGCCGAGTAATTTCAGCCGGTGAATTGCGCAGTACTGCTCAATGAGTGGTGTCAGAATTTCCGGGACCGGCACTTCGATATGCTTGTGGTTTTTAACCTCATCGGCATCAAAGCGGAGCCAGTAGACGCCATCCACTTTTATCAGGTGGAGGCCGATCTCGATGGTGGCGAGGTTCTTCAGTCGTAAGGGTCTGGCGGCAAGCAGGGCGATCATAAGGCCATCGCGGAACTGTGTTTCTGAAGCCAGCGGATTATAGCGACACTTGATCCCTGCGGCGCTGTCCATCAGATCAAGGCCAAGCTGGAACAGGTCAACGGATGATCGGATCCGCCGTGTTTTATCCTTCGCGGGTTTAGTCCGTGCCCAAAGACGGTTTTTTATATTGGTGAACCAGGTCCAGTCTTTGTCCGGTGCCACAGCCTTGGCAAGCTGGAGAAGGTCGAGAATATAAACAAAGGTCGACGATGACGCGACGGATCCCTCCAAGTTTTTGATATAGGCGCCAATCCGGGCTGGCGTAATACGCTCCATTGGGTTCACCGTTTCATCTAGGTCTTCGGCGACCGAGAGCCAATAAAGCCAATAACCGTTGGCTTTCTTTCTGTTGTTCCTCGTCGTTGGCGCCCAACCCGCACCAAGGCCACATCCGTCAAGTATATCGCCCTCGGCAATGACCATTTGCCACATCTGCTGATCAGAGAGGGGCCAGTCGCTGAAGGGGAGGGCGTATCGGCGTCCAAGGGCCATCTCAGGTCCCCCTTACGGCTAGTGAACGGCGGAGCTTCAAAATCTCGTCGTCGAAGTGACGGCTGGCGGCGGCACCCTCCATCCCGGCATAGAACTTGGTGGTGGTCTCCATGGAACGGTGCCCGAGATGACGACGCACCACTTCATAGCCACCGGGATTGCGATCCAGATAGAGCTTGGCCGCGATATGCCGGAACAGATGCAGGTTCACGCGGAGGCCCGTTGCCTTGAAGACATGTGCCTTGATCTGCTCGCCGAGTGTCATCACGGCCTTGGGCTCCCCATCCTTGCGGCCGGGAAACAGCCAAGGGCTTGGGGTATCGCTCAGTCTGGGATGAAAGTCCCGGAGATAGAGATCCAACAGGCGGACGGTCTCTGGTGGCAAGGGAAACTCCAAGTCTTGCTCGTTCTTCACCTCATGGCCGGGAATGACGATGTGGACAGCCCCATCCGTTCCGCTTCGGGTACGCTGAATATGGCGCTCTATGTGGATACCCGCGAGGTTTGATGCCCGCATGGGCGCCATCAAAAGGATCTCCACGGCGAGGGCAATCTGCACGTGGACGGCGTCGCGGCGACGGCCCTGGTCGTTACGCATCACCTCCTCAGTCTGGCGGGCCGGAAAATCCAATAACAGACGCACGTTCTTCGGATCATGCAATTGGCGCAACCGGTCTCGGTTCTTCTCGGTGAGCCCTTTGATGTTTGGGTCCACTTTGGAACAAAGGGCCTGGAGCGCTTTTAGGCTCGCTTCATCCACCTTAACCCAGTGCTTGGCGAGGGTTTTGATTAGGATTGCCAGGCCGTGGACCTGAGATGTGGTATTGCCGCCGGCGCGGTTCAGGTAGAACCGGAGCATCGTCTTGGCGGCGTCCAACTCGACGATCTGTGAGAGGGAGACGATGTCATCGATGTTCCGGCCCTCAAGAACCAGGGCCGAGACGATCTGGCGGATGCGGTAGAGCCGGCTCTTGATCGTCCTGGGCTTCAACGGTTTGTCGGGACCTGTATCGTCAAGGATGTCCTTGCCGGACCAATGTTCAACTAGGGCATCCACCTCATCGCGGAAGGGCTTGGGGAAGCGGTCAAGCGGGATGGAGTAGTCGTCGCGGTCATTGGCGATGGTTAGCCTGACCTGGGGCCAGCCGGGAACGAGATCCCCCAGCTTGTTCCAAGTGCGAAGGATGCCCTTGTGGGTGCTGACAGGATTGCCAACGAAACTCTCTTCCACGAGGGCACCCTTGAGCCGCTCAGACACACCGTCATCGACATCCGCCGGTTCGATGCCCTGGGCAGAACAATAGTGCATGAGGCGGGAAACGTAGACTCGGCAGCGTCCGGCGCAAGCGGCCTTATCCCACAATGCCTGCCATTCTGGCGTGAGCGGCGCCATGTAGGTATGCCCCTGATGAATGCAACCAGTGTGACGCAAGGCGAATAGGACATCGGACTTGATGTTGGTAATGCGGCTCTTGGTGAGCCCGCAGTGCTCGGGGTGCAAGCCTTTAAACATCGGCCGGTAAAATCCGGGGTGCGCAGGAAGATAGGAGAGGTCCCGGTTCATCAGCTTGCTGAGGCCGCGGAGTGCGGAACACAGGTTGCGGCGGCGCTGCGGCTTCAAACTTTCATCCACGCTGATGCGCAAAAGGACTTCCGACAAGGTCATCTGGCCGGTGGTGGTGAACGAGTTGCGATTGCATCCATCAGGCATGGCGACCTCCATAATGTTGAGTATACATGGACATTAGCGTACAAATGAAGACATAAAGTGACAAATACCCTAAATAATTATAACAACACCAAGTAACCTTATGCCTGTCACTTGTATGCATATTCATTATTACATTGTATGTTATTGACATTACTTGACATTGACTGACATCAGTGCTCATGGCTCCCTCCGCGTTCTGATGAAGGTTTGCAGGTCGGCTTCGCTTATGCGAAACCCACGGCCGAGGCGGTGGGCGACCAGATCGCCGCTATCGATCCAGCGACGGATCGTGCGGGCGTTGACCTGAAGAACGTCTGCCGTCTGTGCGATGGTCAGCAGAGAGGGCAGGGTGGTCTCGGGCGTGTGGATGGGGTCAGCCGTCATGGCTTCCTCCTTCATCGTTGGGTGAGGGAATGGGATCGGTGCTATTGGACAAAAGTACAGATGGCGTCGATTGCGTAGACGCGACAAGACATTCCCGTGCCGCCTGGCGGGCGAGCAGGCTGACGAGTTCAGTCAATGCTGATTCGGATGTAAATTGGATATGTGTGCTGTCGTGCGGCTTTTGCATGACAGTAAAATTATGCAAGTTTACGAGAACAATCTAAGGACCAATTAAGTTGAAAAATTTTGGAAAAGTTGGGCCTTAGAAAATTGGCAGAATCTCTAAGCAAATCACAAGGATGGACAATAGTATCGTTAAACCATCGCAAACCAAATTTAACAAATGAGAGGAATTTCAACGGGTATTGATTGATTCGTCAGGGTTTCATCATGGGGTCTGGATTATCCTTTTGTGCCTTTATTGCACGTAGAATGGCTCTCGGGTTCAGTTTCTTGGTTGCGCCAGGTAATAAATTCTGGGCAAAGCTCATAACAAATTTAACGAATTGGCCTTCCCGTTCATCTGTCGTTGGATTGGTCGTGACAGTTGCTTTGCGGTTTAAATTGCGGCTGTAAATGTCTGCCAACTCTATAATTAAAAAGTAATTATGCTCTTGTGGCTTTTTATGGGGGATACGTGGTATTTGAGCATTTCTAAGTGCCGTTTCGAGCAAGTCAAGATGGACTATTGTCTGTCCAAGAAGCTGGGGGAATGGCACAGTAGATGCGCCAGCAATTCTAGAAAAAGCTATGTCATCGATCTTTGAGAGATCTTCAGATAGTTTTCGGCAGTGGACTGAAATGTCCCGACACTGAACGGCTATTTCTTGAAACGACCAATCACGTTCCCGATCAATATTCGACACGATTCTGGCGGAATTTAAGTTCGCTAGGGCATGCTCCAAATCTGTCAAGTAGTGCTTATATTGATTGCTCATTTTCTCTGGAAGAACCTTGCCTCCAGCAGACCAAATGATGCGAGCCTTCTTCCAGGACACGGGTTTGACAGTGGTCGCGAATGTTTCATCACTCATGGTGGAATGATAATCGATGGTGTAATTCTTTGAAACTCCGGTGACTGATTCCTCGCAAATAGGTCCCGACATGAGCGTGAAGATTTCGACGAAAAATTGTCCCAGGTGCTATTCCCCACAACTCAGTCTTTTCTGCCGTACTGAACCCCCGACGATATCCTTGCTTCATCTGCAGACACTCCCTCTTTGCGTTTAAGATAAAGTGTTGCGTCGATCAGTTGAGACCCCCACCCAAAGCAGATGGGGTGGATGGCTCCCGCTCCCGGCATCTAGGTGCCAAAGTGTGGTTGTCATTATGCAACCACGAGCAAAAGGAGCCATCCGCTAT
>JACKQG010004555.1_pt1 | contig 15983 bp, 13 predicted proteins | sample 8237621 | NCBI WGS metagenome assembly JACKQG01 (sample SAMN15677084, study PRJNA649215) | marine metagenome | biome: marine; feature: Black Sea; material: saline water; isolation source: suspended particulate matter (SPM) from the Black Sea western gyre | collected 2013-06-09/2013-06-10 | depth... | reverse complement strand
AACCGGCATCAATGATAAGAGTATCCCCGATACAGATGGTTGTGTCGGGACCTAAATTGACATTGACCAATGAGAAGTCAACAGTAATTTCATCCTCAGCCGAACAGCCCCCCTGTCCTGTTACCAGCACCGAGTATGTGCCGGGTTCGGTAACAATATATATTGAGTCGGTCGATCCGTCCTGCCACAGATAAGAAACAAATCCGGAACCCACATTTAAAACCAGTGTGTCACCCTCGCATATTAATGTGTCGTTTCCTAAATCAAATTCGGGTATTGGAATTACTGTAACCGTAATCGAATCGGTAACTAATGTACCACATGTATCTGTTACGTTTACAAAATAAGTAGTTGTTGTATCAGGGCTGACAGTTATGGTATCATTAGTAAAAGGTAATCCTTCCCACTCAAATATAAATGGAGCAAGACCATTGACTATGGTTATCCAGATTGTAACTTCCTGTCCTTGACAAATCACAACATCACCAGATGTTTCTACTTCTATTTCAATATATTCTTCGATAATGACATTAATAGTATCAGTGGCTGTACAGCCATCGGATGTTGTAACCTGCACCCAATATACACCGGTAGTGGTAACAATAAGAGTTGAATCGGTTGAACCATCCTGCCATAAGTACTCTGCAAAACCTGATCCAGAATTTAATTCCAGGCTATCTCCTTCACAAAGGGTTAAAGTAGTATCCTCTCCTAAATCTATATCAGGATAAGTAGTAATAATAATGTTGTCTAATAAAACATACCCATCATACTGGGGTAGCGAGGAGTAATACGCTTCGAGTATTAAATATTCATAATCAAATTCTTCAGGATGAACAGTAAACTCATAAGTTACCCATTCTTCATGATTTATTGGAAGCGATTCCCATACCAGGTCCTTTTTATCACAATTAACATCAGTTCCATATACCTTAACAATAGCCGGCAGCATACTCATATAGAGAACATCATCCTCATAAGCCAGATCAATTTCAAATTTGTAACATGAATCAATTGATAAATGAGTTATAAATGGCGCCTGCACATCTTCCCATGTATTTGGCGCCCATGCATAAGGGCCTCTTACTGTCATTCCAAGATAAGTATTTCCATGAGAAGCAGGCAGAAAAACACTTTCAGGTTGAGTATCGGGTGTGCTGTACAAGTTACAGATATTCCATGGCGGAGGAGGAAAATCGTGCTGAGGAATACCCTCAAATGAAGGATTAGCGAGATATTGTGAATAAATATTACTTACAATTATCAGATTGATAATAAGAAAAAATAATCTGGTTTTAATTGGATGCACGTTAATTATTTTATTTTCTTAAGACAGAAAGTTGCTTGATATAGTTGCATACCTAATAATGGACATGCCGACAAATATACTGATAATATCGCTTTAAAAAAGGAAAGTTTGTTCGGGGAATTTCAATGCTTTAGAAAAATACTATATTATTATCTTATGTCTTGCATCCTGAATCTAATAAACTATCCTTTCAACGCTTCCGCACCGCTAACGATTTCAAGGATTTCATTCGTGATGGCTGCCTGACGTGCCTTGTTGTATGTAAGATTCAGGTTTTTGATTAATTCCTGTGCGTTGTCGGTAGCCAGGTGCATAGCTGTCATCCTGGCGCCATGTTCGGCTGCAAACGACTCGAGCATGATATTGTATAATTGTATTTTTAAAGATTTCGGAATTAAATCTTGTATTACTTCCTCTTTGCTCGGTTCAAAAATATAATCCACCTTTATATCTTCTTCTTCTTTCTTTTCTTCTTCAACAGGCTTAATAGGTAAGTACTGTTCGGTTGATAATATTTGTGTTGCCGCATTCTTAAATTTATTATAAACAACTTCTATCCTGTCATATTCTTTTTCTGCAAAAAAATTCATCAGCTTTTCAGCTATAAGAGATACACTTTCAAAAGTCAGTTTATCAAAAATATGATCATAAACTTCAATAATATTAAAATTGCGATTTCCGTAAAACTCCGATACTTTTTTACCGATGGTTATCAGGCTAAGGTTGCCGTCCTGGTACTGGTTGTTGTATTTTGTTTCGATAAGGTTGTTGGCAGCTTTAATCACATTCGCATTAAATGCACCGCAAAGCCCGCGGTTTGATGAAACAAGGATCAGCAAAACTTTATTGGGTTCTCTTTGCTCAGTAAAAACACTGCTGTCATCAGCAAAATTTAAGCTTGCGGTCAAATCCTGGAGAATTACTTTCAACCTGGCTGCAAAGGGTCGCATTTGTAAAATTGCTTTCTGAGCCTTCCTTAACTTTGAAGCAGCCACCATCTTCATCGCACTGGTGATCTGCTGTGTTGATTTTACAGATGCAATCCTTGTCCTGACTTCTTTTAAACTAAGCATCTATGTAATTTTTGATTTTTAATTTTGTAATTTGCATTTTTAATTACTTATTTTTCATATTTTTTAGCCAGATCTTTAGCAACATCTTCAAGTGTTTTCAATACTTCATCGGTTAATTTACCTTCTCTCAGGGTCTCCAATACGTCCTGATGGTTTATTTCAAGATGATGGAGATAATCCTCTTCAAACTCCTTTATTCTATTTACCGGAACATTCATTAACAACCCTTTTGTACCGCAATAAATAATAGCAATTTGATTTTCAACCGGCATAGGAGAATATTGTGGTTGTTTCAGAATTTCAACATTTCTCCTGCCTTTTTCAAGAACAGCCATTGTAGCAGCATCAAGGTCAGAACCGAATTTAGCAAAAGCTTCCAACTCCCTGAACTGAGCCTGGTCGAGTTTCAGTGTTCCCGCCACCTTCTTCATCGCCTTTATCTGTGCATTACCGCCTACCCTCGAAACCGAAATACCTACGTTAATAGCAGGACGAACACCTGCATTAAACAGGTTTGTTTCTAAAAATATCTGACCATCGGTAATTGAGATTACATTAGTAGGGATATAGGCAGAGACATCACCTGCCTGTGTTTCGATTATAGGAAGAGCTGTTAACGAACCGCCACCTTTAACCATAGGTTTGAGTGATTCAGGCAGATCATTCATTTTAGCGGCAACTTCATCCGATTCGATGATCTTGGCGGCTCTCTCAAGTAATCTTGAATGCAAATAGAAAACATCTCCGGGATATGCTTCACGTCCCGGTGGACGACGCAGCAGCAATGATACCTCGCGGTATGAAACAGCCTGCTTTGAAAGGTCATCATAAATTACAAGGGATGGTCTTCCTGTGTCCCTGAAATATTCTCCAATGGAAGCTCCTGTAAAAGGAGCATAGAACTGCATTGCTGCTGCATTGGAAGCCGTTGCCGATACAACAACAGTATAAGGCATAGCACCATTATCCTCAAGAATTTGAACTATATTAGCTACTGAAGAACCTTTCTGTCCGATAGCAACATAAATACAATAAACAGGTTCACCATTTTCGTAATTTTCCTTTTGATTAATAATAGTATCAATTGCAATAGCGGTTTTTCCGGTTTGCCTGTCGCCAATAATCAACTCACGCTGTCCTCTACCGATAGGTATCATGGCATCAATAGGCTTTATTCCGGTTTGCAGCGGCTCATTTACAGGCTGACGGAAAATAACACCCGGAGCTTTTCTCTCAAGAGGCATCTCAACTTTTTTACCTCCTATTTCTCCCTTGCCATCGATAGGTTCGCCAAGTGTATTAATAACCCTGCCTAACATTTGTTCTCCTACCTCTATTGAAGCTATCCTTCCGGTACGTTTTACCTTATCGCCTTCAAGAATATCGGTTGCCTCTCCTAAAAGCACCGCACCAACATTATCTTCTTCAAGATTAAGTACAATTCCCATTAAACCGGTTTTTTCAAACTTGATCAATTCGCCGGATTCCACATTGTTCAAACCATAAATATGAGCAATACCATCACCTATCTGTAAAACCGTTCCAATTTCTTCAAGTTCTGCCGTGTCCTTAAAACCGGATAGCTGTTGTCGTAAGATAGCCGATACCTCTGCGGGTTTAATTTCTGTCATTTTATTAAATCTTTATTTTTTTCGATTAGTATCCTTTTATAAATAGATTTTCATCAAACTCGTGATGTAACTTCTGTAACTGCGTTATAATGCTTGCATCGTACTGTTTATCGTCATAAGAAAGAACAAAACCTCCAATCAACTCTTCATTTATTTCTTCGTGCAATTCAATCTCAGCTTTGGTTTGTTCTTTAAGAAGAGCGATAATCCTTTTCCTGATATCATCGTCAAGTTTTACTGCTGTTGTAAGTTTTGTTGTAATAATATTTTTATATTTTTTGTAAATTTCAATTATTTGCTTTGCTATTTCCTCGATTAGCCCTTCACGCCTGTGACTGGTAATGATCTTTAAAAAACTCAGAGTTAATTCATGCAAGTGTTTCCTGAAAATCTGATCAATAATTGCCAGTTTCTTCTTCTCTTTAATAACAGGGCTTCGAAGCACGAGGATAAATTCTCTGTTTGATACGCATACATCATATATCAACAGAGCATCATGGTTTATCCTTTCTTGCAAGTCCTTTTCAATCGCCAGATCGAATAATGCTTTTGCGTATCTGTTTGCAATTATTTTTTCTTTCATTAATTAAAATTAACCTCATTAATAAGCTTTTTAACCAGCTCTTTTTGTTTATCCTTAGTTGATAATTCCTCTCTTAGTATTTTTTCGGCAATTTCAATCGATAATCTTGCCAACTGGTTTTTCAAATCAGTAATAGCAGACATTTTCTCGTATTGTATATTTTCTTTTGCCGATTCGACTATACGTTTAGCTTCGCTGCTCGCTTGCTGTTTTGCTTCTTCTATGATTGACTCTTTCACTTTCCTTGCTTCCCTGAGTATAGCATTTCTATCTTCCTTTGCCTCTTTCATCAATTGTTCGTTACTGAACTTAAGCTCTTTCATTTCTTCACGGGCTTTATCAGCAGCATGCAGAGCCTCATCAATGGATTCTTCTCTTTCTTTCAATCCTTTCATAATAGGCTTCCATGCAAATTTTGTAAGAATCCAAAGCAAGATTGCAAAAGCCAAAGTCATCCATATTACCAAGCCGATTCCCGGTTGTACAAGTTCCATTATTTCAATTTTAGATTTTAGATTTATGACTTAAAAAAATTCGTCCGTACGGATGGATGTACAATTTTATTGAAGATTTTTATTTGTTTTATAAAATATCTCCAAAAAACACCTTTATGTTTCAGCCAACCGCTGAAACATAAAGGTTTCGTTCATCTGTTATTACAAAAAGAGTATTAACAGACAAACAACGATAGCAAAGAAAGCAACCCCTTCGATAAGGGCAGCAGAAACGACCATGTTTGACCGGATGTCGCCGGCAGCTTCCGGCTGACGCGCAATCGATTCAACTGCACTTTTACCAATCTGCCCGATACCGAAAGCAGCAGCGATTACAGAAATACTTGCTCCTAATGCGGCACCCAACTGTGCTAACCCTACAATTTCAAGTAAAATAGCTAAAAGTGTCATAATACTTAATTATTTAATGAGTAATGAATAATTTTAATTCTTAATTTTCTAATTCTTGTATTTTCTTTAATCTAATAACTTTTTTCTTTTCCTTAATACTTTTAAATCCATGTACAGACGTACGGCCGTGCGTCTCTCCCTAATGACTTTCTTCCGTTGCCATTCCAAAATACAGGGCTGACAACAAGGTAAACACATAAGCCTGGATAAAGGCAACCAGCAATTCAAGCAAGCCTATAAAAATACCAAAACCTACTGATAATACTGAAACCCCGTATCCTAAAGCCACACTCCTATTTCCAAAAATAAATATCAGGCTCATAAATCCTAATACGATGATATGCCCTGCTGTAATGTTTGCAAAGAGACGAATCATCAGTACAAATGGCTTTGTAAGCATACCCAGTACCTCAACAACCGGCATTAAAGGAACGGGGATTTTCAGCCACCAGGGAACTCCGGGTGTATTAAAAATATGTATCCAGTATTGCTTATTCCCTTTAACAATTATAATTAAAAAAGTGAATAAAGCCATTACTCCTGTTACCGCAATATTACCGGTTAAATTTGCTCCACCCGGGAAAAATGGCACCAAGCCTAACAGATTATTAAAGATAATAAAAAAGAACAATGTTAACAAGTACGGAAGAAATTTCTCGTACCTCTTTTCACCTATTGATGCTTTTGCAACTTCATCGCGAATAAATAAAATTATAGGTTCCATAAAAGACTGTAATCCTTTTGGAGCCTGTCCTTTTCTTTTCGTATAAGCCTTTCCGACAGAAATAAAAATAATGCAAATCAGCAACAAACTAATAAAAATTGCTGCAACATTTTTCGTTATAGATAAATCTAACGGTAAACCGGCGTTATAGTCGGTTTCCATTGTGCCCGGAATTACTCTTACGATATCTCCTTTTCTTTCTTCCTCACTCTGCGTTTTTATGTCCTCAGTCACCAATTTATAGCCTTTATATGATTTATGCCCATGATGAAATTTACTTGACATAAATATATCGAGCTTTCCATCGTAATAAAGAATTATTGGTAAAGGAACGGAAACATGTGTATGCCCTATCGTCATAATATGCCATTCATGAGCATCGATTATGTGTTCAATAATCATCTCACCGGCATTAAATCCTTCTTTCTGATTATTTGTATGCTCTGCTTCTTCCGACGCAAAGGAAATTTGTATGGAAATAAATATAACTGTCAGAATTATTGCTATTCGCTGTATTGTACCTGAACGACTAATATAAAAGTACATTTGCTTATTGCCGGTTTAAATAAACGAGTGCAATTTTACAAATAAATACTTAATTATTGAAATAATTTTATTGAAACATTTTAGTTCATTTTTTATTACAAGCAGACAAATATCCAATTCATACTCCTAATTCAACAATTCCGTAAATTTTTAATAATTATTAACAGTCATGGCTAACTTTTTATATTAAGTTTGCTTTTTATTTAACAAATTAAAATTACAACATTATGAAAAAAACAATTGCACTTCTTTTTGGATTATTTATTTCGGTACTTCTAATACAAGCACAAGATTTACAGGAAGTACTCGATACTTATTTCGAGACCATAGGTCAGGAAAAATACCTCGAACATGAGACCATGGTAGCCAAAGGCAAATCTATTCAACAAGGTATGGAAACCGATTTCACTGTTTGGCAAAAACGCCCTAACAGTTTAAGATTAGAGGTGGATATTCAGGGAGCAACGATGGTACAGGTATTTGATGGCGAAAAAGGTTGGTATAATGCACCCTGGACAGGAAGCACAGATCCTATTGAATTATCGGGCTGGCAATTAAAAACTTTGGAAAGGCAATCTGATTTTGATGGTATGATTTATAATTATAAAGAAAAGGGATATGAAGCCGAATTGATAGGAACAGAAGATATGGAAGGAACGGAAGTATATAAGCTGAAGTTTACGGATGAAGACGGAAATATATATTATTATTTTATTGATGCAGATAATTTTGTGTTGTTAAAAACAACAACAAAAATGAAAATCGGGGATTCCGAAGTTGAATCTGATACATACTTCAGCAATTATAAAGAAAAAGATGGTTATATCATGCCATTCAGCGTTGAGAACAGAACAAATGGGCAAACTGTAAGCCAGGTTAATATAGAAGAAGTTACGTTTGATGAAGAAATAGATGATTCAAAGTTTAAGATGCCAGAGAAAGAAGAACCGATGCAGGAAGTAGAAGAACAAGATAAAAAAGAAGAGCAAGAGGAGGAGGAGGAGAAGTAGCAATCTACAATCCACAGTAAACAGTACACAGTGAAGAAGTAAACCTGACCAATATGGGGCATAGGTCCTGGTCGAAAAAACGTGTTAATAGTTACAGGTTATTTGTTATAAGTTAAATTAGTGTCTATCAATAATATCATGAAAAAAATCACAAACTACTTGAGTTATACCTTTTTAATTTTATTGAGCCTTTCGGTGTTCATCAGTGCAAATTCTCAAACTACCAAAAAAGTAAAAGTCAATAAAAACATCTTTGGTGCTATTGAAGCCCGTCATATCGGGTCTGCAACTATGAGCGGACGTATTGCTGCTTTAGATGCAGTTCAGAAAGACCCGCGGATAATTTATGTCGGCACAGCGAGTGGTGGCGTATGGAAAAGTAAAAACGGAGGTGTTAAGTTTAAACCGGTTTTTGATAAACACAATCAGTGCATCGGAGCCATTACAATCGATCAGGATCACCCGGATACTGTCTGGGTTGGCACAGGGGAATCAAGGGTGAGGAATAGCGTATCGGTAGGAGACGGCATTTACAGGACTACGGATGGCGGAGAAAACTGGAAAAGGATGGGTTTGGACAGCACGGAACGAATTGCAAGGATTTTGATCCATCCAACTGATCCTAATATTATTTATGTAGCTGCTTTGGGTCATCTTTGGAATGCTAACAAAGACCGTGGGGTTTATAAAACAAATGACGGTGGTGAGACATGGGAAAAAATACTATATATTGATGAAAATACCGGCTGTTCCGACCTCACTATTGATCCTGAAAATCCGGACATTCTTTATGCCGGCATGTGGGATTTCAGAAGACTTCCTTATTTCTTCAGATCCGGAGGTACTGGTAGCGGGCTGTATATAACCCGTGACGGAGGCAACGAATGGGAAAAAGTTACTGAAGGAATATCCGAAGGCACTTTAGGGAGGATAGCTGTGAGTATTTCACCCGTTGACCCAAATATTGTTTACGCACTTATCGAATCGGAAAAATCGGCATTATACAAATCAGAGGATAAAGGTATAACCTGGAAAAAGATGAATGATACACCTGTAATGGGTGCACGTCCTTTTTATTTTTCATATATCGTTGCCGATCCCATCGACACCAATAGAATTTATAAACCGGGTTACTACCTGAGCTTTAGCGAAAACGGAGGTAAGAATTTCATGCCAACTTATATTACAGGTGGTAATGTTCATAGTGATTTGCATGCACTCTGGATCAGTAAAAAAGATAATAACTTTCTTTACCTTGGAACCGACGGGGGTTTATATGTTTCAAACGACAAGGGCAGTTCGTGGCGTTTTATTCGAAATCTGCCGGTTTCTCAATTCTATCATGTAACAGTTGATAATCAAGAGCCATACAATGTTTACGGAGGTTTACAGGATAATGGCTCCTGGATGGCACCCTCAAAAAGTCCCAGCGGAATCCAGAACCGCAATTGGACCAGCGTGGGATATGGCGACGGATTTTATGTTTTCCCCGATAAATACGATGATAATATACTTTACTGGCAATACCAGGGAGGAAATATAAAACGCAAATATATTGACACAAAAGAATCAAAAGACATTAAGCCTTATGCTGAAGAAGGCAAGGAAGAATTACGCTTCAACTGGAACACACCTGTTGCTTTCAGCCCGACAAGGAATGTGATGTATGTTGGTTCTCAGTTTTTGTTCAAATCGGAAGATAAAGGAGATTCGTGGGAAAAAATTTCACCTGACCTTACCACAAATGATCCCGAAAAACAGAAACAAGACGAAACCGGTGGGGTTACTATTGATAATTCAACTGCCGAAAATCACTGTACAATCTGGACTATAAATGAATCCCCGCTTGACACTAATGTTATTTGGGTTGGAACCGATGACGGAAACCTGCAGATAACCAAAGACGGAGGCCAGAGCTGGACAAATGTTGTGGAAAAAGTTACAGGTTTACAACCCGGAACATGGGTCAGTTATGTTTGCCCAAGTCTTTATGATACAGCCACAGCTTACGTTACGTTTGACGGGCACCGTACAGGAGATATGCAACCTTATTTGTTTAAAACAACTAATTTTGGTAAAACGTGGACTTCATTAACGGATGATAATATTAAAGGATATTGCTATAAGATGATCCAGGACCCTGTAAATCCAAACTTGCTGTTTCTTGGTACTGAATTCGGATTGTTTGTTTCAATTGATGGCGGAGAGGTTTGGTCGCAGTTTAAAGGCAATTTACCAAATGTTTCGGTTCGTGACCTTGTGATACAGGAAAGGGAAAATGACCTGGTGATTGGAACACATGGCCGCGGTATCATGATCATTGATGATATAACACCTTTAAGGCAACTAACTGAAGAAACGCTTCAGCAAGATGTTGCATTTCTTGATTCCAGACCTTATGAGCTGGGATACTTAGGATGGGAAATGGGACTGACCGGCGATGATGAATTTGTCGGCTCTAATCCTCAGGGAGCTTCAATTATTACATATTATCTTAAAAAGAGACATATATTCGGTGATATGTTTATCGAGATTTACAATAATGATGGAGAAAAGATAAAAGAACTACCTGCCGGAAAGCGAAAAGGTATAAACCGTGTGCCCTGGCATATGCGCATGAAACCACCAAAAGTTCCCAGTTCACCTTTGCTTGCATATAGGGCAATGTACGGACCGACATACCCTCCCGGAGAATATACGGTAAAAATTATAAAAGGCGACAACACTTATGAAGGCAAGGTAAGTGTGGTTTATGATGAAACCATTCCCCACTCAGCCGAAAGTCGTGATAAAAGACTGAAAACCCTGATGGAGGCATACAACCTATTACAAGATCTTGCCTTTATCGACAAACAGGTTACAGATATCGGTGACCAGGCAAAAGAAAAATCAGCTAAGGCTAATAACAAATCTCTCGGTAAAAAGTTGACAACCCTTTCAAATGAAATGGAAGAATTGCACAAAGAACTGGTTGCAACAAAAACAGGTATTGCCATTACAGGCGAAGAAAAGTTAAGGGAAAAGATCGCCGATATTTACAGCGCCGTGTTAAGTTATCAGGGGAAACCAACGCAATCGCAGATTAAAAGATTAGGAAATCTTTCTAATCAGGTAAATGATAAAAGAGTACTTGTTGATGAAATCATGAAAGAAGAACTACCGGGTTTGGATAAACAACTGGCAAAGGAAGATATTGAAGGATTCAAGATCATTACGAAAGAGGAGTTTTGGGAGGAAGATAAATAAGACTTCCATCCCGCAAACATCTTCGCGGTTTAGAACGGCTAAGAGGTTTGCATCGCATTTTTTACTATTTTTGTCAAAAACATATAATATAATGAAAACAAAAAAATTTGTTTATTGGCAAGATGAGGATATGTGGATTGGATATTTAGAAGAATATCCCGATTATAAAACACAAGGAGAAACATTAGAAGAATTGAAAGAGAATCTTAAAGATGTTTATCAGGAATTAATAAGTGGTACTATTCCTTATGTTCGGAAAGTTGATGAACTTGAGATCGCATGAAAAGGAAAGAATTAATTAAGAAACTCGAAAAAGCCGGTTGTACTTTTATCAGGCATGGAGGAAAACATGATTGGTATCATAATCCTAAAACCAAAATATCCCAACCTATCCCCAGGCATAGAGAAATAAAGGAAAATCTTGCGAAACACATAATAAAAATGTTATCGGATAAGTAAGTCCCCACAAACCTCGCTAAGAGGTTCTCGGTTCTAAGAGGTTTGCATATTTCTTTCCCTTACCGAAAGAAATAACAATTCAACGCAACTTTTTAATTTTACCGATTGTCATTAATATTGTACTACATCTTATAAAATCATTTAAACCTTTCAATTATGAATAAAAATTTTACTTTTTTCGGAATTGCCCTTCTTTCTATGGCAATCGTTGCAGGACTTTTTATCAACAAGAGTGAAAATACTGATAAAAGGGCTGAATATGAAAAATTTCTTGCACAGGAATACAATAAGGTTGATGACATTATCAAAACTGATAAAGATGATATTAAAAAACCCGAACATCCTGAGTTAGCATCTCTCCAAAATTACTTCATGATTATTGACCCTGAATTAAAGAGGGTTCCTACAGAGCGATTATACAAAGCATACAAATACACCAAAGAACGTATCAGTGATCAACAACTGAAATCAGGAGGCAAGGACATTGAATGGACCGAAACAGGTTCAAATATGGGTGGCAGGACACGAGCAGTTATGTGGGATCCGAACGATGCATCAGGAAATAAAGTATGGGCTGGCGGCATTACAGGTGGGCTTTGGTACAATAATAATATCACCAGCACTAATACAAGTTGGCAAACCGTCAATGATTTCTGGCCAAGCTTATCCATAAGTTGTATTGTATATGATCCCAATAATCCGCAAATATTCTATATGGGAACAGGTGAACCTTTTACTGCAAGGATCATTTACAGGGAATCTTCCGGAGTAGGAATAGGTATCTGGAAATCAACTGACGGAGGAGAAAACTGGGAATTACTCCCTTCAACCGAAGATTTTAAATACATCACCGATATAAAAGTAAATGATGAAAACGGAGCAAGTGTTATTTATGCAGGGGTCGTTTCAGGCGCTTATCATGGCGTGAGCCACCAAAGTGAGCCTTCCGACGGCTTGTACAGGTCAGCTGACGGAGGACAGACATGGGAGCAAGTATTGCCTGACATTGTGGGTGAAACCGAACCTTATGCTCCTGCCGATATAGAAATAGCTTCAAATGGAAGGATATTTATCGGCACTATGAAAAACCTCAATGGCGATGGCGGAGCAACTATCCTTTACTCTGATGAAGGTACAGTAGGGACATGGACCATCTTTGATGATTATGAGGAAATTATTCAAAATGATCCCGAGTACTACATTCCGGGAAGGATAGTTTTAGCAAGCGCTGCTTCCGACCCAAACATCGTTTATGCGATTGTAGGAGCCGGTTGGTTAAACAGTGCAGGTTTCAATTATGCACGTGGCAGATATGTGCTTCGTTCAGATGATGGCGGTGAAACCTGGAATCAGAAATCTTTGCCGGGAGGCGATCCATCCTGGGCAAGTATATCATGGCATGCCTTCATAGATGCTGTAAATCCAACAAATCCCGATGAGTTATATGTCGGGGGATTAGACGTTTGGAAAACAAGCAATGGCGGAAATTCCTGGAATCATCTTTCTGATTGGGCTTTAATGTATTATGGTGGCGGTGATGATTATGTCCACGCCGACCAGCATATACAGCTCTATAAAGACGGTTCATCGGATATAATGCTTTACGGTACCGATGGCGGTATTTTCTATACTGAAAATGCCACATTACCATATCCGGTTTTCCAGGAAAAAAATATAAATTTCAGTACGCTGCAGTTTTATACATGCGACATTTACCCCGTAGCCGGCCAAAATTATTTTGTAGGCGGATTACAGGATAACGGTACTCTATTATATATGGGGCAACCTTTGGATATTAATGACATGATTGATGGTGGCGATGGTGCGTATTGTTTCTTCGATGAAAATGAGCCTCAAATAATGATTACTTCTGTTTATTACAACAGTTATACTATTTTTTACAACTGGAACTATTATAATTCAATGGGAAATTATGGCACAGGAATTTTTATTAATCCTGCCGATTACGATAGCGAATTAAATATTCTGTATGCAAACGGTGTAACATTCTCTGGAAACTATTTAAACAGGATACTAAGAATAACAGGGATACCCAATAATCCTAATGATCAGCTTGTTAATTTGAATACCGGGTTGAATGTTTATTTTTCATGTATTAAAGTTTCTCCTTATTCACCTTCAGGAACAACAACATTATTTGTAGGTTCACAGAACGGAAAGCTGTTTAAAGTAACCAATGCTCAAACATCTCCACTGGCAGATGATATCGGCTCAAACGATTTCCCGATAGCTTATTTGTCTTCAGTTTCAGTCGGTGGTTCAGAAGATACATTACTTGTAACTTTCTCTAATTATGGCGTTCCTTCTGTATGGCAGACTTATGACGGTGGACAAACATGGCAGGACATATCAGGCAACCTGCCTGATATGCCAATTCGCTGGTCGCTTTACCACCCTGAAAATACTAAGCAAGTTATGCTGGCAACCGAAATCGGAGTTTGGACAACAAATAAGGCAAACGACATTGACGTAGTTTGGGAGCCTGACGCCGGATTACCCAACGTTAGAGTGGATATGCTTCAAATGAGGGAAGCTGACAATACCGTGCTGGCAGCCACGCATGGTCGCGGATTTTTTTATGCAACATGGAATTACAACCCGTCAACTTCAATTGATGAACCTGACATTGAAGATATGGCAGTTTACCCAAATCCCACATCCGGTATTATAAATATAAAGTCAGGTACAAACATTTCAGAAAATACTGAATTAACAGTTACTGACATTAATGGCAGGATAATTTATCAGGAAAAGCCGGAAGTTTGGAATACAGAAAGCATCAAGCAGATTGATCTTACAGGAAAAGCAAAAGGAGTTTATTTTGTGAGAGTTCAATCGGGAGGAAATAAATCAATTCAAAAAATTATCCTCAGATAATATACTTTTCGTTGAGATGTAAAATTTTACACTTTTATAAAAAATTAATTACTTTTGACATTCTTTTTTATGATAAAATTAAATTTCTTTCAATGGATGAAAATCAAAAGAAAACCATCCCGCTTATTACAAAAATATTTGTTGTAATAAATATCTTATTGTTCGGGATCACCGGAACAATCTTCTTTATTAATGGTGAGAATTTAATTGGATATATACTGCTTGCAGCCGGATTCAGCAATATTATCTGGGCATTATTTTCATTCCGGTCGAAAAATTTATTTTTTGTAATTTTAAATTTTATTTTTGCTGCAGTAGCTCTTGTCGTAGGCATCAATTACCAATTCGCCGATAACAAATATATGGCAATGATGTGGATTGCAATTATGCTTGTTTATTTAATTATAGGTTTTGTTTTATTGTTAAAGATTAAAAAAGACAAATCAGGTTCTCAGGCATAGGCTTTCATATTGGACAACCATATAAAAATAAAGAACCGTAAAGCTTTCTATGAGTATTTTCTGTTTGAAAAATTCGTGGCAGGAATTCAACTGATGGGTACGGAAATAAAATCCATCAGGCATGGAAAAGCAAGCCTGGTGGATTCGTATTGCAATTTCAAAGAGGATGAACTTTTTGTATTCAATATGCACATTGCCGAATATAAATATGGAACTCATTATAATCACGAACCCAAACGTGAAAGAAAACTTCTGTTAACAAAACGCGAACTAAAACGACTTTCGACCAAAGTTAAGGAAAAAGGATTTGCAATTATTCCGACATTTCTTTTTATAAATGAAAAAGGATTAGCTAAGCTCGAAATAGCCGTCGCTAAAGGGAAGAAGCTTTACGATAAAAGGGAATCACTGAAAACAAAAGATACGAAAAGAGATTTGGAAAGAAGGGAGTTTTAATGGTTGAATGGCTGAATGGCTTTATTGTTAAATGGTTAAAAAATCTAACAAATGATGGCTTTTATAAAAATTAGTAATACTTAAATAGCAATGAAACAATGAAACAATTTATTGATGTTAAATTTTGTTAAAAAGCTTTTTAATAATTTGTAAATCTTCTTATTGATTGTTTCTTTTGCAAAAAATTTTAAACTATGGATATAGTTGTAGAAAATCTGACAAAAAAATACGGAGCACAACGCGCCGTTGATAACATTTCCTTCAGGGTGAAAACAGGTGAGATATTAGGATTTCTGGGGCCAAACGGCGCCGGAAAGACCACAACCATGAAGGCTATCACCACCTATCTTACTCCTAACGAAGGCAATATTTACGTCGGGGATTATTCTATTTACGAACAACCCGATGAAATAAAAAAGAATATCGGTTACCTTCCGGAGAACAATCCGTTATACAGCGATATGCCGGTTATCGATTACCTCAAATTCGTTGCAGAGTTACAGGGAATTGAAAAATCAAAGATCAAAGAAAAAATTCTCGAGACGATAAATGTATGCGGGCTGGAAGGTGAAAAACATAAAAAAATCGGTGAGCTTTCAAAAGGTTACCAGCAGCGCGTAGGTCTTGCACAAACATTGATTCACGATCCGGATGTGTTGATATTAGATGAGCCTACTGTAGA
>JACKQG010004554.1_pt1 | contig 15983 bp, 15 predicted proteins | sample 8237621 | NCBI WGS metagenome assembly JACKQG01 (sample SAMN15677084, study PRJNA649215) | marine metagenome | biome: marine; feature: Black Sea; material: saline water; isolation source: suspended particulate matter (SPM) from the Black Sea western gyre | collected 2013-06-09/2013-06-10 | depth... | reverse complement strand
ACTAGAAATTTGAAACGATGCTTGATATCCGCCCAAAAAGATGGCGGACGTTCTGCTTGATGCTGGATGGGGGGAATCCAGATACGAGAAGCAAGCATCCAGAAACTTTTTGCGCACTAAATTTTATCCGTATTCAAAAACTTATGCTAAAAAAACAAATATTGAACTGATAACAGAACAAAGGAAAGAAATAATGTTAAAACCAAGAAAAAGAATTACCAAGAAACAGATCAAAGAAGACCCATTGGTAACAACCTATTTTAAATCAATTGACTTTGTAAAGGAGCATCAACAAAAAATTACAACCGGATTAATTGTAATTTTAGCTGTTGTTGTGTTATTGGTGATGTTGGGAAGAAGTAAAAGAACTGCCAATTTTAACGCATCTGAACAATTAGCAAAAGCAAACACTGAATTGTCGCAGAATAAAACCCAGGAAGCAATAGATATTCTATTGAATATGATTGACAATTATAGCGGCACAAAAAGCGCTGCTAATGGTGTGTATCTTCTGGCAAAAGCATATTATGAAAAAGGTGATTATGATAAATCATTGCTCCATTTTGAGAATTATTTGGACGATTATGGTGATGATAAAATTCTTGCCAGTGCGGCTTTTTCTGGTGTAGCCGCGAGTTATGAACAGTTGGGAAGATACCAGGAAGCAGCTGATAACTACAAAAAAAGCGCTAAAAAATATCCTGAACATTTTAATTCTGCGCAACAATTGTTTGATGCCGGCAGATGTTACATGCTGCAAAGCCAGTTTGCCCAGGCAAAAGAATGCTATCAGTTAATCGTTGATAAGTACACGGAGAGTAATCTTAAAAATGATGCCGAGTTATATTTAGCTAAATTAAACGGATAAATGGTATTTTTCTAAAAAAATACTTGCAAGTTAAAAATATTTTACTTATATTCAAAATTTAAAGTGGGAAGTGATTCCCACTTTTTTGTTAGGTACATACTATATGAAGCAACTTGTTAGCACAGAAAAAATTAAAGCGCTTATACTGCCTGTCCTTGAATTTCAGGATATTGATTTAGTTGATATTGATCTAAAGGGCTTGCCGGGTAACCAAGTGTTAAGAATATTTATAGACCGGGAAAACGGAGTTAGTCTGGATTTGTGTACTAAGGTCAGCCGTGATGTTTCGGATATTCTTGATACGGAAGATATAATGAAAGAAAAATATCGGTTAGAAGTTTCATCGCCGGGATTTGATCGCCCTTTAAAAACGTTTAAAGATTTTAGAAGAAATGTTAATCGGAAAATTAAAATCGAATATCTTAATGAGACAAATGAACAAGTGATCAGCACAGGCACGATTCAGACTGTTGATATGAATGAAGTTTTTCTCCAGGAAGAAAAAGAAATAATTAAAATTACATTAACAAAAATTCAATCTGCAAAAATATTACCGTTATGGTAATTTGTTTTTTAGTGAATTAGGAGAATATTTCCATGAAAAGTGATGTTAGTGAAGCCTTTTCCCAGATAATAAAAGAAAAAAATATCGATAGGGAACTACTGAGTTCCATTATAGAAAGCATCATGTATTCAATGATCAGGAAAAAATACGGTGAAGTGGATAATTTTGATGTTTTTGTAAATATGGATAAAGGCGAGATTGAAATAAGCCAAATAAAAACCATTGTTGAAACTGTTACTGATGATACTTTTGAAATAGATTTGGAATCGGCAATAAAAGTAGAACCGGATTTAGAGTTAGGCGATGAGTATGTTGAAATTGTTAACCCGGCAAGTTTCGGTCGTAGATTAATTATTTCAGCAAAGCAAAATTTAAATCAGAAAATTAAAGAAGCGGAAAAAGATATCATTTTTGAAGAGTTCAAAAATAGAACAGGAGAGATCGTTGTTGGTGATATTCGACAAATGAATCGAAATGAAATTTATTTGAACATTGAGGGGATCGAGATTGTTTTACCTAAGCGAGAACAAATTTATAATGAAAGGTATCGTCGGGGAGACCATCTTCGGGTTTTAATCAAGGATGTTGTCAGGTCACATCGGGGCCCGGAAATAGTAGTCTCACGCGCAGACGCAAATTTTCTTGTCCGACTTTTTGAAATTGAAGTACCGGAAATTTATGATGGCATAATTGAAATAAAAGGAATTTCCCGTGAAGCCGGTGACCGGACAAAAATTGCTGTTTATTCAAATGATAAACGAATTGATGCTGTTGGCGCTTGCGTAGGTATGAAAGGTGTACGTATTCAATCTATTGTAAAAGAATTGAATAATGAAAAAATAGATATCATTCCCTGGTCCTCAGAGCCGGAAATTTTTATTTCCAGGGCGATCAACCCGGCAAAGCCAGTGAAAATAATAATTGATGAAGAAGAAAAGAAAGCTGTTGCCGTTATACCAGACGATCAAATCTCCCTTGCAATTGGAAAAGGTGGGCAAAATAAACGCATTGCTTCAAAGATAACAGCTTATGAAATAGAGACAATTAAAGAATCAGATTACGAAGAAATGGTCTCTGAAGATACGGTAGATGATATTGATGTCGTAGAATTAGAAGAATTAGGGAAATCAATAATTAGTAAATTAATTGCAGGTGGTTTTGAGACTGTTGATGATATTGTGCAAGCAGGCAAAGATAGTGTTTCTCAAATCAATGGTATTGGACCTAAAACTGTTGAGAAAATTTTTGACTTAATTGAAAGTTTGTATGAAGAATAAAACAAATCGTTTGTAGCATGCAATATAATATTTTTTTATTTTTAATTTTGGAGTAATAAATTTTGAGTAGTAAACGTAGAGTATTTCAAGTAGCCCGAGAATTCAACGTTTCCATTGAAGCACTGACAGTTTTTTTTAATGGATTAAAATTTCAAGTCGGCAGCCGGATGAGTCAAGTTACTGATGAAATGTATGAAGAAGTTCAAAAAGAATTTTCTTTGGACATGAAGGTAGCTAGCGATGATTATGATATTAAAAAGGAGTTGAAAGAAAAGAAAGCTGTCGAGGCGGAAAAGAAGAAAAAAGAACTCATCGAATTTGAGAAACGGGTTGAAATCTCTGCAACAGTGATGACTGAGAGTATTGAAAGACGAAAGAAAGCTGCTGAAGATAAAGTTACCGCGAAACAAGCAAGAAAAATAAAAGCCGAAGATGAAGCAAAAGAGAAGCTGAAGAAAAAGGTTGAAAAAGAGACAATTGAGGCAAAGGAAGTTGAAGCAGCTAAAATAGAAGCTGTATCCAGGAAAGAAAAGACTAAAGAAAAAAAAGAAGTTGAAAAAAAGGATGAAGGCGCTAAACGGGTAATTCGTAAAATTGATGAAAAGATAAAAGCGAAAAAAGGCGAAACTGCGGAAGAAAAAAAAGAAGATAAAGTTAAAGAGAAACGAAAGAAACTAAAGAAAAAAGAGCGATTAGCAAAGACAAAGGAAGAAAAAACAAAAAAAGGTGAAGAAGCTCCGCACAAAAAATTAAAAAAGAGAAAGAAAAAAGATGAAATCCAGGCTGGTGATGGCGCTAAAAAGAAAACAAGAAAAAAACTAAAAAAGAAGAAAAAGTTTGTTATTAGCGAAGAAGAAGTTACAGAGTCTATCAAACAAACATTTGCAGCAATGGAAGATGCCGGTAAATCCAAAAGAAGAAAGAAGAAATTAAAAGATGACGAAGACTTTGAAGAAGAGGAAGAAAACGTTCTTCATCTTAACGAATTTATTTCTGTAGGCGAATTAGCTCAAGCAATGGATGAAGAATCAAGTGAAGTTATCAAAAAGTGCATGGAACTTGGTTTATTGGTTACCATTAACATGCGACTCGATAAAGAAACTATTGAAATTATTTCAGATGAATATGATTTCAAAGTTGAGTTTGAACAAGAATTTGGCACTGCTATTTTAACTGAAATTGAAGAAGAAGCTGAAGATGAAGAAAAATTACAACTGCGGTCACCGGTCATTACTATCATGGGGCATGTTGATCATGGTAAGACTTCACTATTAGACTTTGTTAGAAAGAGTAAAATTATGGATGGTGAAGCAGGCGGTATAACTCAGCATATCGGGGCATACAAAGTTGAAGTAAATGGTAAGTTTATTACCTTTTTAGATACTCCAGGTCATGAGGCATTTACTGCCATGCGCGCCCGTGGTGCACAGGCAACAGATATTGTGGTATTAATTGTTGCAGCGGATGATAATGTGATGCCGCAAACAATTGAAGCTATTGATCATGCGAAAGCAGCTGAAGTTCCCATTGTTGTTGCAATTAATAAAATTGATAAGCCTAATGCTAATATTGATATGATTAAAAAACAACTTTCCGAGCACGATGTATTGATTGAAGAATGGGGTGGTAAATACCAATGTATAGAAATTTCCGCTAAAATGGGACAGAATATTGATAAGCTGTTAGATAGTCTTCTAATTGAAGCGGAAATTCTTGAGTTAAAAGCGAATCCAGACCGTTTTGCTAAGGGAGTTGTAATAGAATCTAAATTAGATAAAGGCAAGGGCGTTGTGGCAACAGTTTTGGTTCAAAAAGGAACATTAAAGGTTGGCGACCCATTTGTAGTTGGGCAATATAGTGGTAAAGTGCGAAGCATGTTTGATGAATTTTCTAATAAACAAAAATCAGTTGGCCCATCAATTCCTATTCAGGTGACCGGTTTTTCAGGAATGCCACAAGCAGGTGACACATTTATTGTACTCAAGTCTGAAAAAGACACCAAAGATATTAGCACAAAAAGGCAACAATTAAAACGAGAGCAGGAACATCGATATTTCAGGCACATGACTTTGGATGAAATTTCTCAGCAAATTAAAAAGGGTGCTGTCAAGGAATTGTCACTCGTCATAAAAGCGGATGTTGGAGGATCAGTTGAGGCTATTAACGATGCTCTTCATAAAATTTCGACTGATGAGGTGACTGTTAACATAGTCTTAAAGGGAGTTGGCGCGATTTCTGAATCTGATGTCTTGTTAGCTTCTGCTTCAAATGCAATTATACTTGGCTTCCAGGTTAGACCAACCGTAAAGGCTCGGGAAATTGCTAAAAAAGAAAAAGTTGATATCAGGTTGTACAAAGTTATTTATGATGCAATATCAGATATCCATGATGCCCTGGAAGGTTTATTAGATCCTGATTTTGAAGAAGAAAATTTGGGTGCAGTTGAGGTTAGAGAAGTTTTTAAAGTGCCAAAAATCGGGACAGTTGCCGGTTGTTATGTTATCAATGGTAAGATAACCAGAAATGATTTAATACGATTGTACAGGGAAGACAAATTAATTTTTGAAGGACGTATCGATTCTTTAAAAAGATTTAAAGACGATGTGAAAGAAGTCGTATCCGGTTTTGAATGTGGTATTGGATTAGAAAATTATAATGACATCAAGACTGGCGATGTTATTGAATCGTATAAAATGATTGAAGTGAAAAGAATTTTGGTGACAGCTTAGCGCACTAAAGCGCAAGTGAAACGTCAAACGTGAAATACCCTGCGGGTACTGGGAGTGAAACGAGAAAGACAGTGTTTTATTTTTTATCGTTTCACGTTTGACGTTTCACATTTTACTAAATTTAAAGTACTGCTCAAAATTTTTGTTGAAATAACAAACTTTTTGGATGTAATAGAATAACATAAAAAAAAATGTTCGTAGCTCTCGGTCAAATCGAATTATTCATCCCGGAAAGCGGATCACTTAAAGCAAAGCGATTCGTTTTGAAAAGTATAAAAACTAAAATCAGAAATAAATTTAATGTTGCCATTGCGGAAATTGACCATTTGGATAAATGGCAAAGATCCAGTTTCGGATTTTCAACTGTTTCCAACGATAAAAAGTTGGCAGAGAGCATTATAAATAAAGTAATAAACTTCATCGAAAATGATTATCGTGTTGAAGTTATTGATTTTTCAGTGGAAATATTATAGAAAATGAAAGTTAAACGTTCACTACGTGTTTCAGAGTTAATAAAAAGAGAAATAAGCGATATAATAGCCAGGAAAGTAAGAGATCGTCTGGTTAAAAGTATAATTGTAACGCAGGTCAAAGTTACTGATGACTTAAAAATCGCAAAAGTGTATTATCGAATCATAAAAGATAAAACGAATAAGGATAAAATAGAAGCTGCATTAGGACGTGTTTCAAAATTTATCAGGATGGAAATAGGCAACCGAACAGAACTCAGATATGTTCCGGAAATTCATTTTTTTTATGATTCAGGAATGGATGAAGCTGCACGGATCGATTATTTGCTTGAAAAACTAAAAAAAGACCAAGCTGAATGATCTGGTTGGAAAAAGAATTTGATTTCAAAGCCGGTGCAATCTTAAACTTTGCTAAACCAGAAGGAAAAAGTTCTTTCTGGGTTGTTAAGAAGGTAAGAAGAATAATCCAGACAAAAGTTGGACACGCGGGAACGTTGGATCCCTTTGCCAGTGGTATTCTTCTGCTATGCACGGGCAAGGCAACTAAACAGGTTGCTTCTTTTATGGACATGCCAAAGATTTATGTTGGTGAGATTGCACTGGGAGTTACAACAAACACAGATGACGTTACCGGTGAATGTGTTGAAAAGAAAAATGTGCCTGATCTTAATATACAAGAAATAAAAGATGTTTGTAATAAATTTGTTGGAGAGATTAATCAAATTCCGCCAATGTTTTCAGCTAAAAAAGTACAGGGGAGACGTCTCTATAAAATAGCTCGTACAGGGAAAGTAATAGAAAGAAAACCAAATCTTGTTTTTATTGAAAATATCGAAGTTTTATCTTACGAAAAACCAAATATTAAAATTAAGGTAAAATGTTCAAAAGGAACTTACATCCGGGCGCTGGCTCGGGATATTGGGGAACACATCGGTTGTGGCGGGCACTTGAAATCATTAATTAGAACTCAAATTGGTGAATTTAAAATTGAAGATTCACTCAATCTTGAGCAATTTCAAAACAAAATAATTGATACTCAACCTTCAGGTTGATATGGGCACTATTTCGTAAAGATGGAAATAATCAGCAGGCTACAAGATTTAAAACAAAATAAAAATTGCGTTATTACCACAGGAACGTTTGATGGTGTGCATTTAGGACATCAATCAATTATTAATCAATTACATAAAACTGCTTCATCAATAAATGGTTGTGCGACGGTTATAACGTTTGAGCCGCATCCGCAGTTTGTTTTGAAACCGAATAGAGAGACTGAATTAAAATTACTGACAACGCTGGAAGAAAAAATATCAATATTTGATAAATTACAAATCGACCGACTTGTTGTTTTAACTTTCACGCACGAACTTTCAAATTTAACGTCCCAGGAGTTTGTCGAGAATATCCTGATTCAAAAAATTGGTTTCAAATCCATAATTATTGGCTATGACCATGCTTTTGGAAAGGGGAGAAGCGGAAATATAAAGACACTATCAGGGCTGAAAAAGAAATATAATTACTCAATTGTTCAAATGACTCCTTTTGCCTTTGATGATACAATAATTAGCAGCACGAAAATAAGACAGTTGATTTTATCAGGAAATGTATCGTTGGCGGCAAAGTATTTGGGACGTGAATATAAATTAGCCGGAAAAGTAATCAAAGGAGAAGGGAGAGGAAAAACGTTTTCAATCCCGACTGCGAATGTCTTTCCTTTGTCAGATAAAAAATTAATTCCGCAGAATGGAATCTATGCCGGAAGGGTTAAGTTCAAAAATAAAAAATATAAGGCTGCAATCTACATCGGAAAAAAACCAACCTTTTCCAACAATCGCCTTTTCATTGAAGCCTATTTTTTTGAATTTAGTGGAAACATTTATAACGAAATGATTGAAATAGAATTCACTGAGCGGATCAGGGATGATATTAAATTTGATAATGCAAAAAAATTATATACACAAATAGAAAAAGACAAAAAAAAGACTTTGGAAATACTATCCAAGAATTAAATTTAATTAGGAGTAGGATATGCCATTAACAAAAGAAGCAAAAGTAGAGATTTTTAAAGAATTTGGTAAAAATGAAAAAGATACCGGCAGCACACAAAGCCAAATCGCAATGTTGACAAAAAGAATTAAAGAATTGTCTGATCACTGCAAACAAGAGTCTAAAGACCATCATTCAAGAAGGGGTTTATTAAAACTTGTTGGACAGCGAAGAAGACTACTTAGATACCTTCAGGGCAAAGATTTAAATGAATATCGCGCACTGATTGAGAAATTAGGTATCCGACGATAAAAATTATTACACATTAGGAGTAAAAGAATGATATATAAAAAAGAAATGACTTTGGGTCAAAAAACATTATCAATAGAAACCGGGAAAATGGCAAAACAAGCAAGTGGCGCAGTCGTGGTGCAGTACGGAGATACTGTCATCCTTGCAACTGCCGGCGCTTCAAAAAAACCAAGAAAAGACCTTGGTTTTTTTCCACTTACTGTAGAGTACCGCGAAAAAGCTTATGCTGCCGGAAAAATTCCGGGTGGCTTTTTCAAGCGTGAAGGGAGACCAAGTGAAAAAGAAATTCTAACCGCCCGGTTGATTGTTCGTCCAATTCGTCCATTGTTCCCCGATGATTTTTCTAACGAAGTTCTAATCATCCTGTTTGTTCTTTCATCTGACAAGGAGAACGACCCGGATGTAATGGGGATTATTGGAACTTCTGCTGCACTTTCAATTTCTAATATCCCATTTAATGGACCAATTGCAGGAGTAAGGGTAGGAAGACTAAATGGTGAATTCATCATTAATCCGACTTACCTTGATCTTGAAGATAGTGATATGAATTTGATCATCGCTGGTAATGAAGATTCTATCAGCATGGTTGAAGGTGAATCCCAGGAAATTTCAGAAGAAGATATGGTTGCAGCACTGAAGTTCGGACATGATCATATTAAGGAAATTGTTAAGCTTCAAAAAGAATTAGTCGCCGAGTGTGGTAAAGGGAATATGCAGGTTGAAGCTCCTGAAATTGACGAAGATTTAGTAAAAAAAATACATGAATCAGCTGACAATAAAATGAATGACATTGTATCAATTCAAGAAAAATCAGAAAGAAGTGATGCTATGTCCGAACTCGTTGACCAACTGGTTGAATCATTTGAAGAAGAATATCCTGAATCAGGGTCAGTCATCAAAGATGAAATTAAAAAGACCGAGAAAGAACTCGTCCGTAAGATGATCCTTGAAGACAACCGCAGGTTGGATGGTCGCGATTCAAAGGAGATAAGACCAATTGAATGTGAGATCGGCATATTGCCCAGGACTCATGGTTCTGCCTTGTTTACCAGGGGACAAACACAAGCATTAGCTGTTGCAACACTGGGCACCAAAATGGATGAACAAAAAATGGATGGACTTGATGGCGAATTTTGGAAAAGCTACATGCTTCATTATAATTTCCCGCCTTTCTGTGTCGGTGAAGTTCGACCCATTCGTGGAACCAGTCGTCGTGAGGTAGGTCATGGAAACCTGGCAGAGCGTGCGCTTAAACTAATTATCCCCAATGAGTCAGTATTTCCTTATACGATCCGAATTGTATCCGATATTTTAGAGTCCAATGGTTCATCATCGATGGCAACCGTATGCGCAGGTTCGTTATCGCTTATGGATGCCGGAGCGCCGATTAAAGAGGCTGTGGCAGGAATTGCCATGGGATTAATAAAAGAGGGTGATAAATACGCAGTTTTAAGTGATATTCTTGGAGATGAAGACTATCTTGGTGATATGGATTTTAAAGTGGCTGGTACCAAGGGAGGCATCACTGCTTTTCAAATGGATATCAAAATTGAAGGAATATCATTTGAAATTTTAACAGAAGCGCTTGCCCAGGCAAAAGAAGGGCGACTTCATATTTTAAATATCATGAACCAGACAATTGAAAAACCACGCGAAGAACTTTCAGACTATGCGCCAAGAATTCTTACCATTAAGGTTGATAAAGAATTGATCGGTGCGATAATTGGTCCGGGGGGTAAAACTATTCGTGATATTATCGAAAGAACCGACTCTGCAATCGACATTAACGATGAAGGTATTGTTACAATAGCTTCTGTGAATCCTGAAAATGGAAATAAAGCAAAACAAATTATCGAAGACATTATCAGGCAGCCTGAAGTGGGGACAATTTATACGGCTAAAGTAAAAAAGATCATGAATTTTGGCGCTTTTGTAGAAATTTTACCTGGCAAAGAAGGCTTGCTTCATATATCACAGATTGAGAACCGTCGCATCAATAAGGTAGAAGATGTTCTCAAATTAGGTGATGAAGTAGAAGTAAAATTAATGAAAATTGACGATCAAGGAAAACTTGATTTGAGCCGCAAAGTATTATTAAAAGATAAAGAATAGATGTTATAGTTCACCATCCATTTTGGGTTATAAGGTAAATTGGTAATAAGGTAATTGGGTAATTAGGAAATGGGTAATTGTATAATTAAATCACTCCCCAATTACCTATTCCACCAATTACCTAAATTCCTGGTGGCTGAATTATTTCCCAAAAAAATATTGAGGTGTACTAAATGAAGCCAAAAATGTCTGCGCATTTTGAAGCTCGAACACCATCTGCTATCAGGTTGGCTCAAATTGAATTTGCCAAAAGAACTGATGGCACAAAAGCGATCAATACGGCGATTGGAAATGTCTCTTTGCCAATGCATCCGGCAATGCAAGAGAGAATGTTCAATTTAAATTCAAAAAACAGTCCTTTTAAAGATGGCGTGGTAAAGTACACTGCAACAGTTGGTTTGGAAGAAACAAATAAGGCTTTTCTTAATATAATTTCATCCAGTGGTTTTAACACGGATGGTTTGTTTTCGCAGATTACCGATGGCGGCAGTCAGGGTATGGAATTGGTGGTCGTTGGTGTTTGTGGGCCTGCGGGGAGTCAGGAAAAGCCGCTTCTGCTAATCGATGCTGCTTATACAAATTATAAAGCAATGGCAGAGAGAACAGGCAGACCAATAATTTCTGTTTCAAGGCATCTTGAGGAGACAGGTGAATTTTCCATGCCGGACTTGGATGAGGTAAACAGGCTGATCGAAAAAAATAAACCCAGCGCAATGGTGGTAATTCCTTATGACAATCCCACAGGACATTTCATCGATCAACAGAAACTTATTGAATTAGCAAAATTATGCACTAATAATAATATGTGGATGATCAGTGATGAAGCTTATCGTGAACTGTTTTATGTAAATTCCAAACCTGCAAGTATTTGGGGCGTAACAGAAGAAATCGTTCCGGGAATTACAGGCAGAAGAATAAGCATTGAGACAACATCAAAAGTATGGAATGCTTGCGGATTAAGAACCGGCGCTCTGGTTACGGATAATAAAGATTTTCACGAGAGATCCGTAGCAGAAGCCACTGCCTCACTTTGTTCAAATGCGATTGGACAATATATTTTTGGCGCCATGGCGCATGTTTCATTGGAAGAACTTAAGCATTGGTACACCAAACAGAGAACATATTATTTCGAAATGCTTGCTGCTTTTACCGAAGATTTGAAAAGCAGACTCCCCGGAATAATAATTTCCAGCCCTGATGCCTCAATTTATTCTGTCGTTGATGTTCGCAATATTGCTAAACCGGGTTTCGATGCATTGGATTTTGTTTTGTGGTGCGCTACTCAAGGGAAAGTTAATGTCAACGGAATAAATACAACCTTGCTTGTTTCACCTATGGCAGGATTTTATAATGTGAACAAAGGAGAACGTAATCCGGGCAAAACCCAAATGAGGATCGCTTACGTTGAAAGTCCTGAAAATATGAAAAAAGTCCCGCTGCTTTTTGCTAAACTTTTTAACCAGTATGAAAAAAAACGTGATTGAAGGGCGCTATTCCCTTGAATGTCCCAATTTTAGCTTACCACAAAGTCAAGAATTCTTTCGAGATAGGAATTACCAGGATTACCGTCTCTGCTTTTGAAAGACAGGTAAAGTATTTATTTGAACATAATTATTATTCAATCACATTATCTGATTTCAAGAATAAAAAATTCAAGTCTTCTAAATACTCGCCGGTAATTATCACGTTTGATGATGCTGATGAGTCGATTTACTTTCATGCGCTTCCAATATTAGAAAAATATGGTTTCATAGCCACGGTATTTGTCGTTTCTGATTATGTGGGAAAATATAACACCTGGGATTACAATTTATTCGGTAACAGATCAAAACATCTAAATTGGCAGCAAATAAAAACACTCTGTCAAAAAGGTTGGGAAATAGGGTCGCACACAGCCTCACATAAAGATTTGACAAGACTTTCTGATGAACAAGTGATTACAGAATTAACAACATCGAAAATAAGAATTGAAGAGAGTATAAATAAGCCGGTTGACTTTTTATCCTATCCATTCAATAGATTTAATGAGCAGATAATCCTGCTTACAAAACAAGCCGGCTATGAAGGTGGTTGTTCTCTTTTTACACAAAATTATTATACAAATAAATTTGCTGATTATGTGATTCCAAGATTGGGAGTTTATTTAACAGACACAATTAACACCTATAAAAACAAATTAAATAATTCCCGATTTGAGCTTGTCAAACAGAGAGTTATTAGTTTCTTTTCACTTGGCACAGTAATTTATAAATTTGTAAAAACTAAAAAAAAATATTGATTTTTAATTCAAAATTCCTTATATATAGAATAATAATATTCTAAATGGTGGAATGAAACTAAAACCAATTCAAAAGCTCTATTATTCCATTGCTGATGTGAGTGAAATTACCTCTTTGAAGCAGCATGTCCTTCGCTATTGGGAAACTGAGTTTGATGAATTGAAGCCTTCAAAGAACAGGGCAGGCAATCGTATTTATCGTTTAAATGATATAAAGCTTATTTTTCAAATTAAAAAACTGCTTTATGAAGATAAATTTACGATTGATGGAACGAGAAAAAAACTGGCATTATTAAAAAAAACGAAATCGACACAAATAGATATGCCGTTTAAGAAAAATGAGCGACAAAATTTATTTGTTTCGGTGAAAAATGATTTAAATGAAATAATAGAAATATTAGATGGGAATATTTAGATAGTTCGGGGCGTAGCGCAGTCCGGTTAGCGCACTTGACTGGGGGTCAAGGGGTCGGAAGTTCAAATCTTCTCGCCCCGACTATAACTTCATAATTAACAAGGGTCAATTCAATTGATGAGTTGACCCTTTGTCTTTTATGCCTGTTTTTTGTCCGCAATATGTCCGTAAATTGTCCGAAATATTCATTCTTAGACAAATGGACTAACGCGGCTTATGCTTTTTTATATCTTCTGCTTTCAATTCATCATCAGTCTTCGCATAAATCATCGTTGTTTTAATATCTGTATGACCGAGAAATTCTTTCACAGTGGTTATACGAATATTATCCTTTAAACAATAAGTAGCGAAGCTATGACGAAGAGAATGAACATTAAAATAATCCAACCCTAATGCTTTTCTGGTACGAGCAAAGGCTTTGGTAATGCTATGACTATCAGTTATTTCCCAAAATAAATAACCTTGTTTCAACCGGGAATCAATAACCCCACATTGTTGTGTAGGGCTTTTCGAGCGATCCTTTAACTCGAATTGCCTCACAGGATCAGTTAAATACTTAACGCGACGATCCAAGAGTTCACAGGCTTCAACACATAATGGCATATTCCGGAACTTTTTTCCTTTCCCTAAAAGTTTGGCAAATGGCACCTTCTCACCTTTAATTGTATCTACATACAAACTTTGCTTTGTAATGTTGAATACTTCATCACGTCTTGCACCTGTCCAAAGACATAGATTAAATATATCAAGCTGCCACTCAGGCTTATTTTTCAAATAAGCCCGGATCTTCTCAATATCATCTTCCGAGATGAAACGATAGACTCCATCATTAGGGTTAGGCAACATACCTACATCAGTAAATGGGCTCTCTTGGATCAACTTCTCCTTCACAGCCCAGTTAAACGCTGCCTTTATATGTTTTAGATAGGAATTGATAGCACCAGGTTTATATGGTTTCCCATTCTTATTTGGTGCATCCTTTAACAGTACCAAAAAGTTAATCATATCGTCTTTGCTTAAACCCCGCAATGTTGTATATTTGTCGAGCCTGCCGAGCAAAAGATCCAACGCGAATCGGTCATGCTGGTATGTTGCTTCACTGATCTGATCTATTCTCACCAGCCGTTCCCGGTAGTCAAGATATCTATTATAAAAATCATTCAATGTTAAGCCTTTAGAAGTTGTACCAACCAACGATAGGTAATTATTAATATCAAACTCTCCCAAGGCAATCTCTCGCTTAATCTTTAATAACAACTTTTTTGCAGTCTCAAGGTCTGCTTTTACAGTAATCGCTTTTTCGCTGTTATCATCATATATAAAAGATATGATGGGATACTTTCTACTTTTGTATCGCAATATGGCCGACTTAACTTTCTTCTCATTCATATTCAACTCCTTTTAAGTGTAAAAGAACCGGTTCATTAACATGATTCTTATACCAAAAAAGAGATGAAACCTATTGAAAACATTAAATTAATAACGTCTCAAAAAGGTTAAAGACATGCTATTTTGAGAATTTGATTTTGAGATGAGTTGTGAAACACAAAAAGGTGGGAATATAACAGGTTTAGAACCATACCAAAAACGTCTCATAAACGGTCGTTTTTGAGATAACCCCCCGTGTATTGTTGTGTAATAAATATAACCACGCAGGGTTGTAAAATGTCTATAAAGCTGAGCAGAAACACCAGCAATCACGTGTTGTGTAGGGTATTTTAGAGCCTGATCAAGTCTGATAAATAAGCCAGGGGGTATGCTGTTGATGCTCATGTTGGGAAATTGTACAAATTAAATAGATCAAAATTGCGACTTTTAACTTGCTATTGGTGGAAAATATGGTTACATTTACGAGCATTATTAAAAAGTGAGTAAATATAGTACTTATATTATTACCAATTCTTCTATTTCATACTGAATCAAGACAATCCTGACTTACATAAAAATTTCAAGATAATAAAAGGCTTACATGAGAAAAAAACAATTTAAACCAGGTAATCGGCAAAAAAATTCCGTTGAGAAATATTTAGAAGAAATTGTTATCTTTACTCCGCTTCCGCCCGCAGAGGAGATTGAATTGACTCGTAGCGCCCGAAAAGGTGAATCCTTCGCATTGGATAAATTGGTAAAAGCAAACTTGCGCTTTGTCATCAGTGTAGCTAAACAATATCAATACAATGGCCTATCATTTGAAGATTTAATATGTGAAGGCAATTCTGGATTAATTGAAGCAGCAAAAAGATTTGACGAGACACGGGGATTTAAATTTATTTCTTATGCGGTTTGGTGGATCAGGCAGTCTATCTTAAAAGCCATTGCAGAGCAAACTCGTATGGTACGTTTGCCAGTAAATCATGTAAACACCATTAATAAAGTTAATAAAGTAGTTGATAAGTTATGTAGTCAATATGGTGAGAAACCAAGCATTCGAGATGTCGCCGACTATCTGGATATGACTGAATCCGAAGTGTCTGACATTTTAAAAATAATGCCCCGACATCTATCTTTGAATGCACCGAATATAGAAGAAGATGGAAGAAGCTTATTAGATGTAGTAGAAAACAGACGAGTTGCTTCCCCTGACGATTCATTGATGCAAGAATCCTTGAAGGATGAAATCAGTATAATTTTAGATACACTAAAACATCGCGAAGCAGAAATTATCCTGCTATATTTTGGATTAGTTGGTGAACGGTCATTAAATCTAGATGAGATAGGTGATCATCTTAAATTGAGCCGAGAAAGAATACGACAAATTAAAAAGGACGCCCTACGTCGTTTACGGCGCAACACAAAATCAGAACTACTAAAAAAATATTTGGGCTAATCTGTCAAATACCCTAAAAAGCAAGAAGTTTATCATTCTAAATTTCCCAACATGAGCATCAACAGCATACCCCCTGGCTTATTTATCAGACTTGATCAGGCTCTAAAATACCCTACACAACACGTGATTGCTGGTGTTTCTGCT
>JACKQG010004553.1_pt1 | contig 15984 bp, 11 predicted proteins | sample 8237621 | NCBI WGS metagenome assembly JACKQG01 (sample SAMN15677084, study PRJNA649215) | marine metagenome | biome: marine; feature: Black Sea; material: saline water; isolation source: suspended particulate matter (SPM) from the Black Sea western gyre | collected 2013-06-09/2013-06-10 | depth... | reverse complement strand
AATCTTATACCTTGCTTCGCCTTTGCCTTCGCCTCAGCCTTTTCGGTATGAAAGTTAATTGATCTGGGTTAGAAATTCTTTTGCACAAAAAACAAAGACTTTACTTGTAATACTATAAATGGATATTTCTACAAAACCGGGTTTGGGTAAACCAAACTCAATGGTGGTTTCCGGGTTGAACGGAGGGGGTAATTCTGAGATAGCGTGTAATTATCAGGGACAGCATATTTTTCCAAATCAACAGCCGTCAAAGTAACGAAAACCGGTCCGTGAAAAGTGGTATCGCCATCAAGGGAAACTGGTTGCAGTTTGTAATAATATTCACCCGCTAAATCAGGTTTATCAACATAGCTGTAACTGGCTCCGCTTGTGGCATCACCCCGTGCAGAGATTAGGTTGTCATTTATTTTGACATAATTTCTATTTTCTTCGTTGCTGCGGAATAAATTAAAGCCGGCACAGTTGGGTTCGGTTTCAGTTGTCCAGTAGGTCAGGATGCCATCTTGACCTACTTCCGCATAAAATGAAGAAAGCGTTATTCCGGTGGGTTGAGTCGGCGTTAACGGGATGTTATTGTTAATAATCATCTGGTCTCCCAATTCCAAACGGAAAATCCAGTAATAGGGATTATCACTGCAGAACCAGTTGGTCATTTGGTTGGTCGCGCCATTCTTACTGCCTAAACCGACAACCAATGGATTAGCAACAGGCGGCGATTGAGCCGGATCCAACTGACCGGGTTGAGCTAAGCATGCTGTGCTCAAAAGAAATCCTGCTGGCAGCGTGTAAGCAAGCGTATAATCACCATTTTGTGACACTGTGAACTGGTAATAACCATTGGAACCATCCTTAATGATGTTCACATTGGTTGGTGGCGTAACAGTAATTGTTCCGCCGGAAACGATATTACCATTGGTCTCATCATAAATCCAGCCGCTGGGATCGTAATCTTCATGTCAGGGATATTGTCGCCATCGTAGGGGTTAATAGATGAGTAAATCGATCAAAAAATACTAATAATCAATCAAATTGATAAATAAATTTGGATTCTTCAGGTTGATATTAAAAGATCATCAAAAAAGTATTAAAACCTGCATTTTAGTGCGCTAATCTGTTATCAGTTTAATCTTTGTTTTTTGTGCAAAAGAATTTAACACCGCAAAGATGCGAAGCCCGCAAAGGAAAAATTGAAGGAAAGAACCTTAAAAAAAAAATTGTTAATTTAAGCCATCGATCAATTATCTTTTACTTCGCGTTCTTTGCCTGTACCCGAAGGGTGCGTCTTTGCGGTGAATTTTTTTTGTAACTTGTTGCGCTGGGATATATGTCGGATTTTAAACATAACAGAAAAAACAAGTTAACATAATAAATAACAATTAATTAAATGAAAATTAACAACTTTCTTTAAGATTTAATGCCGGAAATTGAACACAAGATCAAATAAAAAATATTCATTTTAACAATAAATTGCATCTCATAACTCAATGCAAAATAATTAATTAAGGTGGGTAACATTCCTTCTGGCATAATAATTGGGTAGTAAGGAGGCAGGAGCAAGCCAACCAAATGAATTAACTGTGTGGGGTAAGGGATGTGTGAGAGAAAAGTTACTACCAAACCAGGGGGAATTCGATCTTTTTTAGCATTATTTTTGTTACCTTTCTTTGTTCAGGCTCAAAATATTGAGTTAACCTGGTCTCCGGATCAAGCTTCTAATATCTCCTTCTTTCGTATTTACAAATCAATTGAAAACAACGCCAATTACACGCTTTTGAACACGGTAAACTTTCCGGATAGCGCTTATTTGGACAGCGATGTGAATTTTGATTCCAAATACTTTTATTCGGTGACTTCAGTTGATGAGACTGGTAATGAAAGCGATGTTTCAAATGTTGTTACAGTTGAAATGCCGAAAGTCTATTCGTTATCAGTTTCTGTGAACCAGGAACAAGGCGGCGCTGTTACAACTGATCCGGAAAAATCAGAATACCAGGAAGGTGAACAGGTAACATTAATTGCCTCGGCAAATGCAGGGTACCTGTTTGATTATTGGAGTGGTGATGTTTCCGGTAATGATTCTGTGTTAACAATTACAATGAATTCAAACAAAACTGTTATTGCCAACGTTACTTCAAATTTTTTGAGCATAACAGGCAGCATAAATTATGTTAATTCGGAATTGCCATTATATAACACAAATGTAAAACTCAGCGGAGAATTTAGTGATTCACTTTCTGCCGATGAAAAAGGCATCTATGAGTTTAATTCGCTTGAATCAGGCGCAAATTATTCCATTGCACCGGAAAGAAGCGTGGGCGATTATGAAACGAGCATTCTGAGTTACGATGCTGCGCTGGCTGCCAGGATTGCATTACAGATAGAAACAAATCCTACTGAAATCAGCAAAATTGCTGCAGATGTTAATGGTGATGGATTGGTTCAAATGTACGACGCATCTTTGATAGCCATGAAGGCAATCGGGCTTGAAAACCAGCCTGATTCTCGTGTCGGAGAATGGGGATTTTACCCGGCACTTCGCAGCTATGATCAATTAACAACTGAAATCAGTGACCAAAATTTTACCGCAACAATCCGTGGTGATGTGGATGGTAACTGGCAGCCCGGTGGACCACTGCTCAAAAACAATGAAACAAAAAACGTATATTCCTTTCTTGAAGATATTCACGCCCAACCGGGTGATTTAATTTCAATTCCGTTTGTAACATCAGGCGATAAAGACATCTTATCCTTTGACATAAGTTTGAACTATGATAATTCGTCTCTCAAGTACGTGGGATTGAAAAAAACCGATTTGATAAACGATTTTCAAATTTTTGAAAATGTATCAAATAACGGTTCCATAAAAGTTGGGGCTTTCAGCCTGAATGAAAAAACATTATCCGGTTGTTTTCTTGAGATGGTATTTGAAGTCGTGGGAGAAACCGGCAGTTCAAGCCAGGTTGATATTGAGAGTTATCGATTAAATGCGGATCCTGATTTTTACGCAACAGCTGCGGTAGTTATCGATACTGATAATTTAGCAAGCCTGCCAAATGATTACGAATTACACAATAACTACCCCAATCCTTTCAACCCGGAAACAAATATTCAATTTGATATTCCTGAAAGCGGAAATGTATTATTAAAAATTTACAACACGTTGGGACAGGAAGTAAAAACATTGGTTGAAGAAAAAAAGAATGCCGGGACTCATAAAGTTCAGTGGGATGGCAGGAACGAAACAGGTCAGGTTGTGCCCAGCGGATTGTATATTTATCGACTTGTTGCGGAGAATTTTTCAGCGACCAAAAAGATGTCTTTGATGAAATAATGGAACAAATTTTGCATGAGTGATGAAACATTCGGATTGTTTGTTTGGCATGTAACAGCATTGAATTTTTAAATTATTATGGAGTTGTCAAATGTTTAAAAGTGTAAATAAATTCAGCATAATTTTCCTGGTAACAATTATACTGCTTGCCCTGTCTTTTCAAAATGCAAAATCTATTCAAAATATCGTGCCCGAAAACAGGCGAATAGATTGGCAGCCGGGAATAACGAGTGGGATTCCTGATTATCCTGTCAGTGAAAATGTTAAAGATTTTGGAGCGGTCGGTGATGGTATTGTTGATGACACACAATCTTTTGAAAGTGCAATTAATGCAGCTGCTGCTGGCAGCGCAGTTTATATCCCAGCCGGAACTTATTTAATTTCTTCGACACTCGAAATCGGAAAAGGAATTGTTCTCAAAGGAGAAGGTCATCAAAATTCAAAATTAAAATTTTCCATGAGTAGTGGCGGAGCATGTATAAAAATTGTAAAATGGGGAGGATCAGATTGGGCGGATATTACCTCCGGTTTCAGTAAAGGATCAAATTCAATCACCGTTTCTAATGTATCACATTTTAATGTTGGTGATTTTGTTGAAATCAGGCAGGATAACGATCCGGCTGTCTTCACCCCGCGCAGCTCCGGAAGCGAATCATGGGGAGATGCGTGCGTAGGTCAAATTCTTGAAATTATTGAAAAATCAGGTAATACTCTTATTTTTAGCAAAGTTTTATATTACAATTATAATAGTTCAATGAATCCGCGTATCAGGAGAATAAAATTAGTAAAGGGAGCTGGAGTTGAGAATTTATATATTGAACGTGTAAGCGCAAATAATTATGGCAGTAATATCGAGCTTCTAAATGCTGCTTATTGCTGGATTAAAAAAGTTTGGAGTGAAAAAACAATTACGGCTCACGTATTTTGTTCCCGAACTTATTGTTGCGAAATTCGTGACAGCTATTTTTTTGACTCTCAAGATCATGGCAGCGGAGGAAAAGGTTATGGCGTAAGAATGGAGGAACGATCCACTGATAACCTAATTGAAAATAATATATTCAAGCGGCTGCGTCATTCGATAGTTGTTCAACTTGGGGCAACAGGCAATGTATTCGGATACAATTATTCTAAAGATCCATTTTTTGAAGGAGGAAATAATTGGCTAATGCCTGATGTTGCAAATCATGGACATTATCCGTATTTGAATTTGTTTGAAGGAAATATAGTTCAGCAAATTTCAATTGACAATGTGCATGGTACAAACGGTCCTACGACTATTTTCAGAAACCGCATTGAAAAGGATGTCAGTCACTATCTAAGTGGAACGGAAAAATTTTCTTTTATAGAAATTGAAGATAATAATCCATATCAGAATATTATTGGAAATGAATTAGGGATAGAAAGTACGCAAGCATATGAACCGATAAAGTTGGACCCTTCAATCGCAAACTCGATTATTGTTCACGGTAATTACAACTTTAATAATAATGCTTTATTATGGGAGGCAAATATTGCGGATCATAATTTACCAGCCTCATTATATTTAAATCAAAAACCATCCTGGTTTGGTAGTTTACCTTGGCCAGTGCTTGGGGGGGATATATCGCCAAATATGAATAAAATTCCTGCACAACAACGGTATCAAAACAACCGATTTATTCCAGGCTCACCGTCACCCCCACAAAATTTGCGAGCAAATATTCGGTATTGAGTACAAAGTGCATGTGAAACGTCAGATGTCAAACGTGAAACGGGAAAGACAGTATTTTATTTTTTCCGTTTCACATTTCACGTTTCACTTTAATTTTTAATGACTGTATTTTTATTCCGGTCGTATGAGCTTGGCATATAAAGTTAAATATGAAAATATGAATATTGTACCTGCAAAAATCCCTGGACGGAATAAATTTGATTCCTGAAAATTGATTATTAAAATTACGATAATTAATAAGTGCCACAGGTATGTTTCTTTTAGTTTTATAAGATTAATAAAATAAAAGACCAACATTAGTACGAAGAGAAAGAATCCAATCAGACCGACTTCATTGATAATATCTATGTACCCGTTATGAGATTGTAAGGGCAGCCAAACAAATTCTTCATATAATATTATTAAATCAATATTTTCCATCACCCAAAAACTCTGATATCCTGCTCCGAATAACAAATGCTTATTGATTTCCCGAAACATATAATCCCATAAATCAATTCTACCAGTAAAAGTCATATCTTTTCCAAAGGCGTTTGGAATTACACTTATGAGTTGTGGGGCGACAACCATAATAGTAATAAAAATAAGCAACATGCCGGAGATAAGTATCACTGTAAAAGAATTTCCTATACCAAGTGGTTTGAAAATGGAATCGATGAATAGTAATGAACTCAAAGATAGAAAGACTAACAATGCTAAAATAGAAGTGGTACTGGTTGAACCAACCAATAAAATGAGTGAAATCATCAAAATGAAATAGGTGAAAATTTTTTCCTTATGTGAGCATTTTACATTTAATATTATAAAACATAATAAAATACTTATTAAACTCATCTGCCCAAGATGATTTTTCGTCGAGGCAAACCCTCTCCAAGTATCAAACATAGGATCTGTAGCCCCGGGGATAAAAAGTACAACAAATAAACTTAAGATGACATAAGGATACAGAATTAATTTGATATATTTTATTATGTTATAATCTGAACGAACATGTAATAGGAATGAGATACATATTAACGCAACAGAGAAGATTCTAAACCATCTTTTAAAGGAGACAAAACTAAAATCAGACCAGGTTATGCTGATCAGGCACCAAATCAAAAAAAAAGAAAGAAATTTTTCTTTTTTGATTAAGAAGTATAGTTCAGGAATTTTTGGAAAAAGAGCAAAGCAAGAAAATAAAAATAAAAAGCTATAAACAATTTGATTTATTATATTGGAAGTACCGAAATCACCTGTTTCAGTGACATGTTCTTGAAATGGCAGAGAAGTACCAAAAAATCCAAAAAACAAAAATATGACAAATGATACTATTGCTACTTTTGAATGAATTGTATTATTTATGTTTTTTTTCATAATTAGGCTTTTATTAATTCACATCGACTAAATTTTGTCGATATTTCCATTGTCGATATTTGGTATAAAGCAGTATTGGAGTGATGGATTGTTGGAGTAATGAATTTTTCAATAATGCGACAAGTCGCATCTCCGCCAACCGGCGGACGATCCAATACTCATAAGCTCAATCACTCCATTTTTCCAATGAATAAGTTATAATAATTAATCCTCTACGAGGATTTAGATTTTGGGGATTTTCCTGTTTTTACAATAATATTACCTCTACGAGGTAATCAATTATTTACAAACTCAAGCGTGATAGTATTTTGCAGAAATTTTGTTGTAAAGAAATATCATGATAGATTTGTAAGCCATTTATTTTGACCGAAAATATCGTAGATGTTTTATTATTGTAAAATTAATTATCTCAGCAGGTTTACATCCTCGTGGATGAATGTCGTGAGCGATTACAATTTTTGTAATCGTTCACCTGTATCAGATGTCAAAATTTTATGCTCAGCTGAATATCTTTGAAACCTTATTTTTGTCTTTTTAACCTTAGTAGAATAATGATAAGCCACAAATTTTGACCTTATTACCTTATTATTCTCTTTAAATAAGGTAATAAGGTTGGGTGTTTGTAGATTTTGCTTATTACTAAGGTTTCAAGACAAAAATAAGGTTTTTCAAGGCAAATCTTAATTCTACTTTGTCAGATTACAAAAAAAAAATATCAATAAGCAATGTGACAAAGTAGAATTAAGATCGCAAATGTATGATTTCAGACACAGGTGAACTGTTACCAATTTTTCTAATTCTGTGATCGAGATTTTTTTCTTTGTGTTTCTTTGTGTCATTAGTGTCTTCGTGGCAATTTTTTATTCTATTTCATTATCTGGATTAAATTTTTATATAATTCCAGAGTTTGATAACCAATGTTATTCCAGGAATATTTTTCTTTACTCAGTTTTTGAGCGTATAATCCCATTTGCTCTAATCTATTTGAGTCGGTAACAGCAGACATTATAACTTTGGCAAGATTTTTTTCATCATTTGTTTCAAGCAAAAAACCGCTTTTGCCATGTTCAATTGTTTCAGTAAAATCACCTACCCTGGTTGCTATGACCGGTCTTCCGAATGAATAAGCCAGGTGCATTAATCCACTATGATAAATATTTTTATAAGGCAGCATAACAATATCAGATGCGATAAAATAGTTTGCCACCTTGTCAGAAGGGATGAATTCCGAATGAAAAATAATGTTATCTTCCTGATTAATTGTTTCTATTTTTTGCTTATATTCTTGTTCCAACTGTTTTGTATGAACAGCGCCTGAAATGATCAATTTTAAATTTTTGATTTGATTTGAAGCAATTCCAAAGGCATCTAATAATAGATCCAATCCTTTATATTTTCTAATATATCCAAAAAATAATAAGACGTGGTCATCCCGATGTACGTTAAAGTTTTTTCTTGCTTCACTCTTTGAGATAGCTTTTTCCGGTAAATATATATCAAAGTTACCGTGGGGAATTACACACACCTTCTCTTTTGTTATATTAAAATTATTAGCTAATATATTTTTAATAAATTTTGAATGAACAACAATCGAACTTGAAAATCGATAGACAATGTTTTTTAGCAAATGATGGGTTCTGTTTTTTTCATGCGGCAAAACGTTATGTGCTGTATAAACTAAATTTATTTTCAATAAACTTAAAAACATAAAGAAAAATGTTTCAAACCCTTCTCTACGAAAAAACTGGTAATGAACCACATCGATTCTATCCTTTAAAATAAAACATAATAACTTCAGGTGGAATTTAAAATATTTAACAGTTTTAATAAATTTGTTCTTTTCTCTTTGTTTTGATGGCAGCCAGCGCAAAACAAAAAAATTAATCGGTGTATTTATCTCCCGGTCTTCCGTTATAATGAGACGGATATCCACTCCGGCGTTTTTAATCCCATTACAAAGACAAATCGAATAATCATTACCGACTAAAGAGTCTATCATTAATATTTTCATATCTGATTTAATATGTTTGTTTAACCTGAATTATTCACAAACAATAATTCAAACAGGATTAATTTAATTAATAATAATTAGTTAAACATAAAACAATTTAAACCTGATTTATTGTCTTTTTTTCCTTAATTTGTGAATAATTCAGGTTATCCCTAATGAATAATGCGGGTTAAATACCTAAATATGAAACCCGGGTAATCCCGAATCTCTTTGATAGTTGCAAAACTGAAAATTAAATATAGCATTATAAATATAATTTTTATAAATATAAAATCACTATTAATAAAAGAATAAATACCAATAGTGCTAATACAGATGAATGTGATTTTTAAATAATCAGCCAGCTCTATAAAAATCTTGCATCTTAAAAGAAAAAAATAATAAACAATTTGTGATACGATATTCATTATTAATAGAGAATACACAGCGCCAATGAATCCAAAAAATGGAATAAAAATCACACTACTGATAATATTTACAACACTTGAAACTGAATTAACTTTGACAGGTATTGAAGAATAGCCGGCAGATACGATCGAATAGCCCATTATATTCGAGATAGCACGAAAATAAAAATTAAGCATAAGTAATGAAAAAGCCATCGATGATTGAGCATATTTTTCAGAAAACATGAGAATTATAATTTCATTTTTAAATAGAATAGAAATTATAACAAAAAAACTCATTCCGATTGACAAAATTTTCAGTGATTTGTTCATTAAATTTTCAGCATCAACTTTTTTTCCTTCTGAAAATAATGTTGATAAATTGGGGAAATAGACAATAATAAAAGATTGAAATATTTTACTAAAACCTTCCGGTATTTTTCCGGCAACGTCAAAATAGGCTACACTAACCGGGTTAAAAAATGCCCCTACTAAAAAAACATTTATTCGTTCGCGGAGAAAAGTGAGTAAACTATTAAAATACAACGGTACACTGAATTTAATAATTTTTCGATATGTGTTTAGATGATAATTGATATTGAGTAACGATGAAAATGAGATTATAAATAATTGACAAGTTAATGTGATAAACGATACAATAACCTCAATGTAAAGTAAATTATGTAAATTCAAGTTTTTAAAATATAGAAAAAGTAGCAAACTACTTATTCTTAATACGGCAGATGAAACCTGAACGATGGCATATTTCTTAAATAATTTGAGTCCTTGCATTAAATTATAGAAAAAATCACGTAAACTGAACAAAAAAAACATGATGGGAACAAATAACACAAACTGACTGATTTGCACATGAAATAAGGGAATAATCAAATGAGACAGAAAATAAAAAAGAATACAAAAAATGAATAATGAAGTGATTCTCATTAAAATATATGGAAAAATGATGGTATTATTTCTGATGTCACTTTCACCTGAAATAAATTTGACAATGCTTATTTCGAGACCTAAACTACTTAGTAGATTAAAAACTGCAACAATCACGAGAATTAATATGTATATACCAAAGTCTTCTTTTGAAATATACCTTGTCATTATCATCAGGCTCATAAAATGGAACACAATGCTGGACATTGTTCCAACGGAAGTCGCAGCTGAACCTTTTAAAAAATTTGATTTGAAATTTTTATCCATAAAGCTATTAGTATCTAAAAAGTGAAATTCTTGTCCAATGGGCAAGAAAATTTTTTCATCTATAAATTCAAATAGAAAGGTATAGGTAAAGGCATAGGTAAAGTTTTATATTTTTCTTTACCTTTACCTCTGCCTTTACCTTATACAATCTTTAAAATTGAACCATTGTTGAAAGTATCATTGCGTAAACATCTATTCTGGTTCATCCAGGTTGGGTTTTTTCGTTTTATCTTCATTGATGCTTGGTGAACGTAAACCGATCTTTTAATCTCTGTATTTGTTCTTTTCGCAAATAGGAAATAAAATTTTCATTCACGGGTCGTTTATATCTCTTTATTGCCGCAAAAATAAATCCTGACAATATGACTAAACTTCCAAAAATAACCGGTCTTTCAAGGAGTCTGCCTGCGATCCTTACTATTTCGAAAACCGGGTGATAGCCTAATACATAATCAAGAACACCGATGCGATACCTGGCAGCTAATGAATTGCTGATCGCCGTACCGGTTGCCCGGTAATGATAGATGGCAAATTCTGCGAATGATTCTACTTCCCAGCCATTCATCCGTGTTTGGACTTCAGCAATTGCATCAACGCCGCCGAACCGGCTGGCTGTATATCCGCCAATTTTTTCAAAGCATTCTCGTCGAAAAAATTGAAACGGCCCGCCAACACTATTTTTGGCACAGTTGACTTTGTGGAATTTCCCGTTTACCAGGTCGTAGCGAGTGCCGCCTGCAATGCCCAAATTTTTATTTTGATTGAACTTCATTAATATATTTTCATAATAGGTTGAATCGAACGATACGTCAGCATCTAAATTTCCAATAAAAAAATAATCATGAGTTGTAAGCAGTTTACTTCCAAAATTGACTGCTTTTGCTTTAGAACCAAAATTTCGTGTTTGATCACCCGATGTTTGAACAAGTTCGATGAAGTCATATTTGTTTTTATATTTTAGTACTATTTTATCTGTGTTATCAGTTGAGCCATCACTCACAATTATCCATTCTTGCGGTAATATTGATTGATTAATAACCGACTGAATCGTTTTTTCAATATATTTTTCTTCATTACGTGCAGCGGTTATCAACACATATTTGTTAAACTTGTTTTCGCTCATAATAATGTTTTTAGTTTTGATAATCAGAGTCTTTCTGAAATTTGCTTAATTTGTAATCGTTCATCTGGTAACAAGACTACAACGAGATTACCCGGTTAAAAACGAAAAAATAAAACCAACGGATAGAAACAACCCAACGGATAATTAAAAAAATGATCCGGAATTCATTTTGTACTGTTTTTGTTGAATGCAAATATCTTTTTGAGCAAATTTATCAAATTTTTTAATTGTCATTTTATGTTGATTGTATTTTAAATAGCATCCGTTGGGTTGTTTCTATCCGTTGGATTTTCATTCGTTGCTATTTATCAATTTTATTTTCTATTTACCTGCAAAAGCATATAATATCCATCCAAGATGATAGGGGCGACACTCCCAATTAATCTTCAGATCATGTGTGTTATTCTGATTTCTGTTTATCCCGGATAGTGATAATATATTTTCCAAATAAAGTTTATATTTATCTTTATATAAACTTCTCCAAATTACATTTCGTGACCTGTCAATAAAATCTGATCCAAGCTCATTATTTTTATCTATCCATTTTAATCCTCTGAGAATCGAATCGCTAAAATCCAGCCCTGATACTTCGCTGAGAGCAAAGAGCGCCATGGGTGCCATACCGTTTTGATGAGTGGCAAATACTGGATATCTGCCAATCACTCTGCCTGATTTGGCGTTATAATGCCACCACCATTGTCCCAGAGTGCCTTGTAATTGGCAAATGGTGCGACCACAGTCAACTGCTGCTGCCGGAACATTTCGGTCTAATGCTTTGGCAAATGTGGACAGGGCATAAATGGGATAGACTTGGTCAGCAAAACAGCCAATTTTGCTTCTTAATCTGCCTGCAATGTTATTGTTGAATGAGTGTCCAAACAGTCCCTTGTTGTAATAATTTCTCATCACAAGCTCATAAGTCTTAATGGTAATATTATCCCAATTTGACGGAACTTTATCAAGCGCAAGTGAAATATGAGAAAGACCAGCCAAAAACCAGGATAATTCAACCGTTAGTCCCTGCTGGGCATCTTTATATTTAGTTAACGCATTTTCTACATCTAAATCCATACACAGTTGTTCCAATTGTTCCGGGGCAACCAAAGCGCACAACCAGAGAAGCAATCCCAGGTCACCGATCGTATCAATTTTATCTGCTTGCTCGGTTAATTTAGATAATGTATTTCTAATACTAACCGGTGTTTTACCGGTCGCCATTTTGTATTTAAAAAGTCCCAGCGCTGAGATAATCGAATACCTGTATGAAAGACCCTCTTTGGAGACATTTGTTGCTGATCGTTTAACTCTTTCGCAAAATAAATGTTGTTCAGAATCATACATATCTGTTAAGCCATTAACTGCAACTTCCATTAATTCATTCAGTAGTTCAAAATGATTCCAGTCAAAATTTTTGCTGATACGGGTTTTTGTTTGAGGAAGGCTTGGCTGCATATCTATCATAATTGCTCCAAAATAGTCTTAATTTTACCTGTGATTTTACTCAACGCCTGTGAGTTAATACCGGTTAATTTTTGATCCAAAGATCGTTTTCTTAAAACAATTTTTGAATGAACATCATCAATACTTCTTAAAAATGTAAGCCGTTTACTTTGGGAAAGGCACTTGTCAACCGCGCCGATTTTTCCGCCAAAAATACTATACACAGGTACTTTTAATGCAGCTGCTTCCCTGTTCATGGTGCCGCCGCCACTGATAACCAAATCGGAATGCCAGATCAAGTCCAGTCCATTAACAGCCTTTGCAGGAATAGAAATCTTACCGCTTGAAAAATAATTTTTCCACTTTTCTTTTACATCGTTTGTTTGTTTTCCGTTTCTTGGCAGCAAAATAATTTGTGTATCATTTCTGTTTATTATTAGGTTCAAAACACTTTCAAACAACTCCTCGCCTAAATGTTTATGATAATGGGCTTCAACCGCCGGCGGACGAACCAGGATAATTATTTTTCGTTTATCAATGCCTAATTCATCAATAATATTATTATTCGGTTTAAACTTGCAAGCGTAAACATCTTCTTTTATACCGGGATATCTGAATGTATGATCTTTATCAAAATTTACTAACTCCTCTGTGATGGCTTGCGGAATAATTATCCATTTGGGACTAAAAAAAGGCACATGGCTTGCATGCTCATAATCAAATATATCCACGGAAGGGATATTCAATAATTTAGCTGAAATTAATAGAGACCGGGAGCCATGAGCAATTGCTAAATCTGGTTTTTCTTTTAAAAGCACCGGAATTGATTGCAGTGCTCTGACCAAAATAGCGCTAACTTTAAATATCGTATTTTTTCCGTGAAGATGCCCCATTTTTCTATATTGCAATCCGTGAAGATCAGCAAGCTCACAAACCTGGAAACGATCTCTTGCAGTAATAAACACCTCAATCCCATTTTGCTCAAGTTTTTCAATGATAGGTTTGAAAAAAGGCACATGCGGTGTATTATCAAGATCAATCCAGATTTTTTTCTTTTTATTCTCTGACAAAGTTATTCTCTTTTTTTAGTACAAAGTATATCAACTTATCATTTGAAAAATTTGTGAAAAAATTTGCTTTTTTTCCATTCAAAATATTTTTTGATGAATTAAAACACAAAAGTTCAAAACCAATTTTTTGCGAATATTTTTTGAGATAAAAAGGATTTAAATAATGTATGAATAAATTATCCCGTACTTTATCACCTAATTCCCATGATTTATTTTGAAAAATTATTTTTTTTACCGGGTAAGTCAGAACCATCCAGATCCAGAAAATCAAACGACGACCAAATGCAAAAGCTGACCTGATCGTAAAAATAAAACAGCCCCCGGGTTTTAATATTTCGAATACATTTCTCAAAAGCATTTCGCGATTTGCTTTTCCTTGAATATTTTCAATGCCATTAAATGAGAAAAGAACATTTTGAAAAGATTCTTTCTTATAATCCATGTCCAATGCGTTTTTGACCGAAAAATTTATTTTAAGCTCCTGGTTTTTTGCGCTTAATTTGGCTTGGTTTATCATTTCCGGCACAAGATCAAAAGCAGTAATATTATACCCCATCTGTGTTAAAGCAATCGATGTTCGCCCGGCGCCGCAACCAATATCCAGAATACCTGATTTAGGATTAAAATATTTTTTAAAAATAATTTTTTCAGAAGGAAATAATTTTGTTTTTACATATCCTTTTATAGTATCTGAATTTGAATAATAATCCTTAAGATAAGTTTCAGTGTCTTTTTGTTTCAAGATTTTTTTTCGCATCATCTTCTTTTTAACCAAAATGGTGATAAAGCATTTTTCCTTCAAGCCTTAACAAAGGCAATGGAATATGCTTATTTGTAAAAGTTAATAATCTATGTATTGTATTGTTATTATTATCTGTAGAAGTTTTTTTTGTTTTTGGAAAATAATAGTAATTTAGTTGTTTGGCTTTTGTAGCCCATCGTTCTTTAAACTCGATCAGGGATTGGTTGCTGATCGATGACCTTCCAAAATCATATTTTTTTGCTCCATTTTGATGAGCAAATTTAATGGTTTCCCAGATTAATTTTTGATTGCAGCCTAAGTTCCAAAAGTTTGTATCTGAAGCGGCATATTCATAATAAAATGTATCTTTAAATTTCAACATTATGGCGGCTGCTATAATGTTGTTTTTATGTTCGATTAAAGGAAGAAACATATACCCTTTTGGTTTCAAATAGTCCCACATATTTTTAAAAAATGCATAAGGTTGTGGCGGCAAGCCATGCTTTTTCCTGATTTTGATTTCCAATTTGTAAAATTCTTTCAGGTCTTTTTCATCTTCAGAGATTCTAAAATTTAAATTGTTTTTTACGGCTTTTTTAATTTTTCCTCGCACGCTGCTCCCATGGAAAGATTTAAATAGTTTATCCAAATCATCATCCAAATCTAATATATGTGTCGTATGAAAACTTTGTTCAAATATTTCAGTAGAATTGTTTTCAATTTTATCAAGAAATTTGAATTCCATATAGTCTAATGAATTAAATTGATTGTTGATAAACTGAACTATTTTATCCAGTTCTTTTACTGGGAATAATGGATTGCAGTAGGATGTTAATGGCAGCGACACCACGCGTTTTCCGGTCAGAAAACTTGAAACAAACATCAGCGGAATGACACCTTCAACTTTTTGGATTTTTTCATTTTCAAGCACGAGATAACACCGTTCATATCCATAGGTTTTTGAAACTACCTTTCCCCACAAAGAATGGTGATAGATAGTTCCATCCGGATGATTTAACACGAATTCATCCCAACGGTTATCGGTTTCCGCGTCAATTCGTTTTAGTTGAATTTCCATTACAGTTAATGTTTGGTTATGACCTTATTTTAATAGGATAAATTTTTTCATATCAATAAAATTAATCGTTTCTAATTTGTAAAAGTACAACCCGGAATTTAGTTCCGATGCATTAAGAGAGAGTTCATGACCGCCGGCTTCATACGCTTTATTAGTGATAATCTTGATTTCTTTGCCTAACATATTTATGAGCGTTATGGTTACCTCGGCTTTTTCTGGTAAATTAAATTGAATAATTGTGGAGGCATTAAACGGATTTGGATAATTTTGTCCCAGGGTGAAATGTTTGGGCGACTCAATATTTACCTGTACGGGATTTGAAAATTCAAACTGACCATCATAATCCACCTGTTTTAAGTGATAGAAATAATTCCCGGGTTTCACATTATTATCAGAATAAGAATAGATGTGTTCTTCCGCTATTGTGCCCTGTCCGGCTTCAAATCCAATCTCCTTCCAATATGTATCGGTCGTTTTACGCTCAATAACAAAGCCATAATTATTTGATTCCGAAGCAGTTGTCC
>JACKQG010004552.1_pt1 | contig 15988 bp, 17 predicted proteins | sample 8237621 | NCBI WGS metagenome assembly JACKQG01 (sample SAMN15677084, study PRJNA649215) | marine metagenome | biome: marine; feature: Black Sea; material: saline water; isolation source: suspended particulate matter (SPM) from the Black Sea western gyre | collected 2013-06-09/2013-06-10 | depth... | reverse complement strand
GTGCCGGCCGACCTCGACCAGTTTGGGCGAGATAATTCACATGGCACAGTCATTGGTGGGAAACGTCTTGTCCAGTTGTGCCATCATCCCGCCGATGGCCCCGGACTTCTCCACCAGGTAGACATAATACCCGGCATTGGCCAGATCCAGGGCCGCCTGCATTCCGGTGATTCCGCCGCCTACAACCATTACCGCACCGATGGTTTCTTTTGACATGTTTTACTCCTTGGTTAAAAAAGATGTAACACCGCTGATATCAAGCTGATTCATTCCGATTCCCAGCGTCTTTGCGTCAATGCCCATACTCAGCCCTAACAATTGTGCATAAAGAATGGAGGCCAGCGGATCATTGCCGTTTCGGGAGATCATCAATTTCTGAACGTTATCAAATTGCATGTGAGTGAACGGACACGCCGTGCAGATATAGTCGGCGCCGGATTTTTTGGCATCCGCCAGCTTTGTCTGGGTCAAATTCATGCCGAGTTCATCATTGAAACCCATCAGGGGAGCCCCGCAGCATTCCATTTTGGTGACCCAATCGACACTTTCAGCGCCGGTCACTTCCACCAGTTTGTCAAAGATCGTGGGGGCCACCGGATCGTCGAACTGCGTGATTTTACTCGGGCGCAAGGCATGGCAGCCCACACTGGCCGCGATCTTGAGTTGTTTAAACGGCCTGGATATTTCACGCTTTAAGGTGTCCAGCCCCACATCATGATACAGCACGGAAAGAAAATGCCTGATCCGGGTCTTGCCGGAATATTTCAGGCCTCTTTCCGCCAGCATGCGATTGATCTCGGCCCACATGTCTTCATTTTCCTTTAAAAGAAATTCCGCTTTTTTGAGTCGGCCGTAGCAGCATTTGCAAAGGGCCAGAATATCGAGGCCTGCTTTTTCAGCCAGAGCCAGGTTTTCGGCCGACGAAAGCACAAAAGCCTCAAGTTCGATATTGCGCAGCGGATATCCGCAGCAGACAAATTCGCGGATATCCACAAGACGCACGCCGACACGCTTCAGAATCGCCCTGGCAGAGGCTTCATACTGTTTGACACGGGCAGGTATATTACACCCCAAATAAAATGCATATTCCATGATGTTGTTTCCACCTCTCTGAAAATTGGCAAGTTCAAAGTGCCTTAAGTGAGCTAAAGTGCCTTAAGTTATGGATTCGCTACGCTCCACTAATTTTATATAATTGTCAGAATTCCTTAACTTTAGCGCACTTTAGTGCACTTCAAACTTTAGGCACTTTTAAGAGCTTTTGGCAAAGCCGGTTAACTCTGACCTGACCCCATAGGGCCAGGCTTTTCAGAACAAAGTAAACATCTGTCAGGCCGCTTTTGAATCCGAAAGTTTTGCTTTTTGGGTCTTTTCAAAATTTTCGACGGCATGATTTTTGAGTTGGTAAAGAAGATCCGTTACCCTCACATTCTGGGGGCAGTGTTCCTGGCATTGATAACAGGTTGCACAATCCCAGATCATCCTGGCGCCGGAGGCCATTTCAACCAGGCCCAGACCCAGGCAGTTCATGATTTGATGGGGCAATAGATCCAGGTTCTCGCGGGGATTTTCGTAACATGCCGCCACCGGACATACAGTCGTACAGGTCTGGCATCCGAAGCAGTAAGCGAAGGTACCGGCACTTGCCAGCCGGCTCCATTGATCGGTTTTTGTCCCTTTGAGAATAAGAGGTTCAGTCTGTTGCGCGGCCTGCTGAAAGTCGGCGGCAACAGCCTGTCTGATATTTTCAATCGGCTTGACATAGTCATTCGCCGGCAGCTTCTCCTGATTCAGGGCCCGCACAAAGGAAAACGGAGAAAGGACCAAAGGCTCCGGACATTCTCTTTGCACCAGATCCTCTCTGACATTGAACCACAACTCCCTAAGATTGATTCCCGCCGGGCACACCACGGTACAGCGGTCACAGTTCGTACACAGGTAAACCCCTTCCAGGATGGCATGCAGCTCTTTCCGGTTGAGGTCTTTTCCGGCGGCCATCTTGCGTAAAAAAGCCATCTTTTCCGCCGGCAAAATATAATCGTTGCCCAGAGCATGGAACGCCATTGAGGCCGAACAGCGCAGGCTGCAGGTTGAGCAATGCATGCAGGCATCCAGTTCCATCGCCTGCCGGGTGGCAACATTGGCCGGCGCTGAGGTTTCCCTGTCCATCACCGCATTGGCCAGCAAACTTATCGGTGTGGAAAAAATATGGAACATTTTACTGAAAGGCAAATAGGCCAGGCCGATAAAGCACGCCAAAAAATGGATATACCACAGGAAGGTGGAAGTCCCGACGCGGTCGAGCGCCAGAGCAATCGGTTTGATGATTTTGGCAGTCGCATAACCGCTAAAGGCCCACTTGGGTGAAGAATGACAGCTCATACAACTTTCCTCGTGGAGTTCCTCACCTCGGGCCAGAACGTCCTCATCAAAAGGCGCCTTTACGTTCGGAGAGACAACGCCGAAATTTTCAACCCAGTAGCTTTCAAGAGCCTGGATATCTTCCTCTTCAGCCAGCTCGGCATAATCTGCCACCATGGCCTGGTATGCGGAAATGGAGGTAATTTTGGCGCCTTCCAGAAAAACACCCGAACCCATGATAACAATTAGGATAATGATCGCATAATAATCCCTAACATTGGTCTTCATCCGGGGTACCTTGAGGATAAAGCGGCGAAATATGGCGATGACTATTCCGGCAAAGACCATCAAGCCAAAAAAGTCTCTTAAGAAAAAGAACGGGTTGAGCGTCGAATAATAATTGCTGAAGATGGCTTCGGAGATATGCGTTTCGAGGGCATGCATTAGCAAAAGCAGCATAAAACCGCCGTATATCAGCATGTGCATCAACCAGCGCAGAAAATCCTCCTGCAGAATTCTGATTTGCAGCACCACATCCAGGATGAAAACCTTGATCAGGGTCAAAAGCTTCGCGCTGAAGACAACGCCCGCAATTCCTTTGACTGCCGCAGATGCTCGCTCGGATGTTGTGAAATCCTGGGCCGGACGCCCGATTTTCCGCGAAAACCAGGTCGAAACCTTGTAGATCAGCCCAAGGGTGAAAATGGCAAGGGAGATATAAAGGAGCACATTAAACAGCATAATAAATTGAACCTCCAGAATGCCTTAACAAAGGCAAAAAGTTGTACTGAAAAGTACCGTCAGGCATGGGGAAGTAACACATTCACTACGGTTTATCAACAAAAAAAACGGACTTCGGCCCGATGCCCCTTCTTTCCTTGACATGCAATGCGTATTGGCTTAATAGCTGTATCTTGCCTGAAAATTGATGAGATTCTTTACATTTTTTGAACTGCAACAGGAAAGGCCCAAAATATGTCTTTGTCGAAATGCTGTTCATTCTTTGCCGTTTTAGCAATAACGGTTATTTGCACCTTTGGCCTAGTTGTTTTTAATACACTCGAGAGAGCCGCGGCATTAGACCGGCTCGATCAAAATACCCAAATTGACCTGACCCGGCATGCGGATACAGCGGTTGTTCATCTTTATTTTTCCGACAAAGAAAACTCATATTTAACAGCGGAAGAACAGAATCTTGTTCATTCGAACAATCCGGCCGAATTTGGCCAAACCATTATCGAAGCCCTGATTCAAGGTCCCCGAGAAGGCCTTATGCGCACAATTCCGGCAGGGACTATCCTGCGGGCGCTTTATGTCACTTCCGATGGAATTGCCTATGTGGACTTGACGCTGAAAGACGCGCACCCCGGCGGAATCCAGACAGAACTAATGACAATATATTCTATCGTCAACTCATTGATTTTAAACATTTCCGGAATCAATGCCGTCAAGATTTTAATCGACGGACGCGAATCGATGACGCTTGCCGGTCACGTTGATCTGCGTTTTCCCTTTAAGGCCAACATGCTTTTGATACGATGAAAAAGAAGCACAGCATAAACCATATCCGCAATATCGGAATCATCGCCCATATTGATGCCGGCAAAACAACCGTGACCGAGCGCATACTCTACTATACGGGGCGCTCTTATAAAATCGGCGAGGTACACGACGGCGAAGCGGTGATGGATTGGATGCCGGACGAGCAGGAGCGGGGCATCACGATCACTTCCGCCGTGACCACCTGCCACTGGAAAGGAAGCGAAATCCATATCATCGATACACCCGGACACGTCGATTTTACGATCGAAGTTGAACGATCATTGCGCGTGCTTGACGGTGCCATCGGTGTCTTTTGCGCCGTCGGCGGAGTCGAACCCCAGTCGGAAACTGTCTGGAAGCAGGCAGACAAATACCACGTTCCCAAGATCGCATTTATCAACAAACTGGACCGAATCGGCGCCAGTTTCTTTGGAACGATAGACATGCTGAAAGACAAGCTGAAGGCCAATCCGCTGATTATACAACTGCCGGTTGGATCCGAAGACCACTTTGTCGGCGTCATCGACCTGATCCGTATGCAACAGATTATCTGGCAGGAAGACGATTTAGGAGCGACCTTTACAACCGGAGAAATCCCGCCCGACCTTCTGGATACTGCCGAAGAATATCATGAAAAACTCATTGAAACCGTTGCTGAAGTTGATGATGAAATTATGGAAGCCTATCTGTCCGAAGTTCCGGTTGCTCCGGAAAACCTGATAGCCGCCATTCGAAAAGCAACGATAAACATGAAGCTGGTGCCGCTGTTGTGCGGCAGTGCCTTGCGGAATAAAGGCATCCAACCGCTGCTGGACGCTATCGGGCAATTCCTCCCAAGCCCGGTCGATGTGCCCCCCATAAAAGGCACACACCCTGAAACAGGGGATATTATCGAATGCAGGGCTGAAAGGTCAGACCCGCTTGCCGCCCTCATATTCAAAGTCGCCATGATGGAAGGGAGAAAACTCTCCTATGTCAGAATATACAGCGGCGAATTGCACACCAAATCGACCGTATACAATCCCGGCCGCAAAATACATGAAAAACTCTCCCGCATCTTCAAGATGCATGCCAACAAGCGGGAGCGCATCGAGTCAGCGGGCGCCGGCGGCATTGTAGGAGTTGTCGGTTTGAAAGATTCCTCAACAGGCGAAACCCTATGCATAAGCGAGCATCCGGTGCTACTGGAAAAAATTGAGTTTTTCGAACCGGTCATCTCCGTAGCTATAGAGCCTAAAACCCATGCCGACGAGGAAAAGTTGGATGAGGTATTGGAAAAATTTATTGCCGAAGATCCGACCTTAAGGTTCAAGAAAGATGATGATACCGGGCAGACAATTTTGTCCGGCATGGGAGAACTTCACCTTGAAGTCATTATCAGCCGCATGCAGCGTGAATTCAATACCAATGTCAATGTGGGCAAACCCCAGGTTGTCTACCGCGAGACTATTGGACAGGAAGCTGCGGGGTCTGCCGTGTTTGACAAGGAAATTTCCGGACAGCGCCACTTCGGTGAAGTAACGTTAAAACTAAGACCTCTTCAACGCGGCAGCGAAAACAGATTCAGATCTAAAATCCGTCCGGAAACCATACCCGGCATGTTCATACCTGCCATCGAAAAAGGGGTAATGGAATCTTTGGCCAGCGGAGCCTTAATGGGTTATCCCGTGGTCGATGTCGAAGCCGTTCTTACCGGCGGTTCCTATAAGGAATCCCAGGGGACGGATCTGGCCTATACTGTCAGTGGATCCATGGCATGCAAAGCGGCCCTCGAAAATGGAAAACCATTTCTGCTCGACCCGATTATGGATGTAGAAGTTTATGTTCCGGAAGCGTTTATGGGCGATGTCATCGGAGATTTGAATTCACGCGGTGGCAAAATCGCGTCGATCGAGCACAAAATTGGCTTGCAGGTCCTCAAGGCCGTCGTTCCGCTGGCAAACATGTTCGGCTACTCAACCGTACTGCGATCCGCCACTCAGGGAAGAGGAACGTTTACCATGCAGTTTTCCCATTTTGACCGTAAGTAAACGGATTGCCGCGGCCAGGTTTATCGCGGTGACATTTACGGAGTCGCCCTTTTCCTTGATTCTGCTATTTCTTTACGAACCTCATTCAGCATTTGTTCAATTTTAAGCCTTTTATCGGCGTCGCTCATCGTTTCCAAAGCCTTTTGCAAGTGAAACGTAGCGTTTTTAAAATTTGCAGTTTTTTTATAATAGATCCCCAGATAATAATGGGCATAATCCAACCTGTTCAGTTTGCCATAAGCTTCACCCAGAAAATAATATGCTTGAGAATATTCAGGATTTATGGTGATCAGTCGCTCCAGGGTATCGGCGGCTTCCTTAACCCGTCCCATTTCCGTTTGAGTGCGTCCGAGATAGAAAAGCCCCTCCGGATCGTATGCAGCAATACTTCCGGCAGCACTGAATGTATCCAAGGCCTCCTGGTAGCGACCATCGAGGAAATAAATCCGGCCGATATCCTTTAGAATATAAGGATCGAAAGCCTTTTTTTCCAACGCAATTTTCAGTTGTTCAACGGCATCTTGGCGATTGCCGATCCTTGCCAAAATCAGACCGTAGCCATAATGCGCCAGAGGGTCTTCAGGATGATCTTTGACGTCGGATTCAAATTTTCTCAAGGCCGCACTTTCATCTCCGTATTCAGCAACCAGCCAAGTGTGAGCTCTTTGAAACTGATATGGACTAACGTCGGCAGAAATTTTTTCTTGTGTTGCTATCCAGGTGTCAATAACTGCCATTCGATCTTCTGAAGCCGGATGGGTTTGCAAATAGGTTGGAATCTGCTCTTTACCGAACCACTGTCGGTTTCGGATCTTTTTCAGCATTAAAAGCAATCCTTTGGCGCTATAGCCGGCGCGGTTCAAACAGGCGAGCCCGATCTGATCTGCCTGGGCTTCGTCATCCCGGCTGTAGGCAAGCATTGCCGATTGACCGGCGGCGATAGACCCTATGGTCATCGCATTGGCTGCAGTCCCCGACCCTTGGGACCCGAGTATCATACCGGCGACAACGCCGGCCAGCGTTGCATATCCGATTTTCTTTGACCGCTCGATTTTTTGGGAGATGTGACGGCAAACCACATGCGCTATTTCGTGGGAAATTATCCCCGCCAGCTCTTCCTCGCTATCCATTGCCTCGAGCAACCCGCTGAAGATAAAAATATGGCCCGCCGGGCTGGCAAATGCGTTATAATCACCTTCTTTTATTACATAAAAATGATAAGTGAACGGCTGGGGCGGAAAAGCCGCAACATTTTTTTGGCCGACTTCGTTCACATAGTTTGTGATGATCGGATCTTTAATCAGTTGAAAATGTTCCATTACAACCTTCATAAACTCGCGGGACATTTCCTCTTCCTCTTTGATGGTGATACACCCCGCCCCTTTAGGAAAAAGGATCCCGGAAATGATAATCAATAGTGTGCCGATCACACATAATTTCCTGTAAAATTCCATGGATACCTCTGAAGCGATACTCTCAACGGCTTTATTTTGAGTTTTGGGATTCTTGACCAAATGATAATGTTTTGCCTAAGCGTGTCATTCATCACTGGTCATTAGCCATTGTTTAATGATAAGCAGACATTGGCGAGTGACGGATAACAAATGACTGGTGACAAATGGCCAATAACATTATAGCTTATATCCTTTTCAAACATCAAGTTTTATGGTAAAAATATCAGCCATGACAAATATAATATGCATAGCCAATCAAAAGGGCGGAGTCGGCAAAACTACCACGGCCGTAAATCTGTCGGCAGCGCTAGCCGTTTCGGAAAAAAGAACACTGCTTGTCGACTGCGACCCCCAAGGAAATGCAACTACCGGGCTCGGCCTCAACAAATCCCATATTCACAACACCTTGTACCATGGCATGATTGGAAAAATTGCTGCCAAAAACCTTGTTATGGACAGCGAGATCGAAACACTGAAAATCATTCCTTCGCGAGTGGAACTGATCGGTTTTGAAGTTGAAATGATGTCGACACCCAAACGCGAAATGATTTTAAAGAACCTTCTTGCCGACTTACACGAATCATTTGACTACATCATCATTGACTGCCCGCCATCCTTGAGTCTTCTGACGGTAAACGCCCTGACGGCTGCCGACTACATGTTGATACCCCTGCAGTGCGAATTTTATGCATTGGAAGGACTCGGGCAGCTGCTGCGAACCATGAAACGCATCAAACACAATCTGAACCCGAAACTGAAAATTGCCGGAATCCTTCTGACCATGTATGACAAAAGGACAAACCTGTCCCAGCAGGTGGCTGAAGATGCTGAAAAATATTTCAAAAACCTTGTCTTTAAGACCATGGTTCCCAGAAACGTCAGGCTTGGAGAAGCCCCCAGTTTCGGAAAACCCATATTGCTTTATGATGCTGCTTCAGCCGGAGCCCAAAGCTATTTTGAGCTGGCAAAAGAAATCATGAACCATTCATCTCATAAGAATTGACCGGCCCGCTCTTCGCCGCGAAGCACTGCCTGAAGGGCAAAAGCACCGCCCTTCAGGGCGGGGAGCTTCATTCCATGCAGCACGCCGGGTCATGATTTTTGAGCACAACAACAAAAAGGTCTATCATGAAAAAAGAAAAAAATACCAAGCAAGCCGACTCAGGTTCAAAGACAACCAGGAAAAGAGCGTTGGGCAGGGGCCTCGATGCCCTCATTCCCGATATCGAAGCGATTGAAAACCGTTCAAAAGAATATTTCCAGTGCGATATTGAGCTGATCCATCCAAACCGCTACCAGCCCCGCCTTAGGTTCCCCGAGGAAGAACTGGAAGAGCTGGCCCGCTCCATCAAAGAACAGGGTATTATCCAACCCCTGATTGTGAGAAAAGACCATAACGGTTATGAACTGGTAACCGGTGAAAGACGCCTGCGTGCTGCCAAAAAGGCCGGGCTGAGCCAGGTGCCGGTGCTCGTAAAGTCGCTTGCAGATACAGAGATGCTGCTAATGTCCATCGTCGAAAACGTCCAACGCCAAGACCTGAATCCCCTGGAAGAAGCCGAAGCCTATTATCAATTGATCACCGAATTCGATCTTACCCAAGACCAGGCTGCCGAACGCATCGGTAAAAGTCGGTCTGCCATTGCCAATTTTTTGAGACTCCGGCAGTTGCCCGAGCCTATCAAGGCCAGCCTGGCGGACGGAACCTTGACAATGGGGCATGCCCGGGCTTTGCTGGGCGCTGAAACATCCGCGCAGCAGAACGCAGCCTGGAGAGCCATTGTTTCAAAAGGGCTATCAGTCAGGGAAACCGAACACCTGGTCAATCGTTTGAAATCGGAAAGGAAAAAGCCGCACAAGCCTGCAACCGATTCCGAACAAAGATACTTTTTAAGCCTGGCGGAAGAGCTGTCTCGTCGCTTCGGCACCCAGGTTAAGATCAAAAAACACGGCCGCAAAGGAACGGTGGAAATTAAATTTTTCAGCGATGACGATCTTGATCGTATCCTGGGCCTGTTAAAAAAAGCATAAAATCGCGGAGCGATTTTATATGTCGATTCATATTATCATCGATGGTTATAATTTGATCCGCCAGTCCCGTTTCTTCAGCCCTCTTGACAGTCAGGATATGCAACTCGGTCGTGAGACCCTCATTGACACACTGGCCGCCTACAAAAGAATAAAAGGCCATAAGATTACGATCGTTTTTGACGGAGCCCGCGCGCCTCTCTTTTCCGCATCCAGAGACCAAATCAAGGGAATAAAGATTAAATTTTCTCGCAGCGGGGAATCGGCTGACACCGTCATTAAACGGATGGCCGCCAGAGAAAAGGAAAAAGCCCTGATTGTCAGCTCAGATCTTGATGTTATCAATTTTGCGTCATCCAGAGGGTGTGCCACCATAACCTCTTTAAGGTTTGAAGAAAAGATTGCCATGGCGGCGCATATGGATACAAAGAAAATTCATCGGGGAAATGAAGGCGGCCGGACTTCTACAACCAAAAAGAAAGGCCCCAGCAGGCGGCTTTCCAAAAAAAAGCGCAAGAGCATGGCTAAAATACAAAAACTATAAAGTTTCCATAAGGTCTCAGATGGTTTTCATTGACGCCGGGGTCAATATTTGTTACTCACATCAGCCTGCATTGTTCATGCTCGCAATGATGGGATAATGGATTCTGAGAAAATGGGATAACAGTCAATTGGTTTCTTACACGAAACGGATTTGCGTCATCGACGGGCAAGGCGGCGGTATCGGCAGCACCGTCATCAAAAAGCTTAAAGAGCTTCTTGGGGAAACCGTCGAAATTATCGCCCTTGGTACGAACGCAATTGCAACGGCTCAAATGCTGAAGGCCAAAGCCAATCGCGGTGCCTCCGGCGAAAATGCGATTGTTCAAACCGCCGGCAAAGTCGATGTCATTATTGGAACCGTCGCTATTATTATGGCGCATTCCATGATGGGGGAAGTAACTCCTAAGATGGCTGAAGCCGTGGCCGCCAGCCCGGCAAAAAAACTGCTCATACCGCTCTCACAGGAAAATGTCGAAATCGTCGGGATATCCTATATCCCACTCCCCCATCTTATTGAAAACCTTATAGAGGAAAAGCTAAAAGACTTTTGCCAAGGACCATCAACAGGAAAAGACTGTCATGTGTGAAGCGAATGCATATCTGATTAAAGGCGACGATAAAATACTGGTTATGGAAGCCGTTGACACGGTTGAACCCGAAGAAGACGGTATTCGGCTGATTAGTATTTTTGGCGACCAGAAATTTCTAAAGGCCCGCATCCATGCACTTGCGCTGGTAGACCATAACATCTTTCTAAAAGAACTGTAACAACAGGATCTTTCTACCTAATCCAGACAAGCCGGCCTCCGCCCTTAAATTTTTGCCACCAAGGCACAAAGACACTAAGAATATATTGATTCTTCTTTCTTTGTGCCTTAGTGTCTTTGTGGCTATGAAAAAAGTTTGGCCACAAAACGTACAAAATTTACAATTAAGGAACCAATATCTATCCGGTTAGATGAAAATATTAATTGCCAAAACCGCAGGCTTCTGCATGGGCGTCCGCAGAGCCGTTGAAATGGTTCTGGATGCACCGAACAAACACCAAAATCCGATCTGTACCTATGGGCCTCTTATCCACAATCCCCAGGTTTTAAATCTTCTAAAAGAAAAAGGGGTATTTATCCTTTCCAAAATACCGGAGCACGGTTCCGGCACGGTACTTATCAGAGCCCACGGCGTTCCACCCAAGGCCAAAGAGAAGCTTAAAGCAGCCGGTTTTAAGGTCATCGATGCGACCTGTCCGCGTGTCATCAAAGTTCAGACCATCATCTATACGCACGCCCAACAGGGTTGCGCCGCGATCATCATCGGAGATAAAGATCACCCCGAAGTTGTCGGCCTATCAGGCTTTGCCGGGGAAAAAGGATATGTCGTCGATAACCTCAATGACCTCGATGCGCTCCAACCCTTTGACCGGGCGATAATTGTAGCCCAGACCACCCAGAACACGATCTTTTTTGAGAAAGTCAAAAACTGGGCCGGCCAAAAATATCCCCACTATAAAATCTTTGATACCATTTGCGATTCGACGGCCAGACGCCAGGCCGAAGTATACCAGTTGGCCGATTCAGTGGATGCTATCATCGTCGCCGGCGGCTTCAACAGCGGGAACACCCAGCGGCTGGCCGAGATCGCGCGGCAGACCGGAAAACCGACATATCATATCGAATCAGAGTCGGAACTCGATCTAGAAGCACTCTCTTCAGCACAAAGCATCGGCATAACCGCCGGCGCCTCTACGCCCAACTGGATCATCAATCGAATATACAGAACGCTGGAGTTCCTTCCGTATACCAAAGGAAAACGCCGGCGCAGGTTCCTTGTCACCATCCAGCGCGCCCTTCTTTTGACCAATATCTATGTATCCATCGGCGCAGGATGCCTCTGCTATGCTTGTACCAAACTTCTTGGAATTACCAACTTCTTCCCCCATGTGCTCATATCCTTCCTCTATGTTCAGTCCATGCATATCTTGAACAACCTGACAGGCACCAAGGCAGACCGATATAATGACCCGGAGAGGGCCTCGTTTTATGACAACAATATGCTCCTGCTTTCACTGCTTGCCATCATTGCCGGCGGAGCGGGCCTGCTGACCGCCTACAGTTTAGGCCTGATTCCGTTTCTGATTCTATTGTCCATGAGCGTCATGGGGCTTTCCTATAACAGCAAGCTTTTCCCGGGCTGGTTTGCCAGTGGCAAGTACCTGAGAATAAGAGACATACCGGGCTCAAAGACCGTGCTGATTGCAATGGCCTGGGGCATCGTCACCGCGCTTCTGCCTTCGTTGTCAGGATCGCTCAACAGCAGCCTGAGCACGGCAGCCGTTTTTTTCTGGTCGGTCTGCCTGGTCTTTGTGAGAACAGCATTTTTCGACATTCTCGACATGCAGGGCGACCGCATTGTAGGAAAGGCAACGATTCCATTGCTGCTGGGAGAAAAGCGAACCTTGCGCCTCTTGAAATCAATGCTCATTTTCGTTTTTGTTTTCATCCTGCTGTCAAGCGCACTGCATCTGACTTCAAGCTTGGGCGTGGCCCTTGCAATCTGCCCCATCTTTCTTTTGATCATTCTTTCAGCGCACGAACGGGGCCACATGCTTCCCGGTACCCGCCTGGAATTTCTGGTAGAAACCCACTTTGTTCTGGCAGGCATTATGGCGCTGATTTGGTCGGCGGCGGTTGGTTAAATCTGGATACTGGCTGCTGGATATGATATGGAATTCATGCTTTATATTAAGAGTTCACTCACTATAGCAGTTCCCATATAGAAGGTGACTAAGGAGATATCCATTATGAAGCCAAAAAGGTTGCTGATCGTCGGCGGCGTTGCCGGCGGTGCATCATGCGCCGCCAGGGCACGCAGACTTTCCGAAGATGCTGAAATCATCGTTTTTGAGCGCGGCCGCCATGTATCTTTTGCCAATTGCGGCCTCCCCTATTACGTTGGGAACGTCATTACCAAAGAAAGGTCACTCATTATTGCCTCGCCGCAGATTTTCAAAAAGCGATTTAATATCGACGTGCGGACCGAAAATAACGTTCGCCGGATTGACCGAAAAAACAAAACAATTGGGGTTGAAAATTTGAAAACCGGCGAGGTGTACCAAGAACATTATGATGCCCTGGTACTGGCGCCCGGGGCAGCAGCGTTAAAACCGAATCTGGAAGGTATCGATCTTCCCGGAATTTTTACCGTAAAGACCATCCCGGATACCAAGAAAATCATTGACTGGATAACAACGCGAGATGTAAAGCGGGCCGCAGTTGTCGGCGGCGGATTTATCGGGCTGGAAATGGCCGAAAACCTGAAAATACGGGGAATTGACGTCACCATCATCGAAATGCTGCCGCAGGTCATGGCGACCCTGGACCCTGAAATGGCGACGTTTATCCATGATCATCTCACCGCCAAAGGTGTGTCCTTAAGCTTGGGCAGTCCGGTTACGGGATTTAAATCCAACAGCGCTCAGATGATCGACATCATGCTTGCATCCGGCCGGATCGTTACCACGGACATGGTTATTCTCGCTGTCGGCGTCCGTCCCGAAATCCAGCTTGCCAAGACAGCCGATCTTACTATCGGTAATCTTGGCGGCATCTCGGTTGATGGTCAAATGCGTACCAGTGACGAAAATATCTGGGCAGTCGGTGATGCCGTCGAAGTCAATCATTTTGTCACCGGCACCCGGAGCCTGGCACTGCTTGCCGGTCCGGCCAACCGGCAGGGCCGCATAGCGGCCGATGCCATCATGGGAAACGCTTCCATCCACCCTCATCGGTTTCGGGGGGCGCAGGCCACATCGATTTGCGGCGTCCTCAGCCTGACCGTCGCCGCCACCGGCGTGACCGAAAAATTTCTAAAACAGCTTAACAGTGAAAGTGAACGTCAGCCCTACGAAAAAATCTATCTGCATCCGGATCACCATGCCGGCTATTATCCCGGCGCTAAAACCATCACGATTAAACTGATATTCTCGCCTCTGGACGGAAAGATCTTGGGTGCTCAAGCCGTCGGCACAGAAGGGGTTGATAAACGCATCGATGTCATCGCCATGGCGATTCAGCAGCAGGGAACCGTTTTCGATCTCGAGGAAGCTGAACTGTGCTACGCGCCGCAATACGGTTCGGCCAAGGATCCCGTCAACCTGGCGGGCATGATCGCATCCAACGTTCTGCGCGGGTATTCTCAGGTTGTCCACTGGGAGGATCTTAACGCCTCGGATGCCTTTATTCTTGATGTCAGCGAGCCTTTTGAATTCAATCGAGGCCACGTTGAAAACGCCGTCAACATACCGCTGGGGCAACTGCGACAACGCATCACCGAGTTGCCTCGCAATCGCGAAATCTGGAGCTACTGTTCGATCGGACTGCGCTCCTATTTTGCATTGCGATTACTTTCTCTGCTCGGCTTTAAGGTGAAAAATATTTCCGGCGGGTACACAATGTATCAGGCGGTTCAAAAAGCGCAGAGGGGATCAACAATAGGTTTGAACAAAATGTAGGCCTTAAATCGTAATACGCGAATTGTCTCAGCCAGCTTGCCACAGATTTTGCGTCAAGCCTTGTAAAGTTTCTTGATTGGCCTGCCGTCCAGTCTGCAAAAACACTTTGCAGGTTTCCCTTCTAGCACACCTGCCCGATTTTAAGCCTGAATACTAATAACAGAAATGTATGGATAAATTTCAAAATTTTGATTGACATTTTTTGGATAAGCATATAAATTAACATTTATATGCTTATAGGTCGTTTATATCTTAAAGAATGTCGCTGAGATAGCGCATCAGAGACTTAACCGGGATAGGCATGGAGGAAGATAATTGCGAAAGAAAGATAAAAAAAATAGTATGCATATGGAAAACCTTCAAGCACCTGCCTTTTTAGCAAAAAGTTTGAGCGATGAAAACCGTTTGCGAATACTGGTATGCATCAGCAATGGGAAAAAATCGGTCTCGGCAATCGTTGAGGAACTTCAATTGTCTCAGCCGTTGATTTCCCATCATCTTAAAGAGCTGAAACGATCGCTTCTGGTCAAAGTGGAACGGGAGGGACCATTTATATACTATGAATTGGCAGACAAAAGAATCATTGATATTCTTATGAATTTGAATAAGTTAGCCACAGATTTATTGACACAAAGAAAAACTTTTTGACCTATGGAGATGACTCTATGAGCATAGACAAAATTCAAGCATTAATAAACAACATGGAGCCCCAAGAGGCAGCATCTGCATTAACCATAGTGATAAAAAATCTTTTTCCGCTTTTGGATGAAGATGTCCGAATCCGGTTTGTGATGAACCTTATTGGTGACTCCGGTGACGACAAAGTATCCAGCCTGGTTCACCTCTGACTGGCGGAATGCATGGACGAAGGTGTCGATCCAACGAAAATGTGTCAAAGCCTGGTGGAGAAAGTGGCTCAGTCCAGGCAACTCTCTGCTGTAGCAAATCCCGAAGTGCTTGTCCTTTTTGAAAGCTGGCTGGAAGAACTGGAGAGCGAAGTGACTGCTTTCATTAAAAAGACCAATTCCTTAGACCCAACGGATCTTGCTGAGGGATTGGGACTGTCTCGATCAGGGGCTGACTTCCTTGTTACAAAATTAAAAAGAGAAGGAAAGATTTAAGGAAGAATTAAGATGAATGGTGTTAGAAAAACCATTTTGGCCTTTGTGGCTATTGCGATTACAGCCGCAGCGCTCTGGTTCACCAACCGCAGCGTTACTCCGAAGGTGGCGACCTGGGAGGATGTCCGGAGCGAAGCAAAGCAGGGCGGATATCAGATTATCAATACGGAAAAGTTGTGGAAGCGTTACAGTAAAAATCCCGACAGCCTTCTTCTGGTAGACACTCGCCAGGAATGGGAATACCGGACAGGCCACATCAAAGGCGCGGTAAATTTCTCCATGGAACCCACCTGGTGGGCACGGTGGCGCAAGGCAGGCGACCTGAAAGCATTTCTCGGAGCGAACAAGGATCGCACCATTGTGTTTTACTGAGCGGGCCTGACATGAGTCCGCAGCGACTCG
>JACKQG010004551.1_pt1 | contig 15990 bp, 7 predicted proteins | sample 8237621 | NCBI WGS metagenome assembly JACKQG01 (sample SAMN15677084, study PRJNA649215) | marine metagenome | biome: marine; feature: Black Sea; material: saline water; isolation source: suspended particulate matter (SPM) from the Black Sea western gyre | collected 2013-06-09/2013-06-10 | depth... | reverse complement strand
TTTTGATTTAAACAGCTTAGGAAATCAGGGGGAAAAGCCGGAATATAGCAGAAGGAGATAATATGTCAACCTTTCACCAACGTCCCCCAAGTTATTTACTGATATTTACGTTTTTATCGCATGTTTGGGTGCGGCTGTGATCTGAAACAAATATCACAGAAAGAAGAACGGCTGGAATCAGGGGATGCGGTGTGAGGCATGCCACAAGCCATTGATTCATGAAATCTTTCCAGGTTGCTCATCTGCGCTTCCGTAATTTCAAATATGTCCTCAATCTGTACCAACAAGAGCTTATGATTATTCAATTTTTATACGGTCAGACAAACCCAAATCATCGAGAATTTGTTTGAGTTCTGTCTCAAAACTTTTGGCGATACCGGCCTCCATGTTTACAAAAAAATCAATCCCGATTTTAAGGTCGGTCCCACTGCGCAATTTTGGCAACACCTTCGTACCAAATCGATTCCATACCTCGGGCGGCACATCGCCAATAATTCGATATGTTTTTAGGCTGGGACCAGATACGGGCTCCGGTTCAGGTTCCGGGCCTGAAGGCGATTCATGTTCAGGTTCGGGTCCTAGAATAAGTTCAGGGCCACCGCCAGGAATAGGCTCGATTGCAATTTTCAAGGACTTTGCTTTTGACTTTAGGAGCAAGAAAACACCGGATTCGAAGCTGACCTCATCTGAAGCCAAAGATTCATTAAACCAGACTCGCTCATATCCTTCATCAGGTTTTTTGCCTGATGCCAGACCGAAATCTCCCCTTAAAACAAATTCGACAATCTTGGTTCGAAGAACCGCATCCGGATCAAGCAAGCGGGTCAGGGAGCCATTAAGAAAACTTTGACGTAAGCTGGCGAGCGGCCAGGCACCAGATTCCTTTAGCGCAGGTGGCCAGTTACGCTCGATGTAACCAGCGCCCACAGACTCATTCAACAATGCCTGCGACTTCAGTGCCGAAATCACTCGCCCGCACAGAGTTTCTCCACCGCTGGAATGCCCCGCTCCCAGGTCAATGGTCTTTAATCCATCAGGTTCTTTATTATCAGCTATGACCGCAAAACGATAGCCGCCCCACACCTCATCTCTGGCCGCCTCTTCAGCATCAGTCACTTTTGAATGTAATTCAGCACGGTCGGCACGGTCAAAATCTCCGCCAAGTGTCCCTTCCGTTATTTCCTTGTGAACACGCTTCCATGCCAGCCACAGTTCAACCTTTTCACGGAAATCACGTCCCGGTTTTTTCAAACACCAGACCAAAGAACCAGGATAAAGTTTGGGGGATTTTCCCCGCTGCTTTGTCCATTCCGCAATCTGCTGACGAAGCAACCCGGTCCCCGTCCACTCAGAATCCGGATCTAATACAACCAATGTCAGTTTCGGCGTATCCTGCACGGAAGTGCCATCCTCCGGAAATGAAACAATTGGGATGGTCGCGCCCTTGTCGAATTCCTTTTTAACGATCGCCTTCATGACAGGTTTGGTTTCAGTCTCCTCGTCAAGTGAAGCCCTTCTGTCGCTGACAACCTTTTTCATTGTCGGTTGGTGGCTGATTTTAAACCCGTCCGAACCAACTCGCCTTATAAAATAAGATTTATCCTCAAAAGCAAAGGCTGCATTATCAATAGACGTCGTGTCGATGTTGGGCTCTCCCAGCGCAAATCGCAGTTCTGGCAGATGAGCAACTTTATCCACCTGACCGCCGGAAGACTCAAACAGAATGGTGGCGCCGACACGGCGGTAGATGTTGCGCAGTGCGCCTTTCGTATCGGCATCCAGTGCCCGGGCATGGGACTGCGCCCCTGAAATATCAGAGTCAAGGGCTGCCACAAGTCGTGATTCACCGAGTTGGCCAATCACCACGCTTCGGAAATCCGAGATGTCCAGGGGAGCGGAACCCAGTGTGATGAGGGGCTCGCGGCGGGCCTCGGTAAACCCGGTACGGTATGCCCAGGAGATCCACTGGGCGAGCATGGCCAGTGTTCCGCGTGTCTGCTGGTATTGAGGAAGGGCCTGCCATTTGCGTTGAAAAACGGACAATGTCGCAGGATGAAATGGATAGCAGATTTCAAAGCGGCTGCGCAGGTATTCCCTGGCCTTGCTTTCCGTCGTGGCACTGTCCACTGCCGTCCACTCCGGCGGCAATTGTGCGCGGCGCTCAAAGCACCAGTCTGCGTAAGTTTTGGAAACGTTCTTTCGAATGCGGTCGCTCCCAATATCTTCAAAGAGACGCCGTCGGACGACTTCGCTGATTTCGGCTTCGTCATTGGCAATAAGGTCTTTGGCCACCCGTCGGACGACTTTGGTGATCCTGTCCTGCCATTGCATGTCCCACTGGGTCATTTCCACTTGGCTGCGCGGCAGGCTGATCACCGCAGCGCCTTGAGTGATGCCGGTGGTTGCCACAGTCAAATTCTGGATGAATGCGTGAAACTGATCGGCCATTGAACGGTGACGATTCATGAAATTCAGCACCTCATCAAAAAGCAGAAGCACCGGGCCGCCCGCAGCCTTGAAAACGCGATTCAGCGCTTCCGTCCCCGGTGGCGTAGTTTTGGCGGCAGTGCCGATTTCCTGCACGCCTTTGTCTCCGGCAAGCTGTCGGGCGATATCGATCCAGGGTGTTTCACGGCCGTCCTGCGGGTCCCACGCATTGCCCACGAAAGCGGCTACTTTGGCTTTCGGCACGGATGAAATGCCCGCGGCTTTCAGCAGTTCTGCCACACCTGTATAATCTGTTGCTTTTTCCCCCGACGTTACAAGGTGATAAAGCGCCGTAAGTGTATGAGTCTTGCCTCCGCCGAACTGCGTAATCAGCGTCATGACCGGAGCGGTATTTGCCGTTTCACCGGAAAGTCGTCTCAATACCATTCCGACATGCTCGCGTAGCGCCCGGGTAAAACAGGTGCGGTTGAAGAATTTTTTCGGGTCGCGATAGTCATCAGGAGCGGACCGGTTGATGACCTGCTCCAGATGGATGGCAAACTCGTCAGGGTTGAACGAACGCCCTTGACGGACTTCCTTGCGTGGGGTTGCAACCTTATACCAGGGTTCCATCGGTGAACTCTCCTTTAATTCCTCCTCATCCGGTCAAAAAGCTTGACGGCGGACTGTTTTAGCCGGACAAGGTTCGCATAAGCGAAAGGTTCAAATTCACGATCACAAGCATACATCCGATACCGGATACCGTCGGTAACGATGATGTCACAGGGTACGCCAAGTTCCTGCACATACCCCTTGGCCTGCTCCAGGGCGCCTTCCACCCCTGCGCCCAAACGCTTAGCCTCTATTACAAATCGACAATTTTCCGGTGTTCGCGGCAGCGATTTGAAAACCGCGACATCAATACGTCGCCATTTTACCGAAATCCGCTCTGTTGGCCAACCCAAATTCCGAAGAAACGGCACTACAAAATGAGCCACAAGTTCATCCTCGGTGGGCAGGTCTCCGAAGTTCTGCCGGTTCCAATATAACCCGACCAAATCATTTGCTTTTGCCACCAGACCTTCCAGAAACGGAGGTAATTCTTCGATATCCGACTCTTCTGGAGGAAGCTCGGGCAGCGGGGCATCCTGCCAGTGTGTCGGCGGTGAATTCAGGAAACGCTCGGCATAGTCTTTTAGCTCTTCGTTCCATATTCTCGAACATCGAGCAGGGTTTGCCCCGAAAACGGCAGTATCGAAGGTATATTCCTTTGGCAATTTGCTCCAACGGACACGTCGCGCATGCTGCAGATCCCAGCCGTTTACATCATCGAACTGGTTTAAGTACAGATAGTCACTTGCTACGATACCAACGGCCAATATGCTGGCCATGCCGGTTCGAAGAATAAGCACATCACCAACTTGCATCTCTTTGGCAAAGCGCCTTACAAAACCGCCTTCAAATTCATCATCGGATCGTTCCGGATTCCAAGGTCCTGCGTCACCCGGCCCGATGAGCCCTATCCCATGCTGCAAGAACACCTCGGCGTATGGCCGGGAGGCAGGACCTCCGGCCAGTTGCCAAACCGACGGATTGAACTTAACTGCTGCCATTGTTACCGACCTTTGTCGGAATTGCCAGGAGTACTGGGTTCAGCCGGACAAAATCACAAAACTCACAAATCGCATCACTTTTTGTGATTTTTGTGATTACGTGATTCCCATGCGCCTGATGGACTATCATCTTGGAACGGCCAAAAGCATTGCATCTAACAAGCGTTTTTCCTCGCTGCCTTTAGGGTAAAGGGCCGACAGGGCATTTGCAAGGCGCAGGAAGTCCGGACTGCGATCCTGTTCAGCCTTAATGAGTGAACGCAGGGCGTTGGTTTGGCCGCCCGCCTGAAGCAGCATTGCCGCGTGAACGCGATCAAGGGTTGTCGCTTGCCGCATGCTGTCACTATCTATGGCGGCAGGATCGATGGCGATCTTGCCCCGTCCTCGGCCGCGAATTTTCGGCGGACTTAATTTTTCAAGTTCAGGGAACAGCTTCATTTGCAGGCTCTTAACAGGATCATGCTCGATCCAATCGGCAGCGGCCTTCGCCCCTTCTTGGCCGAATAGCTGTTTGGCCCGCTCTGAAACAGGTAATAGACGCACTACACCTTTTTCGGTTTTGATGATTCGGTTTTCCCATTTGGGCAGATCAATCCCCAGCGGCTGGGCAAAACGGCGGGCCACATCGAACACGAGAGAAAAGCCTTTTAACCGCTGAGGCACAGAGGACGCGGAGTTCAAATCGTCCTCTTCGTTTTCAACGTCTTTTTCCTCCGCGTTCTCCGCGTCTTTGCGGTGATTCTTTTCTCCATTGGTGGCCTGGAGAGTCCAAAGAAAAAGAGCGGTAAGCCGCGCGTCCTCTTCCAACGCGCCAGCCGCCCCATTTCTTGCCCGGGCATCTTCTGTACCCAGTACCTGTTCCAAAGCCATGCGGCCTACAACCTCCCAAACCTTTTCCAGATATTCAGCAAGGTTAACCTCTCTGCCGTCTGCGGTTTCAACACGACTGTAACGACTGAATATTTCCAGTGCAGGACCGATGCAGGCAAAGACCAAGTCCGCACCGCGAATACCTTCGCCTTGAAGACGTTCCATCCAGTTGCCAACGCGGTTCGGGAGTTCGCGGAGTACATCCGCCCAATCTCCCACCATTGCATCTTCAGGACGTGGGCGGCAGACGAGATGGACACTGGCCAGCAGCATGGCCTTCTTTTCTCCAGCCTGGCTACCGCTTACCTTATTCTCCATTTCCGTTTGAATTGGCCACGACCCTGTCACTGTCCACCCGGCTAACAGAATGCTTGCAAGAAGGGATTCCCAGCCTTCGGTAGTCTTGTGAGCGAAAACGACTGACGCGATACCATCACCACGCGTGACTCGCCTACCTTCACTGAATACAGTTGACATCTTGGCCTCAAAGAATGATGCATCCTTCTTGGTTCCATATACATCCTCAAACGTATCGTCTTGTATCGCCTCGCGTTGTTTTGGGCTCAATAGACTACCCGGTTCAAAGGGATTTCTGCCAAATGAATTGTCGCTTGAAGCACGTTTCAACCAGACATAAAAGAAATCAGATGATTCTGCATAGCCAATCGCGTTGTAGTATGGTGGATCAGTGAACCATACATCTATGGATTGATCTGGCAAAGGCGATTCTGCAGCGTCAGCTTGCTCGACACTACCTTTGTTACCCTTGAAAAGGGTTCCTTTCTCCGCAACCCGCAACACCCAGTCTAATGCACCCCCAAAGTTGCCCGACCCTTCACCAAATGGGTTGATCTCATAAAAGTCCCACACTATTGGCAATGCATTTCGCGCCCACGTGTTACGAACAACATCTCGTCCTACATGCAGTGAGCAATTGGCAGAGCAGTAATCTGCAGTTCTGCTAACAGCCAAAGAAAGTGCGCGTCGCAGAGCATCGGATATTCGTGTTGTAGTCATAGAGCGCACACTACTCGACAGCGAAAGCAGTGCAATCTTCTGCCGTCGGGAGAACATATCTCCCCAAGTCCTGACACCGTAGTTCGGGACACGAAGGCCGAGAGTGTTTCGGTGCGGAAGTGGCTCATCAGGAACGGGACAGACGTCCTTCCTGCCATTGCTCTCCCATTCATCGAGAATGCCATTGAGACGCTTCTGTGCCTTCCACACGGATTTGTAGTCGCCCTCAAAGGGAATACGATACTTACGCCCCTGCATACCGGGATGGACCGTTACCACAGTTAGCATCCTCGCGCCGGCGCAGCGATTGCCTCTGGCATCGAAAATAACGTCCGCACCGCCTCTCTGCTCGGACAGTTGCGTCCGAACGCGTTCAGGAGGCAGTACCGTACCGCAACAGAGGCAGGTCGCTTTAGCACGAGTAACCGTTCCACCGTGAACTTCCTTATCCGCCTTCGGTTCAAATATCTCGAACTCCACGTGTGAAGGTCCACTGGCCGGCCGCATAATCTTGTGCCTGATAGCTCGTTTGCGGCTCACTTTCTTGCAGAGCCAGAAGGATCGCATGAGCGGAATCTCCGCTCCGCAGTTGGGCGACTCGCATTTGATCGTCCTCGCCCAGAGATAGGCGATCGGCGTAGCTCCGTCCGGGTCCTTGGGGTAGAACTCGGCCAGCTCCTTCTCGGCCTGTTTCTTGATACCCCCCCCAACTCGTCGCAATTCCTCGGCAAGCTCCGGTCCGTGGCGCGGGATGTCCTCCAGCATGACCTTGAGAATAAGACAGGCAACCGGATTCAGGTCGCTGGCAAAGGTTTCACAGCCCAACCGCAATGCCTCCAACGGAATCGAACCGCCGCCTGCGAATGGGTCCACCACCAGCGGGGTTTCTTCAGGATGAGCCGCCTTTATGAGAGCCCTGGCAGTTTCTAAATAATCCTTATCAGCGGAATTATCCCAGTTTGCAAAGTCACCGATGAGCTTTAAAAGGACCTTTCTCAATCCCTCAAGTGTCTTGACTTCCGCTGCCCACCCCGTTGGTCGGTTAGGCTTGCCTAAAAGGATACCTTTGGCAGCAACCTTAAAATCTTCAGGGCAATGTTCATCACAAGGATCGGGCAGAAGAAGCGCCATGAGCATCGCCCGGCAGGAAGCCAACGGTCGCCGCGCCCACCAGAGATGCAACGTGGAAGGATGACCATGCCGGATGGACTTCTCCCGCGTTGCATGTTTCGAAACCTCAGCAATTGGAAAATCGACTTCAGCCAGGCGTTTGCATTCTTTTGGGATCATCCGAAGCCTCCTGCTGCAACTACAGAGGGAAGATCCATTCCATAGCGATGCTGCCGAACACGGAAGGCATCACGTCCTCCCTCCATGATGTCAATTACTGACTGTACGATATCTTCATTGTCAATTGACCCGTGTTTTTCCACTTTCGCCTTGCGGTCGCTAATTGCATCTAAAACAATCACCTGCTCGGCATCGCCAGATACAACGATGTTCGGGTTATGCGTGCAAACAATGATCTGGCGTTTCTCCTTTAATGCCCCGAGAATCTCAGCGAGAACCTGACCAATGAGTCGATTGTCCAAATTATCTTCCGGTTGATCGATAACGAGCGGTGTTGCCTCAGCTAAGGCAATCAGAGGAAGCATCGCACTCGACCTTTGTCCTGGAGACAGTTCCCCAACCGGACGGTCATTCAGAAGAATGCTTTCTTCGTCGTCCCATTCGGTCTCCTGTAATGTCATCATTTTCGTCAGACGAGCGCCGTTATCCTGAAGAGACTCGACCTGAGCGGCATCGTCCATTGCCCACGGCCTCCACAAGTCAGTCGCCTTTTGGGCTTCAGCGGTTGTGATTTTTGCCGATGGATCGTCGGGGAGTTGGCGACCAGCAAAGACACTGGCATCACAGGCAAAATGCGCTTGAGCCAAGGTCACAGGATTAAAGTGAGCGGCTAAGATCTCTGGAATCCGGCGGTTCTTGTATTGTGTCGCAAAGGCAGATGCAACCTTGAATCGGATAATCTCCTCGATGAATTGCCGCGTATCATGCCCTGCTTGGAAGCGGAGTGATATCTTCATGTGCCCGGCAAAGTATTGATTGAGCCTCGTCTCTATCGCCTCATTATGGCGCGCCCGAATTCCCGCAATCCGATCGTGGCCTTGTATCAGTTGGTCTGCGATTTGTTCCCGTGCTGTCAGCGCATCTTGAAGACGCTTCCATTCTTTCAAATACTCATCGCGGACAGCGGATACCTCGCGCAACCTACGCTCAGCATTCGTGCGAAGGTCGGCAATTTTCTGCATAGAGGAGTCGTCTGCAAATGAAGCCCTGATCTGTGATTGGATTGTGTCAATTTCATTCTTGATCACGTCGATATGCTGGCCTAATAACTCGGACAATCCCTTTAGCACTTGGGTGGCAGATGACAGATACTTCTGCAAATTTGTCTCTGAATCCAAAATCTTAAGTTTTTGTGTCGCATCAGTCAGCCACCAATCACGGAGCGACTGTGGTGCCTTCTGGAGGAGTTCTGTTAGTCCCTCTCGTAGCGAATTAGGGTCGAGTTCATCTACCTTGACTGAGAAGGAATCGACATTCTGCTTGATAATCAGCAAGACCTGCCCTTTCATCTGGGCGAGGTCGAGTTCACCAAAGCGCTTCTTAACTTCCTCTGTATTTAGTTTTTCGAAGGCATCTTTGTACTCAGAATAGCGACGGATAATACCATTTTGACGAGCGCATATTGTATTGAGTTCGTTCAGAATCTTTTCAACATCTTTTCGGTTTGCTTGAAGCTGTTGGCGAAGATTATTTCGTTCCTGCTTAGCTGGCGGCATTTCTATGATAAGACGATCCAAGAGATCCCTCTGACGCGCGGTATCCCGGCCAAGCGTCTCGATTTCGCTCCATCCGAAGAGTCGCATTGGATAATCACCACTGGATTCGACGTCGGCGACGGATAGTTGATCGCCATTGGCTGTAAATACCCTAGTTGCATAATCCTCTTGCGGATCGAATGTAGCTTCAAGAACACGCCTGTCGCCAGCCTGTGTCTGATAAACAACTCTAATGAGGCAGCCAGTCAGATTAGCTTTTTGCATTTCACGGATGCGTTCAGAAAGTTTATTGGTTGAATCGAGCTCCGAAAGTGTTCGGTTGTAACCAAACACGTAACGTAGCGACTCGACAATTGTCGATTTTCCAGATCCGCGTGGGCCAATGAGACAGTTAAGGTTTTCAGCAAAAGCTATGCGCTCATTTTCGAACAGCGACTTGTCCTCGCCCACAATTTCAAGGCCGAGAAGAAGAGGGCTGGGAGGCGTTGGCAGGTCAGATGTGAAGCGGATTCTCGTTTCGGGAAATTTAAATGCATCACGGAGCCCCTTAAGACCCAAGGAAGTCATTTTAACCCAGGTGACCAAGTTTGGCCGGGCGAAGTCCTCGATACAATGTGCGTCGAATCGCATAGTCACGGGAATTGAAACCTTGTGCCCCTTTTCGATCGAGGCCCAACGATAGTGCCTTACATCTGTGGCCTTAGATATCTCAAGAGCATCCAAGCCAACGTTTAGTAAGTAGTCCTTCAGTTCATCGGAAAGTTTCTTTTCCTGTTCTTCCTGTGTAGCTGGATCAATTGTTAGAAGGTTAATAAGGCCATTGGCGGTTTGTCGAAAGTGATGTCGGATGCCCTGTTGTGAATTGACGTGCGCCGCAATGCATATGCCATCCTCTTTGTGAATACGCTTAATAAATTCCTCTAAGCGTAATCCTGTAATAACTTCATTGCCTGTCCTGCTCGCATCGTCCAGAATGTTTTTGAGACCCGCAAAAATACGACTCATACTTTCCACGGTTGATCCCTCATGGAATATAACGAGAATGTGAAGTCTTGAGCAACTGATTGCTGCTTCGGGCTGGAAGTTCACCTCCATTCCTGGAAGGACTATAAAGTCTTTCTCATATAAGCTTGCATTGGATACCCTATCAGCATAGGTGCATTTCATGTGGTCAGTGATTACAACCAAATCGAAGTGTTTTTTTAACGTGTTGATGAACTCGACTTCACCGCTTGGGGCAAGAAGTCTTTCCCGATCATTGAGCGTTTTATCTCCCGTTCGGTTCCAGTCGTGACTGTCAGGAGAGTGAATGTGAAGCGCCACTCGGCGGAAACGGGCAGTCCGTTTTCGAAGCTCATCCAAAGTCACAAACAAATCCTGATATGGGGATGCTTGAGGAATCATTGTCCATCCTTTCCGACGTGTTCATTCAACACCTTTTCTCCAAATCAAGTAAAACCGGGAATCATCGATTCCAAAAACTCGGCTTCGATCAGCGGTTTTATTGTCCTCATAATTTCCACAGAACTGCCTGCTGTAGGACGCGTTCCTTATGATCCGATTCTTCGTGTGTTTCCGGCAACTTCTTTGAGCAGATACCACATGAGGCTTTGAGGCATTTGTGAAGCATTTGAGACATATGTGAGTCAAATAGGCCCGTATATGATCCGTTTGATGCCCCATATATTTCATAACTGTTTCATCTTAAAGCATAATAGCGCACGCCTGATATGCCCCTCTCGCCCCGTTGCGGCCTCTTTCCTGCCCTCTCCTTTGTGTTTTTTTCGTATGTTTTGTGGTTTCGTTTTTCCCGCATCGGGGACGGACCGGAAAAATATTTAACACTGGTCTGCTCAGCCATTTAAAGGAACATTTCCTGTTTTGGGGTAGCTTTTTTCTTTTCTAACCCGGTTTTCTCACGAGACTGAGCGGCTCAGGAACAAGGCATTTCAGTACGAAGACGTAGCACTTTACTTCGAGGACTGAATAACGCCGTTCCTGTGTTGCTCAGACTCGCCTTTGGTGAAGAATTTATTTTTAAACTGATAGGATTCATTTAAACAGAGCGTTTTCGATCAGGGGGACACGACTTTAGTTTAATCTCCTGATTTTTAATTTTATTCTTGTTGTTTCCACGACCAAAATAAATTCTTCATGAGAAATTCGGGGTAAACCCCCTCTTGTTCTTACCACATTTCACGATAAGCGTAGACGTATGAAACTGTTGCTTTCGGGTCAATATCAAAGTAGTAGCGGCAGAGCTTTTTATATAAACCTAACATTCCATCATCGAAACAGAAGTCGAGCATGCCATCAAGACATCTTTCGATGCGCTGTGAATCACGGCTTTGCATCTTCAGAATGACCTCAACTTCAGCCGAATATTGTTGCACAGCCTGATGCGCAAGCATTTGTGCGTCCTTGGCCAGTTCGCCTATGCGCTGAACGAGATCATCCTTCTTTGATTCCATTTCACTCTTCATCTGCACCCGCTTCTTGCTTCAGTTTTGTAATGAGACTTTTTCCTTTATTTGTCAGCCGGTACTTCTGCAATCGGCTATTAGGTTTGTCCGGTATTGTATATTCAATCAATCCTGCTCCTAGGGCAGGGGCGATATAGTTCTCGCGCATACGCCTCCGGTTCTTAAGCCCTAATTCTGCAAGTATCTCCGCATTTCCGAGGGTACCCTTTGAAAACAGGAGTTCCAGAAGCCGGAGCACTGGTGCCGTGACTGGTGCCGTGACTGGTGCCGTGACTGGTGCCTTAGAGGTTTTTTCTGCGGCCTCGGCAATTGTCGCATTGAATGTGACAATAAAAAATCCCTGGCGTTCCTCGAAGATGGGCGGAACCGCGTCGTGTTTCTCGCACATCGCTATGACTCGATTGGTGCCGCGGCCCCAAACCTCCACCGCCCCGGTGCGGTGAAAGGCTTCGGCGATCAGTGGATTCCGGAGCTTTGACCGGTGCGGACCGGAAAGCTGTTCCAGAGTTACACCCTGGGGAAGGAGGCCATGGCTTTGTATCTCGATCCGGTCATCAAAGACCACGATGGCCACATAACCGGAATAGTCTGAGTAGTCGCGATGCATGACGGCGTTGAGAAGAATCTCACGCAGGGCATCAAGGGGAACCGGGAAGCGATCCTCCCGGAAAATTTTCCCTTTGGGAAATCGCGCTCCCAGCGGCATGGTTCGTTCAAGAAAGGCCATGCCCTCATGCACCATGGCAAAGGCGTTCATGTGTTCCTGCCGGTTGTCCACGATCTCGCCAATGACTGTCGTCCCCCGAAAACGGCCCATTTTGAGAAGGCATTGTGGATAGTCCGGAAAAAGTCTTGTGCCATAGAGAACCTGTGCAGCTTGGGTGAGCTTTCCATTCACTCGCAGTCCAAGCCGGTCCAGAATGTCGCCGATGTCCCGGCTGGTATCCGGTGAAATCCGGTTCTGTTGAATAGCCAGTTCGCGCGTGCGCAGGATTTCCGTCCTGTCGAGGTCATTTATCGTTAATCCCTCAGCAGGGAGGTTCTCCCATCTGCGTTTCGCGTGGCCCCGCTCAAGCAACAGTTCTTCGTATCGTGATTGTGCCATTTTCCGCGTTGTCGTTCCCACGCGCTCATATGCACGGCCTTCGAAGGTGAACGGAACTGACTCGTTGCCGGCTTCAGCCTTTAGCATGACGACCGTCTTATTTTTCCCAATATCAAATAGCTCCATCAGAATGGGTGCAGGCGGCTCGAAACGGTCCAATGCTGCGGCAATCTTTTGCTGGGTGGCATCGGAGACATCCTGGCCGAGCAGTCGACCATCCGGTCCAACACCGATGATCACCATCCCTCCGGCCCCATTCATGAAAGCACACAAAGACCGCATGGCGCCCTGAAGCTCGGCTGTGGAACGCTTGAACTCAAGCGTCTGTCCTTCGCCTTTTTTGAGAAGGTTGGTTAATTGTTTTGCACTGGCTTTATTAGCAGAGGCTCTCATGGGCGGTTCCCTCCATACGGCGACTGATCCTCCCGCACCTGCATGGGTTTTGTCATGGCATTCACCTCTAACCAGTAGTGGGCCACCTTGGTCACCTCGCGCCAGGGAAACTTGGCGGGATCTTTGATCGGATCCTGAAGCGTGGGCTCTGTTGCGCAATTGGTAACCACATAGAGCCAGTAGCAGTCGCGTCGATCTTCGGCCACACGCCGCTCATTCGGTGTCAACAGGATGGTTCCCGCAGCTTCCGACAAACCCTTGACTTCAATCAGCCGAAGTTCGCCGGAGTTCAGGTCAAGGCTTGTGACGTCATAGCCGAGGTTTTTTTCGTGAACATCATAGACTTGACGGCCATTGGCTGTTTCATATTCCATTACGACCCGCATGGCAACAGCCTCGGTTTCCAGATTAGGTCGCATGCGGCGGACATCCGGCGATTCACGCTCCGGATGCGGTAAAACAAGCACGCTGGCAATCCGATCCACCGCCTGAAGGGAAAGAGAACGCTGACGCTCCAGTTCTTGTCTGCGCCGCTCACGTCGGGCCAAAAGCTCTGCATGCCGATTTTCGGCCCTTGCCAATCGGCCGTCGGCGCCTTGAACCCCGGATTCTTTTTCATCCGTCACTCTGCCGATTTCTTCATCGGCCCGCTGTAAAAGTTCTGTCAGGGACAACTCCACATGATCGCCGATGCGGGTTACCTCTGCAAGCCGCTCTTTGTGGGTTTCTTCCAATAATGCTTGCAATACGTTTTCATGCAGCCAATCCGAAGCTTCAGGCGCAGATGCGATGGCGGGCAAGTCCTGTGGCGGTCTGGCAGGTGAAAAGTTGCCCAGCATATGCGGCTCGCGCAGTTTCGGATCGCCATTTTGGTTTAACTCCATGGCAAAAAGGCGTTCGTGAATGATATGCCCCAGGCCGTCCACCACTCTGGCTCGGTAAAAATCGATTCGGGCCGGCTCCTCGTGCTGAAGGGAATAAAAACAGGCTCCCTTGCCAAAAGCATCTGCGGCACGGGAAAAGGTGTGGCGACGGATCGCCTCGAAGAGGGGATGACCGGGCGTAACCCATTCAAGATTCTTTTTCTCGGCCGTATCGCGATCTGTTGAGCAGCGGGGATATCTGTTGGCCAGAGCTGGAAGCTTCCAATCTGCACCTTGCTCGTATTGCCGCAAGACTGAAGGCGTCTGGGCCGGTTCAAATGTGTGCGAAAAGCCCTCGACAATCTTGAGTTTAAGCGGCACATACTCGGCAGCTTCCCGAATGAAACGCGCAATCGTTTCCGGGACTACGCGGCGTTCCTGCGCCCTTGCTTTGCGTTCGATCAGCATCTCCAGATTAAGCTTTTTGGAGGCCAGTCCCTCCAGAGCATTTTGGCAAATGGCGCGAAAGCGGCCTTCATCCACATTTTCAAGCAGGCGATCCTCAAGATCTGCATCCCCAAGTTTTCCGGCGTAATAATCGCGCAAGATGCGTTCGACGTGGGCGGAAGGCAGCAACTCTCCCACGACATTAAAGACGGCATCGTCATCCAAAGCATCTCGGATTTCCTGCAGCTTCTCAAGAAGGCGTTGAAGCACCCGGCCCTCAATGGTGTTTGTTGCCACAAAATTGAAAATAAGGCAGTCTTTGCGCTGGCCATAGCGATGGATACGGCCCATGCGTTGTTCAAGGCGATTCGGATTCCACGGAATGTCATAGTTGAAAAGGAAATTGCAGACTTGCAGGTTGATACCTTCTCCCGCCGCTTCGGTGGCTACCAGAATCTGAATTTCGCACTCACGGAACTGTTGCTCCGAATATAGTCTTGTACCGGGTTCATTCCGCGATCCTGGTTTCATACCGCCGTGGATACAGCCGATCTTAAACCCCCATGATTTTAGGTTTTCCATTAGATAATTGAGGGTGTCCTTGAACTCTGTGAATATTAAAAGGCGTTTCTCCGAGTGGTCGAAAAAGCCTTCCTGATGCAGCAAGTCTTTGAGCTTGGAAAGTTTCGCCTCCCATTTGGTTCCCTCAACCGATTTGGCCTGTTCGGCAAGCTGGCAAAGTTCTGTTATTTCTTCGCGCACCTGGTCGGCATTGCCGGCCAAAGTAATGGCTTCCAGCATCTCTTCTAAACGCTCACGCTCAAAGTCCTCCATTTCTTCGAGTTCTTCAGGATCAGGAAGGTCCGGCGGTGCCTGCCGAGCAAGTTCCTGGGCACGTTTTAATCCTTCCTCCAACCGTCGTATGCGGTTCTCCAGACTGCGCCTCATAGCGAAGGTGCTGGAGGCCAGCCGGCGTTGGTACAATGACATCAGAAAACCGACTGCTCGGGCGCGCGGATCATCACCCTGGGCGGCGGCTTTCGCGCTTTGCCGTTTCACAAATCGGGTGACTTCCCTGTAAAGTTCAAATTCCGGGCCGTCGAACTGAAAATCGACGGTATGGGGAATTCTTTTGGTAAATATTTTTTCAGCCGCCCAGGAGCCGTCAGGCCGCCGCTCCGGAAAATATACCATCGCCTCCTTGGTGCGTCGCAAATAGAAAGGAGCACGCCGACGTTCCATGGCCTCCCGGATCGACCGGACATCAGCATAGGCATCTTCATCGAGAAGCTGCAAAAATAGGGAAAAGTTTTCCGGATCGCCTTTATGGGGAGTTGCTGTCAATAAAAGCTCGTGGTCCGATGCATCTCTAAGCAGCTCGCCAAGTGCATAACGGGCTGTCTTGCGTGCTGGCGGGGTCCAGGACATGCGGTGAGCTTCGTCAACAATAACGAGGTCCCACTGAACCTGCCTTAATCCAGGCAAAATCTCTGTTCGCTTGGCAAGATCGAGAGATGTGATAACCTTCTTTTGTTCAAGCCATTGATTGACCCCGAACTGGTCACGAATATCACTTCCTTTCATTACCAGAAATTTTTCGTCAAACTTTTCCTTAAGCTCGCGTTGCCATTGAAAGGATAGGTTTGCCGGACAAACAATCAGAATCCTTTCCGCTAATCCACGCAACTGTAGTTCACGGATGAGCAGACCCGCCATAATTGTTTTACCGGCGCCAGCATCGTCGGCAAGCAAAAATCGGACACGGGCCACCTTAAGGAGATAGTCATAGACAGCCTCAAGTTGATGGGGTAACGGGTCAACTCGGGAAATGGAAAGACCGAAATAGGGATCAAATTCATAGGCAATGCCAAGGGCATAGGCTTGCAGGCCAAGACGAAGCACTTGACCGTCACCGTCATAGCGATA
>JACKQG010004549.1_pt1 | contig 16002 bp, 18 predicted proteins | sample 8237621 | NCBI WGS metagenome assembly JACKQG01 (sample SAMN15677084, study PRJNA649215) | marine metagenome | biome: marine; feature: Black Sea; material: saline water; isolation source: suspended particulate matter (SPM) from the Black Sea western gyre | collected 2013-06-09/2013-06-10 | depth... | reverse complement strand
AGGCTAGAGTGCGGCCACTTTATGCTTCCAGCCCCGGCCATTTTATGGGTTAAGTGACATTTTTCACTTCAACGTGACCTCATAATTCATCTCGCCGCACCCACTTTCATAAAAGTAACCGTTTCTATAGCCTCAAACTCTTATGTCCTGAATTGAGCTGCATGGCGTTCGATGATCTTGATTGCCCGCTCTACACCCTTTTCAGCGCGAATGCTTTTGCCTAGTTGCGCCGCCCGTGAGCGCACCTCCTGATCGTTTAGTGCGATTTGAATTCCTTCTGCCAGATTCTCCGCTGTCAGGGATTTTCGATCTGGCATACGCGGACCAACCCCTGCTTTGACGACCTGCTCTGCCCAAGCATACTGATCGGCAGCAACGGGCGTGATCAAACTTGGGATGCCTGCCCTGATCCCGGCAGCGGTTGAACCCGCGCCGCCATGATGAACCACTGCCGCCATTTGGGGGAAGAGCCAGTCATGCGGAACATTTTCTATATAAAAGACATTCTCAACTTCTTTCCCTTGTGCAAGCCCGCCCCATCCGGAAAGAAGAATGCCACGCTGTCCGCTACGTTCCAAAGCCCGTAAGATCAGTTCCGTTTTTTCTTCCCCATCACCAGCATTCATGCTGCCATAGCCGATATAGACCGGCGGCGGACCACTTTCCAGAAAGTGCACTAATTCTGCTGGTGGCTGCCATGTGGACGGTCTCTCCAGAAACCAGTATCCGGTCAGGAAGTGGTTTGCATCCCAATCCGCTGGTTTTGGCAAGAGTGACGGGCTAAACGCACACAAGATCGGCGTTTTCTGTTGACGCGCCTGGGCATACAATTCTGCGTATGAATGCCAGGCTTTCAGTCCCAGTTGTTGACGCCACTGATTGGACATGGGTGCGCCAATGATCTTCCAAACCAGTTGATGGGCAGCCCAATGCGTTAATTGATTGTAGCCAGGCCCAAGCGATGACCGAAGTGCCCCTAGAAAGAACGATGGAAACTCGCGTGTCGTAGAAAAAGGAAAAAGATGGACAATTGCAGAGGGGATATTGAGCAGCTCGGTTGCTTCCAAAGCCCCGATACTGGTGCTGGCTTGGACGACAAAGTCTGCTCTTTGGGTAACTTCCCAGAACTCATCATGCAGATTCAGTGCGCGCGCCAGTTCTTCGCGCATGACCCGCAATACACGGAAAGGATTGCCCCCTTTGCGCATGAAGGCTTGCATCTCCGGGTGGTTCAACGCATCCTGCGGATCGAACTCTACGGGGCGTACATCAATCCCATAGCTTTGGATCCAATCGCTAAACGTGTGCGATGTGACCAGCGTGACCTTATGACCTGCGCGTTTCAATCCAACAGCCAGTGCGAGAAAAGGCTGAACATCCCCGCGGCTACCGAAAGTGGATATGGCAACCTGTATTGAGTTTACTTTTTCAGCCAAGCTTTTTCTAAATTTTCAAGCAAAATCGGGTCACCACCGTAATTACTCAATACATTGGGGATATTAGTGATAATGCGTTTTCTGATTTCTCCGAGCGCGTTTTGCTTTTGTGTATGTTGAATAATGCCAAGAGCTTCCATAAACCCTAAAAAAATTGGCAACAATTCAAGACCAGCAGAAATTTCATAGGGTTTTCCGCCCATAATCGAAAAATGCCCTCCCAGTGTTTCGTCCATTTTCTTCGCATTTGGAATGATACAACGCGCTAAAAAAGATTTTTTTGATTTTTGGTCGCTCTTTTTGTTTTTGCCGAGTTTTTCAAATTGTGTATAGAAAATCTCAAATAATTGATGCCAACCGAGAATGCAGCGCGATAACGGTATTCCCTTTTCCCATTCAGTGGCAACAAATTCTAATAGAAGGTTCCTGAATTTTTCTCGCCATTCTTCGCTGTTAATATCTTCAAGAAAATCATCCAAAGTCCATTCTGTTGATTTGGTTTGGGTAATTCTCGGTATAAACCAATCCAACCACCCTTTTTTCCACTCTACCAAAGAACCTGCTTTATCCAAAAAGGTAGGGTCATCCGGGCGAGGATGATCGGATGATTCCAAATAATCAATGAGCATGATTTCTGATAGTTCCCCGGCAAATTCTTCATCTGCCCCATAGATATATTCCGAGGAAGCCTGAATTCCGGGATAAGCGGTTTCCATTGCCTCCAATATAATTTTGGTGCATCCATGATATTTGAGCTGGCTAATTACCGTATCGAATTCGTCAAGATGTTTGCCTGATGTGAAGGGGCTTAATAGTCCGGGTATATTGTCCCAACGCTCATCAAGAATGGCAAAAGTAATCAAATCTTGATTGTAGTAATGGCTATCATGCTCATAAATATCCAGCTTTTCATCTTGTAACTTATTCAAAAGAAGGGCATAGTTTGCACGTCCTTCTTTGGTTGTCAAATCAAAATCTGATTTTAGCGTAGTCAAAAACTCGAAAGCATATTCAGCATCCAGCACATCGGACTCTTGCATTTTGCTAAAGATCAGTAACTTTTCATCTGTTTTGCTGTTCTCGAATAAATCCCATATCTCCGATTGTCCGGGGTTTTCTTTTTCAACCTCAATTTCTTGGTCGATTTTTTCTTCAAAGTTCATTTTAGCTCCTCGTAAACTATTACAGAAACAAAAGTGTGGAAGAATTTTCAGATTCGATTCTAAACGAAACACGCCCGGAGAAAGACTCTCCAGGCGCGAGCAGAGGCAGATCAAAGTGGACGGTTTCATCCGATCCGCTCCCCTGTACGATGACGTGCGCGCAGGGCAGGATCAGGTTTTCGGCGGCAAGAAATCCTACACCAACGGGATCCCCGTCAGCGGTGAGAATACGGACTAAGCTATTGTGCAGTTGATGGGACATGGCTCCCCTCCGAGGGTGATGGTAAGTGGCTATAATAGCGGCTATGATTATAAGGGAAAATGGAGGTAGGAGAAGTTTTTCACCTAGGTCCCAACAATTTACAGTGTCGCGATCTCAATATAAGGTATGCGGTTGTCCAGTTTTTGCCCCAGCCCATCATTTTCATTTTCCCAGGACCCCAGATACAACTGGCTGTGATAATCGATATGGGGGTATTTACGTGCTAAGGGTAATAAAGAATCAGTTGTGGTCAATCCCAGCATCAAATAGGCGTAACGCCGTTCGGCTGCCAGATTGTAGACCGCTCGCAGTAGTACGGCAAAGACATTGGCATCATCATTGGCAATGCAGATGAAGCTGGCATAAGCCGAGTGGATATGTTCCCTCTGGTTGGGCAGAGGCTGTGCGCCCAGCAAACGGGCACCGAGATTGTAAAATGGTTTCACCAATCGCAGTGAGCGATCATATTCTCGCACAACAGATTGCTTGTACCCGCTCTGATCCCATAAACCAAGGACCCCAATAATTTGGCCATCCCTACGAGCAACGATGAAATCGCGGATATCGAAATCACGCACAACTTCCCCCTCTGTGAAATCGGCTGCTGAATAGACAGGGAAGAATTGCCGTTGTGTACCGTGTTCCTGCAGAAAAATGACTATCTCCGGCAGGGTTTCGGAGGAGCCGCGTTCGATTTTCCCATCAAAAGGGAGTGCTTTCATCGGGTTGCGCAGGATGATTCCCAAGGTATAGATGCGGGCGATCTCTTGGGCTGAGGGAAAATTCCGGCGGCGACGCTCCACTAAAATTCCGCGTGAGATCCGGTTTTCAGCGGAGATCACACCCAAATAGGTTGGGGTGCGTCCATCGGCGTGTAATTCCCGAAAGAAGCTTAATCCCCGATGGAGCAACCACAGGCTACGATATTTTTCTGCGATCCTGATCTGTCCCACATATCCCAAATCCTGGGGTTTTCCGTTGATGAAATGTGAACGTACAGCCCGACAGAGTACGCCAGCGATCTCCTGGCTGGGGGTGTGCCGAAAAATGATGGTCTGCCAGAAGGGTCCCATAGTGGAGCAGCCCATAAAGTAGTTTGGTTCGCGCTCAAACGCGACTGTGATGCGCCCGGGCATGGGGCTTTCCGCGAGTAGTTTGCGCAGAGCAGGATCATCGGAGGGTTGTGCAAGCTCGAAACTGAATTTCATGGTTCACTCCAGCCCCAGGCGCATGCCGTGCTTTTTGAAGCTCTCCTGACGGAACAAGCGGCTGTACATGGCATAAATAGCAAAACGATAGAGCGAGCGCAAATTGGTGCGCGGCTCGAGCGCCCGCCAAATGATATTCTTGACACTGTTGAATTCTTTGCGACAATGGAACCCCAGCTCAGTAAGCTCATCGGCACTCATCTTGGCAGGGCGGAAGGCGGCGTAGTTAAAACGATATTCCGGATGCAACCACCATTGACCCTCAAAGAGCAGGCGGTCTTCGGCCTGCAAACGCTGGTAAAGGGGTGTGCCGGGGTAAGGCATCAGCACATTGAAGGCTGCAAAGGTGAAGCGATTATTCAAAGCAAATTCTAGTAGTTTGTGTATGGATTCGGGGGTGTCGTGGTCATGGCCAATGGTGAAGGCTGCCCAAGTTTGCAATCCATGATGGTGCAGGATTTCGATCTCTTCTGCGTAATGGTCTGTGCCTCCGCTCAGGTTGGGTGCTTTGCCCATTTCGGCCAGGTTGTGAGCATCGATGGACTCAAAACCGATCACGTTCCCCAGACAGCCGCTGGCAACCATCAGTTCCATCAACTCGGGGTCGCTGGTCATATCAATACTGGCTTGTGAAACCCAGCGGATTTTGAGTGGGATCAGGGCGCGGAACAGGGCTTTGGCAGCCTCGTGGTTTGCTAGCAAATTATCGTCGACAAAGAAAAGGTGGTGCCGGGATTGAGTCTGGATTTCATGGACAACTTCATCGATAGCCCGACAGTGGTGTTGTTGATCAAAATAGGCACTGACGGCGCAGAACTCGCAGGCAAAGCGGCATCCGCGACTGAACTGCATCAGGCTGAGGGGAAGATATTTTTTGCCAGCAAAAATTTCGCGCCGGGTTAGCAAGCCTGGCTGGGGAGTGCCACCGGTAGCGCGGTAGATTGGTTGCAAGTCTCCAGTCTGAGCATCGGCGATCGCCTGGGCCCAGAGAAATTCCGCATCTCCAATGTAGATGGAGTCAGCGTGTTGGGCAGCTTCATCGGGCAATAGGGTGACATGGATGCCCCCCAGAATGACGGGCACACCGCGCTTCCGAAATTCGGCGCTGATCTCATAGGCCCGTCGGGCGGTGAAAACTTCCACACTGATGGCGACCAAATCAGTAGGTTCATCGAAAGGGATGCTTTCCTGGCGGTCGTCGTACATCACAACTTCGACATCTGATGGGGTCAGGGCAGCCAAAATACCAAGCGCCAGCGGTTCCATACGCGCTTTATCAACGAAGAATTTATGTTCCAGACGGCCAATATTCGGACGGATGAGGGTGAGTTTCATGAAGAGGGGAGTATAGAGGGTTTTGGTGGTTTTACTAACCTATGGATACCAAGGAGCCGACACCCATCAGGATGAGTAAAAAGAGGACAAGGGCCAGCATTGCCGGGCTTCCCCAAGGACCAAGCGTCCACCCCGGGTCTTTAACAACCCCCTTTTGACGTGCTTTCTTATACATGGGAATGGTGATGAGCGCCACGACGATCGCTGTGGCTCCGGCGGCCAGACGCAGCCATTCGAGAAATTGCCAGACACCGATCCAAAGGATTATCAGCGAGGGAAGTGTAGCCAGTAACCAGGCCAGTTTTGTTGATAGCCCGATCCTTTCCTGAATGATATCGGCAAGCGCAAGTGAGACAGACCAATAACTGGTTACGAAAGCAAATATGATCAGGATTGAGCCAATAACCCCCACCCATGGCCCCATTTCTTTCGTGATCCCAATAATCGCGATTTGAGTCACTTCTGTAGAAAGCCCCAGCGCGACCAATGCAACAGTGGCTGTGAGTGCTCCATTGATCCCAAGGCCGATAAGGATTGCTCGAACAGCACCGTGACGATCTGAGCCAAGGCCTTTCACCACCTGGGGCACGCTGTAGAATGTCCAGAGGGCGTACATGACCATCCCGTAAAGCGCCATCCATCCTGTTGCAGAACCAGATGTCTTAAGTGGCAGACTTAGGCCTAAAGGAATCACACCCAAGACAATGACGGACACAAGGCTGATCAGAACAATAACGCCAATTTTCTCAGCAATCCCTACGGCCTTGAGACCAAAGAAAACAACACTGGCTGAAATTATGTAGATAGCGAGTTCAGCGATGCGCTGGTGTATGCCTGTAAGATTAGCTACGATCTCTCCAGCGCCAGAGATATATGCGGCAAGATTAGCCAGAAAGGCGATACTCAGAAATGTGAATATTATCCACAGAAACCATTTTCCGATTCGCCCCTTTAATATGTAGATTTGCATCAATTCCACGATCTGGAGATCCTGCCCGGTGCGAAATAATACTTCGGCAAGCATCAGGTGTACGATGGAACTCGCAGCCCATGCTACGGGCAAGATTACCGCAAGGCCAATAATGCCAACACGCTCAGCGAGAAATGGAACGGCCATGATCCCCGCGCCAACACCGGCCCCGACCATAAGCGAGATCGCTTCCCATTGGGTAAGTTGATTATCAGTCTTCTTTTTCATCTGATTTCATTATAGAGTGATTGATGTTAGCCGATCCACAACACCTTGCCAACGGGAATCCCGTCAGCGGTGAGAATACGGACTATGCTGTTGTGCAGTTGATGGGACATAGCTCCCCTCCCAGGGCGATGGTGGATGGAGATATTATAAGGGAAAACAGAAGTACGGGGAAAATTTTTCCTTGCTCGATTATTGCCAATCTACTTTTCAATAACAGCATCCATCACTCAGGGTACCTTGTCATTTAATATCGTATGATGCGCTCTCAGGAGACCGCAGTTCAATGCAGCGAAATACGATATTGCTATTCTTATTCTTATCTTTTAGCACATCTGGATATCTAATCGAGGACCACGATCTGGATGTCTTTTTCCCTTTTCCTGATAAATCCCCCTGTGCAGATTTATCTGTGGACGAAGATGGAATCAATTGTAAGGTAGGAGAACCTTTCTGGGATACCAGCATCTTTCTTCCCTTTCCCCATGTATATATCAACGAGGTAGATATTGATTCTATCCGCGCCTTTCCAAGCAGCTCTGTGAGTGAGACTGTTGATTTCCTCAAGGTACCAACCAAAGGAGGAGATACTCCTACTCCCTTTTTCGAGTTGAAGCGGGTTCGCATCACGCTTTCTTTGCAACCAGTTACCCCTACTTATCTAATGCCTTATCTTTCCGATATTTGGGTTTTTTGGGGTGGTAATCGCGTTCCTTATCAGGGTAGATGGGAAGTCTCCTATTTGCGCCTTGTTGACGAAGATTGGGAAGAAAGGATGTATTCTGGGAGGATAAACCCTGCCGATATTCCTAATCTGCAAGACCACCTCGCCGCCGACATAGACTATAACGGCGTTCCCTCTGCTTTTTGGAATTATCAGGTGGAATTGAGTAAATGAGTCTCTTTCTTCTCTTTGCCTTATTCTTTCTTAGCCTTTTTGTCTCCCTATACGATTTTCGCCATGCCAGTATCCCAAATTGGGTGACAATTCCACTTTTTATCACAGGTCTTTTTGTCAACAGCCCTCATCCTATGGAGATATACGCTTTTTTAATCAGCTTTTGGATGGCCTGGAAACTAGGCTGGATGGGAGGCGGGGATGCAAAACTGTGGATGGGGCTGATTGTCTCTCTGCCCTCCGCTTATCAAATGCTCTGGATTATTCCCCTCATTTTCTTTGCTACAGGTGCTTTGCAATTACTCTGGCGAAAAATCAAGGGCAGAATCCTAACCGGTGTTCGTAGTCCGGGCGCATGGCGAACACTTGTTTATCTGCTGGTTATTTTGATACAGGAACTTTCCCATGCTTACTGATCTCTTTCTGGCGCTTTTGGATAAGCGTAACCAACAGGCACGGGGTAACCCGATCTTGCCTGCCCTTTTATATATCTATTGTCCCGCTGCTTCAGGTTGGTGGTTGGCTGGGGCAAACCCTGAACCCGTCTTTGATGTTGCCTGGCATGTTTTGGATGATTTTAGTCAAGGAAAAACGCTCAAGGATGCGCTCACAGAACATGGGATTGGCGAAGCAGCTCTGGGTGATATTGAAAAATATATCGGTGAAGTAGCAACTTATCGCAGCCACCACCCGATGAGCTCTCCAGAACTATCACCCCTTTTTCCTGGTGGAAGATTCGACCCCAGTCACCGACTTGGCTCTCATGTTGCGATCAAGAAAATGGGCGGTTGGGATAAGGTCCTGGAATATGCCCGTGTCTGGGCTTTTCTTCTTTACGACTGGCAGGGAGATATGAATATTTCTCAAGATGCCAGTGTCCAGATAAAACTGGAATGGTTGGCAATTACTTCGCGAGGCGTGCGAAAAGCAGTCTACTTCCCAGCCTGGGTTTGGACTGCAACAATTGGCAAAGTAGAGCGTGAGCATATCGGTCTATTGGTTGAAGAGGGACGCGGACATGACCAATTACGCTTTGCACTGGTGCAAGCCTCAGATAGAGCAGGAGATAAGAGTTGGTCTAATCCGCCCTTGGTTTTTGGCTTGCAACGTAAAAGCGGAGATGCAGAGCTTTTTCAATCTGCTTTCAAGATAGATGAATTGATGCAGATGCTCCTGCCTTTAGCAGAGAGGGCAACATCAAAAGTATCCTTTCCCTTACGGGCATTACGCAACCCTCATGCTTGCCTGGACTGTGGTTATCAATACCTATGCTACCCAGACAAGGCAAAAATGGAACGTCAAATGCCAATATTTGGAGAGGCTTCATTGAAGATGCTCCAAAGGTGAAATTAATGTTTTCTCGTAAAAGAATTCTTCGCGTACTCTCTATTCTTGTGATTGCTCTCTCAATGGTTTTTCTGATGCTCGCTTCTTCCAATATAGCCTCTGTATCCGCTGGAGGGCAAGCGAGCACGCAAGCAGATATAGAGACGCCGGATGATGAAGATGTTCCAGACGACCCAGATGATCCTCCCGAAGAATCCACTTCAATAATTACCTCTATTACGCAGTCTTTTTTCCATGTGGTCTTCCATGATGACACAATCTCCAAAGCACTGAGCAATCTCTTCAAAAAAACAGCTGAGGCGCAGAAGAAAGATTTCAAAAAGGAGGTTGTGCGCTGGTCATCAGCTTTGAATGAATTGGTGAAACCTGCTGAAAAAGATCAGTTCACCAATGTCGCTAAATCAGGGTTGAAGACTGCTGCTGCTTTGGCTCCAGCCTTATTTCTGCTTCGCCTTGCACTCTATCATTGGAGCAAATTGCTTGGGGATGGGAATGACACCCCGATGGTTGTGGTTGGGGATTGGCTTACAGCGGGCTTATTGGCTGTACTATCTGGTCCTTTTCTTGATCTGATCTCACGTTTAGGCTGGTGGATGTGCAAAGTCGCCGCGGTTGGTGAAACACGTGTCCTGGCGGCCAATTTCGTCACCCTGATGTCCGCGCCCTCCTTTTTGAGTATTACGTCGGTCATTCCCGGGCTTGTCTTTTTGCAATCCTTAATCGGGATAGCCATGACCTTTGCAGCTATCTTAGCGATGTCCGGACTTCTTTTTGCCTTTGTCTCTGCACAAGCCACCCTTTTTGTTTTGGCTGTTTTAGGGCCAGCGATTTCTGTGGGTGCAGTTATTCCACAAATGCGCTGGTTACGTTCTCTTTGGTTGAAAGCCGTTGTCCTGATTTCCCTCCTGCCACTTATTGCAGGGGCAATCTTTAAAGCAGCTGTCTCTGTAGCTGGAGCGATTAGTCAGGGAGGGATGGTGCTCAGCTTGGTGCGCTTATTATGGCTCTTTGGGGCAACGGGAGCTTTACTTTCCCTGTCTGGCATTCTTGCAAAAATGACCTTGAGTGCGTCTGGAGAAGCCGCCAAGAAAATCTTTGGGGTTGCCAAGGGATTGGTAGCCACCGCTGCTTTGGCAGCAGCTACAGGCGGCGTTGGCGCTGCGGCAGGTGGAGCTGTAGTCGCAGGAGGAAGTGCAGCTACAGGCGCTGGAACAGCGGCAACCGGGGCTGCAATGAGTGGAAGTGCATCTGCGGCAGCGAGTGCAGAAATGGCGCATCTAGCCAAAGCACAAGGTTTTAATAAATTAGGGACGGCTTTTGACGCAGTGGGCGCACACGGACAGGCAAGGGTTGCTTATGGTATGGCGCGAAGTAGTGACCTTTCAGCCAGACAAGATCGCTTGCAGACAAAAATTGATGGCTTTGGTGGTGCTTCTGCCAAGCCCCAGGCCAATCAATCACCCCCGGAATCCTCTGACCTTGGCTTTTCTGCTTCTGCGGGCGTAAAGAAGGATATTCTCTCTGGCTTTGGAGGTTCATCAGAGGGCTTTCGTTCAGCTTATAGTGGTTTATCAACTCATGTGGAAGCAGCAGGCTTTTCCCCCGACGGTTTTGCTTCCCAATACCCACAAGCAGCGGGGATGATGGCAAAAACCTATGCACAATCCCAGCAAGAAATAGATGTTGCGACTGCCCCCCTATGGGAGACAGCCAACAGAGCCGGTGTTGATGCTGAACTCCTCTCTCTTCTTGAGCAGGCAAAAGAATAAGATGATCGATGCGAACGCGACTCCTTTCTGGCTGCTATCCTTTGCGATCTTCAGTTTTGCCGACTTGCGTTATCGCTTGGTACCAGCGATAGAGATTTTCTTTTTAGCGAGTCTTTTTATTGCCGCACCTGCATCTCTTCCTCAGGTTCTTGCGATTGTCTTGGCGGTGGCTTGGGGTATCTTTGCCTCCTTCCCAGGATTTCTTGTTATCCCAGCCTTATTCTTTCCCCCCGCTTGGGTCTTGCTACTCACCGGATTTGGCGTTCGACGTGGCTTGATTGGCAGAGCAGACCTTCTTGCTCTAGCTGGAATTGCCTCTTTATTTCCTTGGACAGCCGTAGTCCTATCGGTCTTGGGTGTGGAATTATGGCGCAGATGGTGGCGGAAACGCTACCCAAGTGATGGCCTCTCACCTGCCTTGCCCGGCATGTTATTAGGTTTATCTGTCTTTAGCCTTGCTCAATGGCTTTGGGCTGTATGAAATTGTTATTCATTTGGGGGGATATGTTTTATGTTACGAGTATTACCTTCTCGATAATTATTGCAGTGGAAAAAAGAGCCTAACGCATATCAAGGGGTACCCCCATGCGGAATCTTCTATACTGCCGCCATGAGAGCTGGCGTTATTGGAGTCCCAACCCCTTATAAAATTTTTGGAGAGTTTGCCGGACTTCCCTTTTGGGGAGGCGGTCTAACGCTTTTGGCTGCTGCGCCTGGTGTGGGGAAAACCAGTTGGATGTTGCGGATGCTCTTCGATGCCGCCGCCCAAAATGTCCCCGCCGCCATAGGGTGTTATGAGCATACCGAAGAAGAATTGAAGTACAGAATATCTCAACAAGTCACTGCCATGCTTGCGGGCCCTCATGGAGAAGCAGAACAATTTGCCAAAGAAGATAAATTAGCTGAATGCGGGAATGCAGTTTTATTGTCGCTGGATGATCGCCGTGATACGGTGCGAGGGCTAGAAGATGTCTTGTTGAATACCTATAACTTTCCCCAAAAAGGAAACGCCTTGCTAACAGTGGATTATCTCAACCGTATGCCCGTTGTTGGGCTAACGGGGATGATCCCGCTGGAGTTGCGCAGTGGCGAAGCCGCTGCTGCTTTGCGATCCATGTCCAGACGACATGAGTGGGCGATTATTGTGGCAGCAGCTTTAAAAGCAGAAAGTTTTTATTTGGATGAAGATTTTAATCTGGGGCACTTATTAGGCGATGAGCGAGTGCCTTATGAAGCAGACCGTGTCCTTCTGGTTTCTCGAGATGGTGAGCCTGCCAGTTGTGGCTGCCTCAATTTGGTTGTGCATACCCTCAAAGACCGTACCGGTCCGACCCGAACCTGGAAACTCCAATTCTGGGGTGAGCGTTTCTATCCTGCACTTGAATCTGAGTTCGATGGGCATATCTAGCAGGCAGACTATATGAGTAGCGTTGGAGACATTCTACTGGGTATTTTCCGGGAGGCATGGCAGGTGCTGGTCATCCTTACCCTGGCTATTGGAATGCTGGCGGGGCTGGCACAAATCCTGCGCCTCTCAGCTGGAACGATGCTCGGTGCAAATTTGTGGGTTTGGGAGGCAATGGCGGGCATTTCTGGCGTATTGATGCTGGTTCTTTTTGCTTTTCTGGGCATCCCTGTTTTAGTAGAAGCGACTTCCTCATCTATCCCCGGAGGGGCTGGGTGCGGGCCGATTAATGACCTGGGTACATTTTCAGCCATGCTGATTGCAGGTCTGGCAGGCTTACGCATGTTGAAAGCAACCTTTTTGGCAGTCCTGGCAGCATCGGCAGGAGGCGCAATTAACACTTCTGCCGCGCTGATTGAGATTGCAGAAGCGATGTTTGGGATGCTCTTGGCAAGTGTAGCTGTACCAGTCGCGGCAATCTTTTTAGGCGCATGTTGAATTTATTTCAGGAGCAATAGGATGAAATTTTTAGAGATTAGTAGTTTGTATTTACTGGACGAAGGTGATGGTGGGGGACTCTTCGGTCCAGTTATGGATCAAATTTTAATCCTGGCGCGAGATGCGTGGGGCTTTCTAGTTGGACTGATCGTCGTTGTTGCCTTATTGGGCGGCTTGTTTTATGTCTTGCAGGGCAGCGCAGGCATGGCTTTTGGTGGTTCCAAGATGGCGACCTATGCCATTCTGGGTGTGGTTGGCTTGGTGATTATGGTGCTGATTGGTTTCCTGATCCTGCCGCAACTCGGAGACTTATTGGAAGGTTTCAAACCTGATCCGCCTTTCCGCCCAGCCCCACAGCCCTGGGAAGAATTAGGCAGGTTACTGAGAAAATATCTTCCCCATGTTTAACGACCGTGACCTGACCATCATGGGCGTGGGGGCAATTGCGGCTGTAATTTGTTTGCTAATCCCCTCCCTGGGACTTGTTGCCAAAGGGATCATCGCCTTTGTAGTTTTGATGACTTTTATGGCTTTGGCTTTGATCCGTCTGGGACCCGATCGCGTGCCGATGGAAGTCTTTCTGAAACGGCGCATCAAATTTGCGACCCAGGTTCGGCAGCATACCTATCATGGTGGACGTGACGCTGCCTTCCCCTCAACGCATATGACCAAATCCCCTTCGCATTTCCGCCCCTTATCTTTGCAGTTAGATGATAGCAATATCTATTGGGTAGTCTCAATCTGGTTGGCTGTTGTAGGGATTTATTTTGTGATTTGGCTCCAAAATGGGGGAGCTGAAGAAATCTCTTTTTGGATCAGACAACTATAGGCATTAGGAGAAAGAATGACCTTTTTATTATCCCTTATTGGCGCATTGGCTTTGGCTTCAATTCCCCTTCTTTTGGGATGGAGGCGTACCTATAGTGCCGCACAAATGGCCCGTCAAATGGGGGTAGCCCCTCCTGAGAAACGCATTGATTTGGAAAAAATGGCAAGACAAACAGGAACGGGCTTGACGCTTAATCAAATTCTTTTTGGCTTTCTAACCTGGGCTGGGGGTGGCTTTGTGGCTGGTTTGACTCTAGGAATGGTGCCTGCTATTTTATTTTCTATTGCGGGCGGATTGATTTATAGCGGTTCCTTGTCGGATATTCGGCAGGCTTTTCGCTTGCAGCAAGCCAAAGATATTTTGCGTGGGTTATCTGTTGTAGAGACCCTGCTTGGGCAAGGAAGGACCTTGCAAGATTCTCTGGAAGGAGCAGCCAGATCGGTTGGGCCAGATGGTCGTCTTGTTCTTGAAGATTTGGTCCTGCGCTTGCGTACAGCAGCTTCTGATCAGGCTGCCAGGGCGGTGAAAGAATGGACGTTGACCTGGGATAACCCAGCCGTTGATATTGTTGCTACTTCTTTGCTGGCCTCCATTGAAGGACGGATTGAAATCTCGCCCCTGATTGCAAATCTGCGTACAACACTTGGTGCGGTGGTGGAGGTTTTATCCCGTGCGCGTGCAGCATCCAAAGGTATAGAATGGCAAGCTCGTTTTCTGGCACTTTTCCCTCCTGGCGTGCTGGTTGTGATTTCCATCATGACCCCGGAAAACGGGCGGATGTATGCGCAGAATCCGGTCTTTCTCTTACCTGTACTGCTCGGCTCAGGGCTGTCTTATTGGCTTTCGATGCGGATGGTTCGTAACGGGCTTTCTATTGAGGCTTCGATGGGCTTGCAGTCTGGAGAGGTAGGCATGATCCAGATGGATCGGATGGGGAAGGTTTTGTAAGACTGTATGAAAGGCCTATTGAAGATTACTTGTGGGGCAATTGCTCTACCCTTTTTTTGCGGGATAGTTTTTGTGGTTTCTTATGTAGTGATGGTGGGAATTGCCATCCCACAGCTCCCCTCTTGGGCACAACCCAGCGTCACCAAGTGGCTGCTGGATATTCCCCAGGATAGTGATAACTATGATATTGATGCCTGGGAAGGGAGCGACTTTGACCCAACCCGAGCTTTTTCTGGTACCTGGACAGATTATATAGGTTTGGATGCAGAGATTATCGGCATCCCTTTGTGGGGACCTCTGACAAAATGGGGCGAAGTTTATGAAAAGCCCTTATTGGGGTGTGATTACCATGATGCGCATTATAGCAACCATACCGGTGTTGATTTTCCCGTCGATGTAGGGACACCGCTTCATGCTGTCTTGAGCGGTGAGGTTGTTTGGGCAGGGATGAATGGTCCTTGGGGCAGATTGGTTGTGATTGAAAATAATGGCTATCAGGTTTGGCTGGCGCATTTTAGTGAAATCTATGTGGAAGAAGGGCAGATCATAGAGCGCGGTGATATTTTAGGGTTATCCGGAGGCGACCCAGCTGATCCAGGCTCAGGGAACTCTTCTGGTCCACATCTGCATTATGGGATCAAACAGCGCGATGGCGATGAGTATTGGTGGGTCAATCCCAATCAGTTTTTCTCTTCAGATGATTATCTCTCTTGGGGATGCTCCGACTAAGCACTGGATGACCGTACATATCAGGAATATCGTTTTTGCAGGCACAGAGAGTTTGGAGATTGCTCCTGGGCGTTGGACAGACACCTTTCTCTACCCTATTTCTTATAATCACTCTCTTCCGCCTTGGGATTATGCGCGTGCAGTGCGGACAAAGATCAACACCTTAGCCAAGTATCGACGGGGAGCCTCTTTGTGGATACAGGTTGAATCTCCGGGTAGATGGTATTTGGAGGAAGTGAGAGCTGCGCTTTATGGTTTGCCTCTGGCCACTGCAATTACGCGTAGTGACCATCACCCTGTTCTGACTGATTTTTCTTTTATCCCACAGACATTTATCCGACCTTCTCCCGGTGCGCCTGCTTCCGAAGGCTGGCAGCCTGTTGATATGGTTAATGAAGAAGTCCAAACCTTGCGTGTTCTGGCGAGGATCAAGACAGGCTATACATCGGAGATCGCTTCTCTGACCGGTTTTAGCGTTTGGAAAGCCAGGCGAATACTACGGGGGTTGTATAAGAAGGAATTGATAATTTCTCATGAAGAACCGCCCAAAGGGTGGGACGAGAAAAAACGTTTTTATCCATCCTGGAGCGTGAAGCGGAAGGGCGTTTCTTTGGCTTTGCGTAGCTGGGGTGTGCCAGAGGGGGCTAATTTTAGTGCCTATAAAGAAAGACGAAACCCTGAAGATGGAAGACATCGGCGCACTTCTCGGTTGTGGACTGCCTCATTACGAAGAGCATGGGCTGGGGCTGAGATTTGGACAGGCTGGAGTGAAGTGCAGATCCCTGGTCTACGAACTGCACCAGACGCTTTGGCTTGGGGACAATTAGACGGGCAAGAGACCTTGTTCTGGCTGGAGGTAGAGGGAGGCGGGACTTCTGGGCGGGTGATTATGCAGCGCTCTGCAAAACGCTTCCGTAAGGCGATTTTGTATGCGGATGACAATAATCTTCATTTGGTATTTGCCTTGCTTGCCAAACCCT
>JACKQG010004548.1_pt1 | contig 16002 bp, 14 predicted proteins | sample 8237621 | NCBI WGS metagenome assembly JACKQG01 (sample SAMN15677084, study PRJNA649215) | marine metagenome | biome: marine; feature: Black Sea; material: saline water; isolation source: suspended particulate matter (SPM) from the Black Sea western gyre | collected 2013-06-09/2013-06-10 | depth... | reverse complement strand
CAATTCATATACGTGAGAGGACAAATATTTTCCTCCGGTAAAATGGCTAAATCCACTCTGGATTAAAGATAAATCTGATGGAAAATTAATCTCATCCAATTTTACTGTCTGGGAATTAACCCAATTTTTATAATTTTCCAATGCTATAGTTGAGTTTTTAATTAAATCATCAATATAATCAAGAGTAATATTATCAGAATTTAATTTTAAGGGTAATTGCTGGAGGAGAATAACCAATTTATCCACCATTGTATTACTATAGAGGATGTGAATTTTTGAATGTGATGTCATGAGAATCTTAGAATTTTCCAATACTTCTGGAAGTTTTTCCAGCCTTGATTGAATAGCGGAAACCCTATCATCCATATCAATATTTACCCGTTCGCTCAGGATATATAATCCATCATGTAATTCATCGATCGTCCATAATTGATTCCATTCCCATGGTTTAATTTCATCAATTACATACTTCATTTTTTCCAATTTAGAATATAGAATGTTATAGTCAATCCGGGAATTGGGTGCAATCTTAGTGGCATCGATTTGAGACAATTCTATAAGAAATCGAGAAATATCGGCATAATATTCATCCATCTCTGATTTGGTATTCAATGAAAATCTACCATTATTTTCACTCATATTATAGCGAGTGGATTCAACAGGATGATATTTAAAATACCAATTGATAAAGGCTTGGTTTAAATTATCAAATGAAGTTTCAGGAGAACTCCGGCATCCAAATATAATTACTCCGAATAGAATTAATAATCTCTTCAAATCATTAAAAAGGAATAGCTCCTCTAACGGACTTTTCCCAGCCAACCCATTTTTGTCCGGAGTGTTTTAAAATATCCATTTCCCGGAAGGCTAATGATTTGAGCGCTGTGGGAGGCTTTTGTTATTTGAATCTGAGTTTGATCATCAATCCGCACTTTAATCTGACCATCTACTGCCAATGAAATTCCATCATACGGTTCGGGGAAGCTCATGGTAATCGTTTCTACAGATCTGAGAACAATGGGTCTTGCTGACAAACTATGAGGGCAAATTGGTGTAACGGTTATAGAATCCATAGAAGGGTAAATAATGGGTCCACCAGCTGATAGCGAATAGGCTGTACTTCCGGTAGGTGTTGAAATTATAACCCCATCTCCTTCAAATGTATTCAGGTAATGGTTTGAGACATGAACTTCCGCCTTTAAGAGTCTAGCGGATGGACCATGATCAACAACAATATCATTCAGTGCCCATAGTATTTTCTGTTTATCATTGTTTGGTGTTAATTGGACTTCCAATAACATTCGCTGAGTAACCATATAATCATTTTTCAGGATACTTTCAATACTCTCCGTTAGATTATTTTCAGTACATTCACTAAGGAATCCCAACCCACCAATGTGTATGCCCATAATGGGGATCATATTATTTTCTAATCTTCTAACAGTAGACAGGATAGTGCCATCTCCTCCTATAGCAAATAATATATCACATTTTTCAATCAACTCTGAAAATTCCATGATTTTATAATCTCCTGGGATATTGAAGTCAGTATTCTTTTCCAAATCTGAAGAAATAAGGAATTCTATTTTTTCATTACCCAATATTTTATGCACCTGTTGTAGGATGGAATAATATTCCTCCTTACGATAGTTACCTGTGCACCCGATTATCATGACTGTTTTATTCCCGACTTTTCACTAAACTCATCATTTTCATTAACCAAGGTCATAATACGATTTTCTACTTCATTCAATTGAGTTCGGCATGTTTTCATTAATTTCATTCCATCTTCAAATAAGTGAACCATTTTATCCAGTGATAGAGATTCGGACTCTAATTCTTCAATAATGGCTTGAAGGTCAGTGAGTGTTTTTTCAAAGGTTTGTTTTTCAGACATTTTGAACTTTTCCTTCTTTAACTTTTGTTTTTATTATCCCCCTGGCTACCTGAACTCTAACATCATCATTAACCTGAACCTGGTCTGGTGAATAAATAATATTATTATTCGAGTCAGTAGCTATCGCAAATCCCCGTTCTAACTGTGTATCAGGATTCAATAATAATATTTTATCCTGCAAAGAATCCACTTTTCTTTTTTGGGAGTTAAAAGTACTCTTAATGCTTAGTTTTAAACGGTGGTTAAAATCATTAAGTTTTTCATCCCATTGTTCCAATACTAAATGAGGTTTAAAAAATCCATGCCGTTTTTGAAAACTGTCAATTTTTTCTCTATGTGTAACCATCATTTTTTTTGATGCTGAATAAATTTTTTCTGACATATTATCCAAAAGCTGAATGGTTTCCTGCCGATCTTCAGCTGCTATTTCGGCAGCGGCTGATGGAGTGGGTGCTCTGTAATCTGAAGCATAATCTGAAAGTGTGGTATCCGTTTCATGACCTATGGCAGTGATAACCGGAATGTGAGATGCAAATATGGCACGGACAACCTGTTCATCATTAAAACACCACAAATCTTCCAGTGATCCGCCTCCTCTGCCTACAATAAGCGTATCCATTTTTCCATATTGATTCATGGATTTAATGGCTTCAGCGATTTTTCCTGCAGCAGTTTTACCCTGAACAGGAACAGGAAAAATCAAGCATGATACATGGGGTGCACGGCGATTTAAAACCTGAATTATGTCCCTCAGCACTGCCCCCTCACTACTGGTAATAATTCCAATTCTACTTGGAAAGCGGGGAATTTGCTTTTTACTTTCCTGAGAAAATAATCCTTCCAGCTCCAGTTTTTCTTTTAACGCTTCGTACGCCAGCCATAACTCACCCTGCCCAGCGGGGTATAAGTTTCTGATCTGCAGCTGAAACTGTCCTCTAGGGGAATACAAGGATAAATCTCCATTAACAGTTACTTTTAATCCTGTTATGGGTTTATGGTTTAACTGCTTGGCATAGGGTGAGAATATAACCGCAGGCAACTCACTTTGTCCATCTTTCAGAGTCAGGTAAATATGGCCGGATGGATAGGGTTTACATGATGAAATTTCACCCTGAATCCACAGGTTTGCATAATTCTTTTCCAAGGTATATTTCACCTGGTTTGCAACCTGAGTAATGGTTAGAATAGAATGGCCAGCAATATTCATTGAATGACAATGCCGCCAACTCAAAATCAAATTGACGGCACAATTAATTCAATTTTACATCATAATTATTATGATATGGAAATTAAATTATTTCTTCTTCTTATGACGGTTTGCCCGTAAACGTTTTTTACGTTTATGAGTATTCATCTTTTTCTTTTTACGTTTTTTTCCGCAAGGCATATTTTTCCCTTTATGTTAAAATCCTCTTAATAATGATTTATTTACTACATTCTTCAATATTTTTGAAACTTTGAAAGCGGGTATGTATCTTTCCTGCAATCTCACAATTTCACGAGTAGCTGGGTTTCGTGCATCTCTGGCGGCACGCTGTTTAACAATGAAACTGCCAAACCCGCGTAAATCCACTCGCTCTCCCCGTTTCAGGGATTCTGAAATACTATGAATCACTCCATCTAATACAGCTTCTATCTCTACCTTTGTGAGACCCGTTCCCTCAGCTACTTCTTTTATAATATCTGATTTTGTCATCTTATCGTGTATGGTAATTTATACTCCGGAGCTGGAAACATAAACAAATTTCCTATGGGTGAACTTTGGAATATATCCCCGAAAAGCATATCCAACAAACCTTTTTTATCTTCAGGTGGGTAGACAATTTCAGGTACTTCAACATGTCCAGAATTTCGCGCTGCCAGAAGAACGGCATCTTCAAAGGTCCCCAGCATATCAATTAACCCATTTTCTACAGCCTGTTTTCCAGAATAAACCTGACCATTAGCTAATTCATCTGCTTTATTTATTGGGATATTTCTTTCTTTCGCTACCACAGACAGAAACTGTCCATGAAGATCATCAATTAACCCCTGAAAATATTTTCGTTCTTCACTGGTAATATTTCTAAAAGGTGATCCGGAATCTTTCAGTTTTCCACTTTTTATAGTTTCATATTGGATTCCCATTTTATCCATCATATCCCCAATAATGGGATAGGACATGATAACTCCGATGGAACCGGTTGCTGTCCCTGGATTTGCTATAATCGTATCAGCACCTAAAGCAATATAATAGCCTCCAGATGCTGCTACACCTCCCATGGAAGCAATTATTGGTTTATCGCTGAATTTTGATATCTTGCTTACTTTTTCATATATTTCCTGACTGGCTGCCACTCCCCCACCAGGTGTCTCCAGCCGAACTACGATAGCTGCAATATTAGATTTTCTGTTAAAATAATTGAGGTCATCCACTGTTTTTTTTGAATTGGTGATGGGCATATTAATTTCGACAATTCCTACTTTTGGACCTGAAGGGAGTGTATTTTCCCAAGGAATAATTGAAATTATTATAAGGAGAACTATTAAACCAATTATCCAATAGGAATATTTTCGATTGTCAGCCATTATGCTTTTGTCCATATTTTTAATTTTTGTCCAGGATAAATTCGGTCAGAACGAAGTCCATTCCACTTTTTAATCTTACGTACTGAAGTTCGGTATGACATTGCAATTTCACTGAGTGTATCCCCAAATCGTACGGTATGATATATTTGTTTTGATCCTGCAGATTTCTTCAAGGCTGATTTTCTGTAGAGATCATACCCATCTGCAGGTACTTGTAATATTTGCCCGGGTTTAATATATTTTTTCATTGAGAGCTTATTAATGGCTACAATGTCCTTAATTCTTACATCATATTTTCTGGCAATCAGCCATAAACTCTCACCACGTTTTACCTTATGCTCCAAGAAGACAACATCCTGATTTTTTTCAATTTCAATTTCAGCAAACAAAGAAGCAAAATCTGGTGAAGCGTTTATGGGCATTCTAAATGTATATGATTTTCCATCCTCTAGAGGAGGAATTGTTCCCTGTTTCAATTCCGGATTATAATTCTGAAGCAATCCCAAATCTAATTTGGCACATTCACTTATAATCTGTAAACTCACAGCCTTGTCAATTTCTAAATTATTCCATTCCATTTTTTTTTCTTTAATCAATGAAAATCCATATTTCCCGGGATTATTTGCAATAAAAATTGCTGCCATAATATTGGGAACATAATTCCGTGTTTGGGGAGGGAGTTTTGTGAGTTTCCAATAGTCGTTTGTACCCTGGCGTTTGATAGTTTTCCTCACACGAGTAGACCCACAGTTATAGGCTGCAAATGCCAAATACCAATCATCAAATTCATCGTGTAAATTCTTTAATAATCGGGCTGCTGCATGGGTTGCTTTTTCAAAATCCCGCCGTTCATCTACCCACCAATTTTTTTTCAAACCATAAATCTTACCCGTTGAAGATATGAATTGCCAAACACCTGAAGCATGAGCATAGGAGTAAGCTTTTGGATTCAATCCACTTTCGATCATAGCCAGATAAAATAATTCTGGTGGGACTCCTTCCTCTTCCAAAATAGGTAAAATAATTGGTTTATAGCGGGACATCCTGTTCAACCATTTTTGAAAACTCTTTCTGCCCTGATTTTGAAAGAATTTAATAATACTGGCTACTTTCTGATTATAGGTTATGGGAATATGTCCGGGAATTATCTCAACCCGTTCTTCCACATATTCTAAATCTTCAAGTGTTTGTGCATAAATATATTCATTAAGTTTATCTTTAAGTACTGCTACAGAAAATCCTGTTTCTACTTTATCCATGGTGACTGCTTCATCTTCATAATAATCAATTGCAGCAGTAAGCAATCGGTTGAATTCCAAAGTCTGAAATTCATCATTTCCACTTAACTCATCAATATGAGAAAGCGATTCGAATAATAACTCAAATTGATAGGCTGCTTCTAATGTATCCCCTGTAAGATCAGAAATAATGGCTTCGGCATAAATTGTTTTAGCTTCTGCCATTTGTGCATCGAATATATCCTCTTCAGGAATTGTTTCAACATTCAAATCAGGCGGGAGAATTATTTCAATGGCTCCACTATCTCCTTTGTCAGGTGACGATAACTTTATTCCTCTAGTTTGTAAACTATCACCTGAAAATAACAGACTCAATGAAATACTTAATTGAATAATTGATTGTGATATAATTTTTATATTAACTCCTATTTTCAAATTTTATTAATGGGCATATTCTACATAAATCAATGCTGCAATACTGTTTATTTAGTTCGATAAGCCCCTGCTGAATCCCAAAAGTTATTTTTCCCTCATACCCCATTTTGTCCAGGTGACTTTTATATTTCCCATAGGGTTGAACCGAAAGATTGAACCATTTTAAATACTGCGATTTCTCATAAATTATCTCACTTAGGGGGTAGAGGATATTCCCCATTATTTCATAAAAAAAACCATCGCCCGGAATTGTCAATGGAGAATACAAATTTTTTAATAGATATTTTTGAAATTGGGGAAGGTCTAAAGGGGATATTTGATTTAAGATATTTTTATAATTCTGAGCTATAAATAAAAGTAAAGGCAGCCGATATATGGGATGAGAGAGGGGTCTTTTTTTTCCCATTTTCCAGGGTAATTTTCTGGCAAACGTAAACACCATTTTCCTGATTAATTGTTCTGGTGTTTCAGGGTTTATTCCAATATAATAGTCAATTGTTTTTTGCACCAATTTGGGATTATTTTTAATATCTATAAATGCTAAAATACGCCTTACTGTACGTTCATTTCCTTGATTGAAATAGGATTGCAAATAATGCCATCGTTGCGTTGCAAATATATGCATCCAATTTAGAAAATCCTCTGTACTCAGACTTTCTGATAAATTTTCACAGGGACGAGAATCAGTTACTAAACCCCCAATCCCAATTTTTATAGTTGGTATGCCAGGACCCTGCCCTACAAATACGGGAACTGCTTTCCCAGAAATGATGACATGCAACACCACATTTTCATAATGCTTATCCAAATAATGTCCATGGGAATACCAATCAGAAATTGAATGATGGATTTCAACAGCCCCACGTTTTATACTCCCATTAGGATATTGAATGACTGCCTGTAAAAAATCGGGACCAGAATAGTGATTACGAATCCCGGGATTGATTATTTTATAAAAACCTGAATTTGACCAAAATTGATTATCTCGCTGTTTTTCCCAAATAGAATAATAATCTGATTCTTCAGATATATAATCAAATTGAATCTTGGAAGTAAATTCAGGTTGAATATAATTCATAATTCGCTTTTTGGCCAGGATTTGCATGAACCAGGTTTTGATTGATAATATTTCTACATTCTTGTATAAGCTGATCTTTATTTTTTATTTCCATTCCAAGGGTAGGTATGGGATCATCTACGATTATTTTTATATGTGAATTCTTAATTGTAAAAGTACCTTTAGGTAATACATTCCCTGCACCTATGATTGTAATTGGTACAACCGGTAACTGGGTACGAATTGCTAAAATAAACCCACCTTTTTTAAATGGCAGCAACTCTCCTTTATCTGATCGAGTACCTTCCGGATAAATAAGGGTGGAAAATGGAGATTGGATAAGTGTCTCTACCGCTTCTGAAACTGATTTTTTGGCTAATTCGGGATTTTGCCGGTCAATTTTTATCATTCCTGCAGCCTCCATGGCCCATCCAAAAAAGGGGATTCTGAACAACTCTTTCTTCGCTAAGAAAACAATATTTGAAGGAATTGCTGCAACTCCCAAGAGAATATCCAAGGCACTTGCATGATTACTCATAAAAATATATTGTCGGTCAGGATCAATATTTTCCAGCCCACATATTTCATAGTGAATACCAGTGGACCAAATAACCCATTGTGCCCACATTTTTGTTAATTTACCTGTATAAATTTTATCTCTATCAAACCAGCCAATTGCAATAATTGGTATTGAGAATACACTTACTGACAAAACCAAATTAATAATTAACCAGATCACTCTCATGGGATTGATATTTTTTCCAAATTCATAAAGGGGTGTAATGCGGTAGGCAGTTTGATTGTTCCATCCTTCTGCTGATAAGTTTCTAATAATGCCACCATTAATCTCGGAGTTGCAACCCCAGATCCATTTAAGGTATGCAAAAGCTCTGATTTCCCTGTGCTTTTATTTCGATAACGAATATTACTCCTTCTGGCTTGGAAGTTTTCAAAATTACTGCAACTGGAAACCTCCAAATATTTATTTTCTGCAGGAGACCATACTTCCAAATCATAACATTTTGCTGCCGAAAACGAGAGATCCCCTGAACATAATTCCAGAATGCGGTAATGGAGCCCAAGAGCCTGAAGAATGGCTTCTGCATTTTCTAATAATGTTTCAAGCTCTTTATATGATTCATCCGGATGTACAAATTTTACCAATTCTACTTTATTGAATTGATGAACGCGTATCAGACCCCTTGTATCTTTACCATAACTTCCAGCCTCCCGCCTGAAACAGGCACTGTAGGCAGCATATTTTTTGGGAAGCTCAGCTTCGGGGATTATTTCCCCCTGGTGAAAATTGGTTACGGGTACTTCTGCTGTTGGAATGCAATACAGGGCATCCTCCGGAATCTGGTACATATCTTCTTTAAATTTTGGTAATTGCCCTGTATTTTGCATGGCATTAGTATGGGCGAGAAAGGGAGGAAATAGCTCTGTATAATTGTGCTTGGAAGTATGAAAGTCTAACATAAAATTTATTAAGGCACGTTCAAGCTTTGCTCCCAAGCCTGTGTAAAGAGGAAACCCAGCCCCTGCCATTTTTACAGATCGCTTAAAGTCGAATAATTGTAAATCTTCACCTAAGCTTAAATGATCTTTGGGGTCAAATGAAAACTCAGGGACATCACCCCATTTTTTAATGACTATATTTTCAGTTTCATTCTTTCCTACTGGAACCGATGAATGGACAATATTGGGAACATAATAAATATCATTGGCTATGCTTTCTTCAACTTTTCGAAGATCTGCCTCCACTGTCTTAATTCTATTTGATACCGAACGCATTTCTGCTATATCTTTTTCGGCATTTCCCCCGGCCTTTTTCAATTCAGCAATTGAGTTTGACACCTGATTCTTTTCAGCCCGCAATACTTCTACTTCTTTTAAACAATTTCTGCGTTGAATATCAAATTCTAACAAATTGGATATATTTACCTGCGACTGTTTATGGGTTAATGATTCTTGTACGTAACCCGTATTTTCTCGAATATATTTTAGCGATAACATTTCTAATCTTGAAATTTAGTGAGTATCTAGATTATAAATTTAGTCAGAATTCTAAAAGCTTCCAAAGATGCATTCCCGTACGATTTACAATAAAAATGACGACAATTGGAATAAATCATTAGTGCCCACCTCCTCTTAATACAACCCATAATGTCATAAAAATAATTTTTAAATCCAATAATATGGACATATTTTCTATATAATAGAAATCATGTTTTAACTTATTGTGCACATCTGCCACACTGCTATCATAGGCACCCATTATTTGTGCCCACCCCGTAATACCAGGCTTCACCTTAAAACGACGGGAATAATAGGGGATATCCTGCATTAAATCTTCAATAATTTTGGGTCTCTCAGGTCTGGGGCCGATGATACTCATATCCCCACTTAAAACATTTAATAATTGAGGTATTTCATCCAAATGATATTTTCGGAGTATTTTACCAAGTGGCGTGATTCGGGGGTCATTCTTTCCAGCCCAAATTGGACCTGTAGTTTTTTCGGAATTTTCGTACATGGTGCGAAATTTAATTAAGGTAAATTTTTTTCCATTTAATCCCAGGCGAATCTGTTTGTACAAAATATTGCCGGGAGTACTTATTCTAATTAAAAGGGAAATCAACAGATTAATCGGAAAAATTAAAATTAATACCATTGTTGCAAGGAATAAATCTCCCCCTCGTTTTAGAAATAACTGATACTCAGTAATAATATCAGGATTGATGTTTAATAAAGGTAATCCACGAATTGTGTCTATCCTTACCTGACCGGTTATAGCTTCGTACATGTCAGGAATTATTTTTATGCAAATATCAAACAAATTAAACGTGCCAATTAATTGTAATAATTTTTCGTGATCATGGTTATCAGATACAATAATCATTTCATGTATTTTATGGTGATTAAGGTATGCTTTAATTTCTCCTGGCATACCAAGATATTTACAATAGCGACTCATATGGACACTTTCCGAATCATTAAAATAGCCCTGTAAAACAAAACCAAGAGAAAGATTGCGATTCATTTCATCTGCCAGGTTAAATGCATCTTCACCGGATCCTACGATAATGGTTCCACGTCCTCCATATCCTTTAGTTAAAAAATATCGCTGGACGCTGCGAATAAGTAATCGAAAACAAATATCAAAAAAAATGAAAGAATGTAGAAAAACCAAATCATATTGAGCTTTATCTATACTGATTGATTTTGAAAATATTCTATATACAATGTACCCAATGCCAACTAAATAAATTAATTGAATTATAGTTTTTGACTCATGAGCCCGAGAAATTGTTGGGGAGGGATTATAGCGTTTAGCAAAAAATATGAGAAAAATAATGAAGATAAATACTCGAAAAGGATATTTAATTCCCACAAATTCGCTGCCGGTACTTTCTGTAACTAAATAGGCACAATAAAAGGCCAGACTATCCATAATAAACAAAGCTGCAATAGATATTATAGCGGGAATGTGATGCTGTTTTATTTCTCTAAATTTCATAAATTAATTTAATTTGCTAAAGAGGTGATTTAATAAAATAAGTCTCTCAAATTGTTTTTAAATTATCAATTGGAACTATTGGTTATTTTTCAGACCCAAAATAGCAGGCATGATAAACAGGGATGCCAAAAAACAGGTACCCACCCCAATAAATAAGGCAATTCCCATGCTCCCCAATCCTCTATAAGTTGCAAACCAGAGAGAGCCAAAGCCCAGCATAGTTGTAAGGGATGTGAGCAGTATTGCTTTTCCAGTTGACCGATATACAATATCCAGATTCTTCTCCATTTTCCAACGGTGAAGAATATGTACTCCATCATCAATACCGATGCCGATAATGAGGGGAACTGCAAGGATATTCATCATGGTAAACTTTAAGCCTGAAATTTCCATAAACCCAGTCATCCAAATGGCGCCAAAAATGAGAGGCACCATTCCCACTAATGCATATTTCAGACTGCGAAAATCTATAAGCAATACCAAAAATACAGCTATGATTGCCAAATAGGTGGCTTTCTTGCCATCCTTACTCATAATATCCATGAGCTCAACAAAAATGGGGGGAAGCCCGGTTGCTTTTTTACTCACTCCGGTGGCTTCATGGGTAAAACGGTACAAAAAGCGTGCATCTTCCCAAATATTTTTTTCCGGATAAACATTAATAATAAATATATTTCCACTTTTCCCTGTAAAACGGTTTTTGATTTCACTGGGAAGATTATCTAATGTGAGAGGTTCTGTATTTGCCATCCCAATTATTGTGGATTTAAAAGCTGTGGAAAATTGCTGTTGAAAATAGGTGAGTTCAATTTTGGTTAACCCTGTATCAAGTGCGTTTATAAATTGGGTGATATTCCCGCGGCCCAGGCTGTCACCGGCTTCCCCAACTAATTTAATCGCTTTATCATAAACTTTATCTTGTCCGCCTAAAAATGCCAAATCCTGTAATTCAATAATATTTGCCTCTAATCGTTCCAACTCTTTTCGATACATTTTCACATCATAAGATGACATTTGCTTCCTGATTTCCCTATTTTCCAAATTCCGTCTTAGATTTTTTAGAAATCGATACTGTTCCTCTAACCCATCTGAATCGGGGAGATAATCAGAAATACTTTCCACCCAGCCAGCAGTTTCCATTTCCCGGGCTCGCCTGGTAAGTTCTCTGGCATCATCCAAATTATCTGTGGTAAACATAACAAAATCGGAGGACAGATCAAATGCTTCTATCAGTTCTTCTTGTAGCTTTATACTTTCTAATCCAACGGGTTCCATATTTAAATAATTATAATCCACGGACATCTTAACAGCACGATTATAAAGAAAGCCTGTAATCAGTAGGAAGAAAATTCCCATAATCCAACGATATTTTGCTGTAAACACGGCAATCCTGCCTAAGGAAGGGTATGATACATCTTTGGGCGGAAGGGATTTATTAAAGTTTTTAATTAAACGTTCTCGGATAACCAACAGTGTTGGCAATATTATGATGGTGGCCAGCATGGTAAAAATGATTCCCACGCCTGCCATTAATCCCATTTCCTGCATACCTACAGTTTCGGAGACCATCAAAGTAAGAAATGCCAAACCTGTTGTGATACCCCCGGTTATTATTCCGGGACCAAATCGTAAAAGTGTTTCCTCCATTGAAATTCGAACATCCAACCCCTGATTACGCTTTTCGGTGTATCCTGAAATTATGTGAACACTGAAATCAATTCCCAATCCAATCAGAATAACACTCATCATTGCGGTCATCATACTTAAATATTCTACCAAAAAACTCGAAAACCCCATTGCCCAAGTCACACCCATTATCACTGTGAGGATTGCCAATAGGGGACTTACCCACATTCGAAAAGAGATCACAAATAAAATAAAAATCCCTATTAATGCCAGGATTGAAACCGTCCAGGAATCAGAGGTGAAGGCTTCATACTCATCTCTCCCCAATACAATTGATCCTGTTAATCCGGCCGTTACACCGTAATGAGCACTGGCTTCTTTAATTATTTTTTCGATTCCATTTACAGACTTTTGAAGCTCGGCAGGTTCAATCATCATATTGAATGTTGGCTCGATTAAAATTAAAATCATATCTTTATTGGGCGACAGCATATAGGTCTCTCCAAAGGTAATGGCATCTACAGCTTTTTGACCAACACTTTCTCCAGACTCTCCATTCATCAGTTCAGATTGTATATCTACAAACATTTCCAACCCATCCAAAAATCGTACCGCATCCAGTTCATCTCTTCGAGACTGTAAAGCCTCATCGTTCCGCTGGTATTCCCCTTCAAATGAATTATTCAGATTGTGCAAAAATGGTACCAAATTGGGATCATAAAACATGCTACCAAAATTATCCAATTGATCTGGGGGAAGCAGTTTTAATGCATTGCGGCGATAGAAATCTTCTGGAATTTGAATATGCACACTGGCTACCCATTCATCAAAATCTTCCAGTAAGGGTTTCACACTTTGGGCATAGGCTTTGAGGCTATCCTCGTTCCCCTTAGCAAGCAGCATGATATTAGACTCGTTTTGAAACTCCTCTAAAATGCGGTTAAATTCAGCTGTACGAGGATTATCTCCCGGGAGGAGACTGTCAAAACCCGTACGCATTTGAAGAGTACTGGCTCGATAGGCAAAAAAGGTGGTTAATACCAAAATCGCTACCGTCATCCACCAGGTATGGGTGACGGTCCAATGGGCTATTAATTTTAAGAATTTTTTACGCATAATGCATTTTTCTATTTATCATTAAAAATATGCCCGTAGTCTAAAACGTAGAACTAAATCCTGAATACCGAATTCAGTATCATTTTCACCAAATGATTGACTTACCCATGCTCCTAAAGTTACATCTTCAAAGGCATCCCAATTTAATTGGGGAGCTAGGATAAAACTTTGATCATCCAGATTTCCAAATGCAATCAGGCAGCCGGAAATATAATTTGTAAAATTGTACATTCCCATTACAAAAAGATAATTCTGCATAATACTATGCGTTTCTCCATTGAAATTATGTAAATAATGATCAAATGTCACCTCATTTTTCTCTGCTCCCAGAGAATTATGGAAATATTCTGTCATGAGATAAACCCCATTATTAAAGGTATAATCTATTCCAAAAACAACTTCCCCAAAATTATTATCTGCATCTAATGACCATAGAGTTTCTCCCCATAATCCAAATTTCCAAAGCTCTCCTATAATTGAACCTCCTCCGAAAAATACATGGTCATAAGCATAACCAGAATTCCCATCTGGAATTAAATGATATTGATTCCCTCCATTTAAACTAAAATCATAACTACCCAGACTTGATTTCAGCTGAATCAATTTATTACTCATATCCCAAGTTGAATCCGGTTCAATGATAATATCCAAAGTGCCCCCATCCATAACAGGAATTTCCATTCGCAGGGCATTAACTCCAGCCTGTTCGTAGGTAGGGTCAATGAGATCCTTCCGATTGAAAATATCCAGGGGATTCCACGCATATCCAACCCCCAGAGAAATTGGCTGCTTTCCAATTGTAAAATCGAATCTTTGAAAGGAGGTCCGCAGGTAGATATTATCTAAATACATTGAATCAGAAATTGAAAATGGTGCAGAATCAATCTCTAAATATTCTGGAATAAAATCAACAATATCCCATTCCTGATCACCATGGAAAATTTGAAAATTGATATTTGCACCGACCATCACATTTTCATTTGATCTCGATTCCAAATCCAGCCTGAGTTTATTATAGCTGAAATTATATGATTTATTAGGTAATTGGATATGATCATATTCAGATTCATAATATCCAAAAATATCCACTTGGGCAGAAGCAATCACAGGTAATAGAAAAATAATTAACCAAATCATTTTTTTAAATTTCGCTCAGTGAAAAACTCCCGGTCGAATATGACATTGTATTCCATTTCAAGAATTCTTATGGTAGTTTTAGAATCTTCTAGGTGGTTTTCCATAAGCATTCTCATGGCTGTGGGAATCCCTTGAATTTTCTTCACATCTTGAAAATTGAGTGTTTTAAGATGAACACCATTTTGATAATACAACATTCGATCTGGATAGTAATTGAGTTTATTAACATAAATCTTCAACGAGTCATAAGAGGTTCCAGCGCCTATTCTCGGAGTAAAGTTGAGTAGATAATTATTACGCTCTCCAGAGGGCTTCTGCTTCACTCGATAGTCCGTTTTCCATTCTTCACTTCCGGAAAAATCTTCGTAGGAAAAATCACTCCCCTGTGCTTTCTGTTTTTTGGCATGACTGGCTAATTTCCGCACTCTTCGGGTTCGGGGAAAATAAACCCATATATCTTCACCGCTATTTTTTATCAGGAATGCATTATTTCGTACTTTTCGGGGTTCCATATAACGAATAAGAACATTCTTACCTTTATCTTCTGAATAATAGTTAAAGGTAAATACCCGCTTTATATTACTGGAAGTAATTATCTCCTGTTCCATTTTCCCCTGTGAACTATTGGGCTGCATGACTATTGTCATTGAATCCAATATTGTTTTGGCACTGAAATCAGCTCCAAATAGACCTGTTGAGTTTATACCTAAAATGAGATAAAAGATAGTACGTAAAGTTTTGGATATTTTAAGTAATTTCATAAAATTTAAATGTATTTGGATTTTCAAGTTTTGTCCAACCAGCATAATTTACGGATTGTTAGGGATTTTCTGTTAACATGAATCGTAAATTAGATGGGGATTATTTTATTTAAATTATAAGGAATATTAATTGAAACCATTTATACTTTCTATTGATGCCGGTACCACCGGTATAACTGTTGTAATAGTAGATAAACAAGCATCGATTTTAAAGAAATATTATAGAGAATTCACTCAATATTATCCTCAGTCAGGATGGGTAGAGCATGACGCTGAAGAAATTTGGAAAGTTTCCCACAATCTCATTCAATCCGCATTTAAGGACTACCAAGCAAGTAATTGTATCGCAATTGGAATCACCAATCAACGGGAAACCACCTTAATTTGGGATAGAGAAACAGGAAAACCTATCTATAATGCAATAGTATGGCAATGCCGCCGGACTCAAGAAATCTGTACTAATTTAAAACAGGCAGGTCATGAAAATTTGTTTAGGGAAAAAACGGGTTTGGTTATAGACAGCTATTTTTCTGGGACAAAAATAAAATGGATGCTGGATCATTTAGATGAAGCCAAAGAAAATGCAGAATTGGGGAAATTGGCATTTGGCACAATTAACAGTTGGCTCTTATGGAAATTAACCGGAG
>JACKQG010004547.1_pt1 | contig 16003 bp, 14 predicted proteins | sample 8237621 | NCBI WGS metagenome assembly JACKQG01 (sample SAMN15677084, study PRJNA649215) | marine metagenome | biome: marine; feature: Black Sea; material: saline water; isolation source: suspended particulate matter (SPM) from the Black Sea western gyre | collected 2013-06-09/2013-06-10 | depth... | reverse complement strand
CAACACTTTCTAAACTATCGGCTAATTGATGAAATCCGCTTGTTCGGAAATAACCAACTAAAACATCAAAATATTGAGAGGCTATTAATGTTCTTTTAAACCTATCTAACAAGGTTTTCCCTTTTTCATTAGTAAAAAAAGTTTGGTCAGTTATTGGCATTTCATTACTCCATTCGACATGTTATTTTGATAATAATTTAACATAACCATTTAGTTTTAACCCAAATATTACGAAGATGAGATTGTAAATCATGTTGACAATGTTTTGCACTGTTTCCATCCGTCAAATTTAACTAAAAACAGGGAAATAGTGTATAAAATAATTTTACTCACTGAATAACATAAAGAAGAGCAACAAAATGACTAAACGATGAAATATCACACTTTTAAATATCAATCGCTTCGTAATTATCAAAATCAGTAAATTAAGAGCATGAAAAATTATTGGTTATCATATTTTATATGGTTGGTTTTTGTAATTCTGTGGAATTTTCTATTTCCTGGAGTTAAACCAATTTGGGATGTCGTGATGGCTGTAGTTCTTTCTTATTTTAGTATTCAAATGAAGAACTTCACAAACAAACTAATCTATAAAAAAGCTATTAAAATTAGAGCTACAAAAAAATCCAATCTTGAAAATAAATAAATTCGACTATCTCTGTTGCTGTTGATTAAGTTAATTATTGACATGCTTTATTATGATATTTATATATATTCACTTGATAATATACCACTATACTCAGTAAATTTTTTGTATAGTTAAACATACAATTATCAATAATAAACAATACGGAGAATAAATAATGAAAATATTAATGTCGGTTTTAATGATACCTGTTCTGGGAATTTCTGCTTGGTCACATCTGATTAATTGGATGATGCCGGAAGATAGTCGCCCGGGTAAAATTGAATTCAAAATTGAAACAGTAACACCAGTAGAATTTGAAAGTATATCAGATGATATTCAAACAAAATATCAAGATTCATTTAATCACATTGACAGATTTCGTGATGCTGGAATTTTAAGTTATGAAGGTCCAGAAACTTGTCTTAAATGTCACAAAAAGATTACAGTAACTGATGCAGAAACTGGTAAAGAAAAACAAGTAAAATTGATGAAAAATCTCACAAACTCTACACATTACAAATTTTTTACAATGGAGCACAAAAATGTATGGGGTTTTAATGGTGAACTTGCTGATAATTTCCCAATGGGTAAAATTGACAGGCCTTGTCCAAAACCTGGTTCTTTCGCAATGACAGCCTGGGCTGAATTTGTTGTTACAGAACACGGAGATACTTTATCTGAAGGATGTGGACAATGTCATATTGGAGGTCAATATCAAGCTCCATTAGGAGAAATGATGCCTGGCTATTCTACTCTTCAGCGAGAAAAGGATGCAATTGATTGTCTGATTTGTCACTCAGTTGCCTATGATATGAACAAGAAACAAGTTGTGCAGGATGATAACGGACTTCATCGTTGGGAAATGGACAGATCAATGAAAGCGGCGATGTCTGTTGTAACTCCAACTTCACAAACTTGTTTGAGATGCCATCAGCATAATTTTGGTGGTGATTTGTATGTTGATCCTGCCGGACCAGAATTTTCTGAGAGTTTACAAAATCTCGGGCACGAACGACCAAGAATCCAGCATCCAGGATCAAAAAGAGGGACTCCATACACTCCATCTTGGGATGTTCATGCTGCCGCAGGGTTAAGTTGTATTGAGTGTCATGAGACTGAAGGTCATATGATTGCTAAAGGTTTGCATACTACCACTATGATGACTAATGACCTTACGAATACAGAAGTCAGTTGTGAAAAATGTCATACCGAAGAACCTCACGAATCAAATGAAGATTTAGCAGATTTCCTAAATATGCATACAGAAAAAGTAGCGTGTGTTACTTGCCATATTCCTTCTCTACATCCTGATAATGCCACGATGAGAGATTTTGATACTCCAATGTATGAAGAACATCCAGGTGTTTTCGTTTATACCGATACAGAAAAAGAAACTGAACCGGGAAAGGGCATTAAATATATGTGGTGGAATGGAGATGCTACCTTCTTAGGAAATCCAATTGGTGATAATCCTAATGGAAAAGATCTTTATAGATTTTACAATCCTACTAACATTTGGCCAGAATATGTGGATTATGACTATGCAGGATATTATGAACGAGTTCTAAGACCAATTGCCAAAAAGAAACCATCCAAACTCTATGCAATGAAATTGTTCAACGGAAAACAACATATTGATTTACAAAATATTGGTCCATTTGGTGGTATGTTTGTACCATACAATCTCCCAACTTATTACACAACTGGAGATCCAGAACAAGCCGCATCAAAAGAAATGGAAAAGAGTATGATGAAAATGATGTACGGATGGATGTTCGATATTTATTTAATGAATAAGTTTATGAAATTTATGGATGATGGAACAGGTGATCACATCAAAGGATGGAACACCAAACCTTATGATGATGTTGTGAATATGGTTGATGGGAAGGTTGAACCTCGTTGGATTCCGAATGATGCATATTTGGAAATTAGTCACTCTATCCGACTTGAAGGTGCGTTAACCTGTGAAAAATGCCACTCACCTAACGGTGTTCTTGACTGGAAATTCCTCGGTTATGATGACGAAGACATCGAGTCTCTAACAGAAAATCCATTAGACTGATATTTCAATAGTATTGTAGATTAAACGCACTATTTGATTTTAAATTCGGTAGTGCGTTTTTTTTATGCATTTACTTTGGATGATATTTTGATATACTCCTAAATTTCGACCAATAATGTTGAAGTTATTTAATAAAATCATTCTATCTTTAATTCCATTTCTTCCATTATCTTTTGTTAGGTTAATCGCTGGACGATATGTTGCCGGTGAAACTAAGGAAGAAGCATTGGATATTGTTCAGACGCTAAATGCGAAAGGATATTCTGCTACTATTGATATTCTCGGAGAACATGTAGAAACCAACGAAGCATCAAAAAAAGTAACAGAAAATTATCTTGATCTATACAGTGAAATTCAATCGCGTAATCTTGATTGCAATGTATCCATAAAACCAACACATATCGGATTAGATATAGGTGAAACTACTTTCCGTGATAATCTACTATCACTCCTTTCTAAAGCTGAGGAGACTGATAATTTTCTCAGAATAGACATGGAAAATTCTCCCTTTACTGATGTGACTATTAAATTAACTCAAGAATGTTTTAGTAATTACAAAAAAGTTGGTACAGTATTTCAAGCATATTTGTTTAGAACAAAAGATGATATTGCGGGTATGTTCGGACCTGAATTTAATTTTAGACTCTGTAAGGGAATTTATAAAGAAGACCCGGAAATTGCGATACAAAATCGTCAAGAAATCAACAGCAATTTTATTGAGCTGTTGCGATTAACATTTCAAAATAAAGGATTTGCTGCAATTGCTACACACGACCTTAAACTGTTACGGGATGTTTACACACTTATTGAAGAACTCGATGTACCCAAAGATCGTTTTGAATTCCAAGTTTTATATGGCGTACCTATGTCCGGCTGGTTAGAAAAACATCTATCAAAAGGTTACAAAGTCAGAATTTATGTTCCGTTTGGACCTGATTGGTATGCATATTCAACACGCCGATTAAAAGAAAATCCAAATATAGCCGGTTATATCCTCAAAAATTTTATTCGACGCTCGTGATAAAATCTGAACTTTTATTTGTTCTTTTCTATATATATTTTGAGTGAAAGCTTTTCAGTAGTAAACTATGCCCATGAATATCTTAGATAAACTCTCTATTTCGGGCAAAATAGTTCTACCTATTATTGAAGGTGGAAAAGGAATTGGTGTTAGCAATGGCGAAACAGCAGGTGCTTTTGCTGCTGCAGGTGCAGTCGGAACTTTTTCTGGTGTATTTCCCCAAGTTATTGATGATAACGGTGAAATAATTCCATTAATCTTCAAAGGGAAAAATAGAAAAGAACGCTTTGAAGAAATTATTGATCATTGCATCAAAGGTTGTATTTCTCAAGCACAAATTGCAAGTGATATAGCAAAAGGAAACGGTAGAATTCACATAAATATCTTATGGGGAATGGCTGGTGCAGAACGAATCCTAAACGGTGTGATGGAATCTGCAAAAGATAAAATTCACGGTATTACTTGTGGTGCAGGCATGCCATATAAATTGGCTGATATCGCAGAAAAATATAAAACTTATTACTATCCAATTGTATCTTCAACTCGTGCGTTTAGAGCATTATGGATGAGATCTTATAATAAATTCTCTGACCTCCTCGGTGGTGTAGTTTATGAAGATCCTTGGAAAGCTGGTGGTCATACCGGTTTAACTCAGAAAGATAATCCCGATGTTGAAGAAGATCCATTTCACAGAGTTCGCGAAATCAGACAGTATATGAACAAAGTTGGTTTAGAAAAGACTCCAATCATTATTGCTGGTGGAGTTTGGTATCTAAATAAATTCAAAGACCTGATTGATAACATCGAAATCGGACCAATTGCATTTCAATTTGGCACTAGACCTATGCTAACACAAGAAAGTCCTATCTCAACTCGTTGGAAAGAAAAACTCTTTTCACTCACTCGCAAGGATGTTACTCTGAATAAATTCAGTCCAACGGGATTTTATTCATCTGCAGTAAACAATGAATTTTTGATAGAATTGAAAGAACGCTCTAAAAGACAAATAGATTTTAGAAATGAATCAGATTCTGAATTTAACACTGCTATTTCATTAAAGTCCGATGCTAAACCAATTTATGTAAAATCTATTGATACAAATAGAATAGATGAATGGAAAAGTAATGGATTTTCAGTTGGGCTAAAAACTCCAGATTCTACAATTGTCTTTGTTTCTTCAGAAAAAGCCACTCAAATTCGAGATGATCAAAGAAACTGCAAAGGCTGTTTGGCTGGATGCAAATTCAGCAGTTGGATGCAAAGTCCAGAAACTAATTATTCTACAGGAGAAATCCCTGACCCTAGAAGTTATTGCATTCAAGGAACTTTACAGAACATCATTCAAGATGACAATATTGACAACCAACTTATGTTTTCTGGATCAAATGTTTTCAATTTTTCCAAAGATTCGCTATTTTCTAAAGGATATATTCCTACTATTAAGGAAATGATTCAACGAATTCTTAACGGAAAATAAACTTATCCCGTAACAATTCTATAAATTTTTCATCTAACTTTTATTAAGTGGATTACAATGTGATGAATACAGATATCGAAATTAGACAAATTCTCAAAATGAAAACTATTGCGGTGGTTGGAATGTCACCCAAACCAGAAAGATACTCTCACAAAATCGGGAAATATCTAAAGGAACAAGGTTATACTGTTATTCCTGTTAATCCGGGACATGATGAAATTATTGGATTACGAACATATCCAACTCTTAAAGATATTCCATTTCCTGTGGATGTGGTGAATGTTTTTCGTAAAGCGGAATTTTGTGAACCTATTGCCAAAATATCTGTAGAAATCGGTGCAAAAGCTCTTTGGTTACAAGAAGGGATTGTAAATAACAACGCAATGCAAATATCTACAAAAGGTGGATTATTTTATGTTCAAAATAGATGTATCCTAAAAGAACATATTTTGTATTCGGAATAAACTAATTGTTTTCTAAACAGTCACGACAAATACATGATTTGTCTTCTATAACAGTCTTTATCTTAGGCAATTGCATACACCAACAATCAATTTTGCCATTTTCAATATCACAAACAAAATAATTACCACATTTTGAACAAATCTGTTTTTTTCCTAAATCTTCCATAATTATTCGATCTATAATAAAAAGTGGCGAATATTCATCCGCCACTTTTAAGATATAATTACCTATTTCATTAAAATGATTTTACTTGTCCTAATATTACCATCGAATAAGAACTGAACAAAGTATATTCCTGTAGAAATATCTGAAGCATCCCAAACTAAATCATAAGAACCAATATTGCTATTACCTCGGAATAATTGGATAATTTGCTGTCCTTGTAAATTTAGTATTGATATTTCTAGCATTCCCGTTTTGTTCAATTCATATGAAATTGTAGTTTGCGGATTGAAAGGGTTCGGGTATATTTTTTCTACATAAAATTCTTTTGGGATTTCAAAAAAGCTATTGTTCACATAGTTTACAGGTTCATCACTAATGAAATACCCGTTTCTAAAAGCATTACCTCGAAAAATACTCCAATAGTTTTCAGTATTACCATTTTCATTTTTTATATCCACACATATCATATCTGTAGAAGTACCAGCAAATATTTCTAAATCTCCGTCGGCATCCAAATCAATAATTGTTGGTGCACCCGCAAAAGGGGAACCATAATTTATTGGGAAATAATCTACAAAAGAACCATCTAAATGCAATGCGACTAAATCGCCTTGGCTGGTGCTAGTAACCACTTCTGCATCGCCATCACCATCCAAATCTGCAAATACAGGAGACGATATTATATCACCACCAAGATATATTGGCCATCCCGCAAGAGTTTCACCATTTGATAACACCGCATACAAATATCCATCATTAGAACCGAAGAAAACAACAGGACCAATTCCTTCAATATCAACAACTCCGGGAGATACTTCAGCATTACCACCAGTTTCAATGGTAAATCGAAGAGTACCATTTGCGTTTATCCCGTAGAAATTATCATCTCTAGAACCTACCAAGATAATTTTATCATTATTATTTTCTTCAGCTAGCTGAAGTACTACTGGAGCACAACGAATATCACCACCTGTTTCATATGGAAATCCAGTAGCTATTGTTGCATCATCTAAAATCACATAAATTTCTTCACTATCCGTGCCACAAATAATATCAACTTTACCATTTCCGTTAAAATCTGCCAATGCAACTCCACTTTGAACTTTTTCACCTAAATCAAAAGGGAATCCTGCAACATCACTACCGTCTGGATTAACTGCAAAAATATACTTATCTCCTGAATATCCACCAAATACAATTTCTAAATCTGCATCATCGTCAATATTCCCAACAGCTGGAGTTCCCATAATCCACTGATGAGAATTATAATCTGCTTGTACGCTACCATCAGAATTAAGAATGAAAAGATGTTTATCTTTTGAGCCGATTATTATTTCAATATCACCATCATTTTCTAAGTCTGCAACCGCTGGCGATCCCCAAATCTGATCTTCTAAATCAAAAGGAAATCCATCAATTTCAACACCATCAATTCCAATTACATGCAGAAGTCCATTTCCATCTCCAAAAATAACTTCACTAACACCATCGTCATTAATATCAACTACAACTGGAGATGATTTTACTTCTGCATCAACGCTCATAGGCCAATTAACCTGATTTAAACTTACATCAATCGGATAAGTAAAATTTGCAATGTAGGTATAAGGTTCTTCGTATAAATCAACATAATCTGCTTCTATTAATAAATTTAAATCGAATTCTCCCAATGTGATTTCTGGATTTAGAATAAACTCCAATTCGATTAATACTTCATCTTCAACTTCCATAAATTCAGAAATACTCACTTCTGGATTTTGTAATATTACATTTTCATTATCTACTGAAAAAGTTCCAACTATATTATCAGCACTTAGCAATAGAGATTCATTTCTTATGGTAAAAGATAAATCAACTGTTTCGCCTGGATTTACTACAGAATCTCCATCTGTATCATTTGTCACTCCATTTAGCTCACTGTTAAAAATCAACATATTATCGAGTGAGATATCTGTCATACTCGCTTGAAGTATTTGTTTATTTCCAGAAAACGACTGAACTATTGCTATAGCTTTTAGTGTTTCCATATCCCAATCTTGATTTATAGGAATTACACCTTCATAAATTCCTGTTTCTCCAACTTCAGTCAGATTAAAAGGTGTGTCATCATAAGCAATCACTGAACAAAAATAGTCGTTATCTTGGTATCTTGTCAAAATAAATTCCACTTTGTTATTGGTTGTAGAAATGCTACCAGTTACTTGAATATTTGCTTGAATTATTAAATTTTGACCACTAATACTTGTAGTTTGAATAAGAGATATTGGGCTATTATCATTTACTACTTGATTGTATTTTTGCAGATATCTTTGGTAAACTTGGTTAACATTATCTCCACCACCAACATCTTGTAAATAACCTCCAAACTGTGCTGTAGGTAATGCTGGTACTTGATACAAACTACCTCTGCCAGCATAATTTGGACTGGCATTTTGAGTATCACCTTGCCACATAAGTGGAATTACGAATGTTTGTTGTTCTGCAAGGTCTTGTAAAGCCGCACGGGCTAGTGGACAGTATGGTCACCACGCTTCCGTAAATACTTCACTAACTACTATAATCTGAGTTGCGTACATAAATGAGAATGAAATTATTATACCCATTATTATTTTTTTAATTTTACTCATTGTTTCTCCGTTTTATTGTTAATTGTTAACTAATTTTATCTTCAAGTTTATTCGTTCTTATAGCAATTTTACAACTCTAATTTTATTTTCTTTTCGTATTAAATTATTGGAGTTCTAACCACTCTACATAAACTGCATCTAATTTTAGTTGAAGTGATGCTTTTTCATCCATTATCTCTTGAAGTTTAGCATAATTATTGGAAATTGGTTGGTTACTCATTTCCGATTCTTTTTCCTTGATTGATAACTCCAAATTTGTTATTTCAGTTTCTAACTTTTTGATCTTTCTTTTTTGCTTATTTTCAATACGATTTTTAGCTTTTTGTTCTTCGTAATTTTCTTTTCGCTTACTTTTATCGATATTATCTTCTTTGATTGGTGTTTTTGATTCTATTTGATTTTTCTTCCAAATATAGTAATCATAATTACCTTCGAATTCTTGGATATTTCCAGAATCAATTTCTACAACTTTATTACAAATCTTGTTTATGAACTGTCTATCGTGACTTATGAAAATAATAGTCCCGGAAAACTGCTTTAGTGCAGATGTCAGTACATCCTGAGATTGAATATCAAGATGATTTGTCGGTTCGTCTAGCAATAACAAATTTCCAGGATTAATCAACATTTTTGCAAGTGCTAACCGAGCTTTTTCTCCTCCTGATAGTACCGAGACTTTCTTGTCAATATCTGAACCTGAAAACTGGAAAGAACCCAAAAATGACCTCAACTGAGTATAACCAATTTCGTTTGATAGTCCTTCAACAGTTTGAAAAACTGTCAAGCTAGGATTTAGCGCTTCAAGTTGGTGTTGAGCGTAATAATTCACTTCAACATTATGCCCCAATTTTACTTCTCCTGAATTTGGCTCAATTACAGCTCCAATCAGTTTAACAAGCGTTGATTTTCCTGCACCGTTTGGTCCAACCAAAGCTAATCTATCACCTCTTTCAACTTGAAAATTAAAATTATCATAAACTGAAACCGTGTCATACGATTTGTTGACATCCTTGATATCCACTACTTTTAATCCACTTCTAATAGGTTGTGGAAACGAAAAGTTTATTGTTTTCTCATCATCTTTAGGAACTTCAATTCGTTCCATTTTCTCTAATTCTTTGATTTTACTTTTTACACGAGTTGCTAATGTATTTTTGGCTTTAAATCGTTCAATAAATCGTTCAGTTTGAGCAATTTGTTTTCCTTGATTTTTAGCTTGTCTTACTAAGGTATCATTTCTTACTTCTTTTTCGTTAAAATATTTCGAATAATTACCTTTAAATGTCCAAATTTTATTTCTAGATATTTCTGCAATATGTGTTACTAATCTATCTAAAAAATATCTATCATGACTAATAACAATAATAGAACCTTTATAAGATGATAGAAAATTCTCTAACCAAATTAACGATTCAAGATCAAGGTGGTTTGTCGGTTCGTCTAATAGAAGTAAATCTGGAGAGAGCAACAAAACTTTTGCTAGAGCTACTCTCATTTTCCACCCACCACTTAGAGTATCAACCATTTGATAAAACAAAGACTCTTTGAAACCCAAACCACTCAATATAGTTTTAGCTTTATTCTCAGCAGAATATCCCCCTATATTTTCTAATTGAATTTGGTAATCACTTAATTTAGAAAGCAACTTTGAGTTGTTTGGTTCATCATTAAGCTTGTTAGAAATTTCTACAATCTCATCTTCGATTTTGGATATTTCAGGGAAAATAGATAATGTTTCAGAAAGAATAGATTTCCCAGTAAAATTCTCAACTTCTTGATGGACAACTCCAAATGACAAATTTTTGTGATGCATTACATTTCCTGCATCAATAGATTCTTCACCTAGAATTATTCTGAACAAAGTCGTTTTTCCAACGCCATTACTTCCAATTAAACCTAATCTCATATTTGGTTTAATTTGCAAAGAAGTATTAGAAAATAACTTCTGTTCCCCAAACGACTTTGATATGGATTCTATCCTTAACATTATCCAAAATTTAGTGAGTAATGGTTATAGGTTCTATGTAATATTTGGGAAATTTATTCGAAAGTATTTTAAATTTTTAATGAATAGAATATTATATATTCAAATGACAATGACGGAACGATTAGTTTTGTACTACAATTTGTTCTTGTTGGGCTTTACAGTTTTATTTTATGGTTCTCTTGAAAATTCAGTAACTATAATTTCAATCCACATAATATTTTGTAACTAATTTATAATTACTCTATCTAACTAACAATACATCATAAAAAGGGAAAATAATGAAACTTATAAATCTATTACTCTTCACAATTACATCAATATTGATTATTGGATGTAATAATTCAAATGCGGATGAAAACAATCTGAAAGTAACGCAAACAATTCAAGCTAAACAAATTGTTAAGAATGAAGACATTGTCAAGACAGTTTCTCAAGAGATTGAAAAAGGCACCCTTATCTTCTTTTTGAATCCCAACGGACGACCATGTAAAATGCAAGACAAAATTTTCAAAGAAAACAGTGAAATAATCAATAAATATGTTGATATAAAATATGTTCCAACAACTGACCCTAAGAGTAGAAATCAGTTTAACAAATATGGAATTCGTTCATTGCCATCACTAATATTACTAAATTCAAATGGTGAAATATCTAAAAGATTCTCTCCAGGAATTCAACAGATGAACACGCTTTTATCCGCATTTAATAGTGCAAAATAATGGTTTTTAGTTTAACAAACATACTATTATCAATAGGAGCTGGAATTGCAAGTGTTGCATCACCGTGCGTATTGCCAGTTGTTCCAATTATTTTAACGGGTAGCAGTGAAGATTACAAACATCGTCCATTACTGATTGTCATTGGCCTTTCAGTTTCTTTCATTGCAATGGGAATTATCACCTCTCTTTTTGCAGGTCTCATTGCAGGTAAAATGAACTTAATTGAAAAGTTTGCAGGTATCATCGTAATTATTATGGGAATATTGATGTTATTCAATATTAATATTTTCAAAAAAATCACAGCATTTAACAAGGTAGAATCAAAATCTACAGGGAAGTGGTCTGGTTTGTTTATTGGATTAACGCTCGGACTTATTTGGATTCCGTGCATTGGTCCACTACTATCTGGAGTTTTGACGATGGTGGCAACTGAAGGTTCAATCGTAAGCGGTATTACATTGCTATTTTTCTACTCAATTGGATTCTCAATACCAATGCTGGTTGCTGGATATTCATCGCAATTCTTCAGACAAAAAGTTAGTTTTATCTATTCACATCCCAAAGCTGTGGGATATGTTAGTGGACTGATTTTGATTCTATTCGGAGTTTACATTTTGACCAAAGGTGTTATTGCAATTGGATAGTAATTAGGTTTCCTCATAAAGTTTGAAATTTGAGATTTACTACTAAATGAATAGGTGAAGTGAATGGAAATAGATCAAATTTTAGGATTTGAAGAGATTGAATAATTCAATAATCAATTAATAAACAATTTATTACTAATATATATAACTTGGTATTTTTCATCTATACTTTATGAGCATATAAAAAGATAACGAACCCCTAAACTTCTGAGGTTCGTTATCTTTGTTAGGTAACAATAGGAGGAATAATCCTCGTTTATTCAGCCAAGTATTTCCACTCTATGGTAAATACTCCTGAATTTCCTTCATCGTCATAATAATTCACAACTTCAAATGCTGGATATTTTCCATCTTCTGTGTTGACAATGTAGACATAATCTAACGGGTTAACTATATGGTTGTCGTCCGTTTCATACCATCCATCTTCAAATGTGCTAAAATTCGTTGTAAAAAGCTCGGATTCAGGAATATCAACTATATCTGATAATCCATCAACATTAACTCTTACAACTGAAATATCTTCATTTGCAGTTATGAAAGGATCCCATACATCAGGTGCACCCGGCGCAGGCGACCATTTCAACGCAGTAAATGCAATATCCCAAGCAGAAGTTCCTGAAGTATCTCCAGTATTTGTTTCAAAACTAAAATGGTCTGTTAAACCATCTTTAACATTTACAGAAACAAATGTATTAACTTCACTATCATTATTCACGATCTTAACTTCATTATCGCTATTCACGATATTATCTTCACAGCCCACAATTACCAAAATTGCAGTTATTAGCATTGTGATTATTTTCTTCATTTTTCTATTCTCCTTTTTTATTGTTAAATGAATATCCTAAACTAAAATACCATTCTCTTCCGGGCATAGGTCCCCAAACCTCATCAAAAACATCTGTTATATTGTTGATTCCAAATTTCATTTGTAAAGAATTCAATATTTTCACATTAAATGAACAATGGCAGAGAATGTAATGGTCTAACCAATAATCAATAGTTCCGTCATCAACTACACTCGCTTCACCATAGTAGCGCTCACCAAAATACTGAAATCGTATGTTAAAATGATACTTTTCCATTAGTGTAATTTTTAATTTTGAATTAGCTTTATGTTTGGATTTTAAATTAATAGGACTTTCGTTATCAACATCCCAAGTATCTAAAATAGAATAACCAACTGACCACACAATATTATCAGTCAAGAAATATGTCAAATCCAAATCCACTCCCTGAGTTCTAGCTTTTCTGATATTAGATGTTTGCCAAAGCTCTAAATTCGTTTCTTGTTCTGTCCCGTTTGAAATGTAATCAATTAAATTGGAAATTTCATTATAAAAGAAATTAATCCGACCGTGATAAATATTTGTATGCCATCTTTCAAAATCGACATTAACACTTTTTGAAGTTTCAGGTTTTAAATCCGTGTTTCCAATAATTCGATAACCTATATCAAATACAGTATAGTTTAAATATAATTCTTTGAATGAAGGTGCTCTAAATCCTTCACCATACGAAATACGAATTCTAGATATCATCTCTGGTTTAAACATTAAGGATAGTTTCGGAGAAAAATATGTACCATAAATTGAATGAATATCAGTTCGGTACCCAGATAATAATATTACTTTGGGAAGAATATTGAGTTCGTGCTGAAGATAGTAATGAGATAAACTCGAATACTGATAATTCCCAAATATTCTATCTGAATCTATTGATTCTGATTCATAACCAAATCCACCATTAAGAGTCCAATCCTCTTCGTTTTTACTAAAGGAGAATTCTACTTTGTTCAATTTGTCAAGTGTTGTATCGCTACTTTTTTTAAAGCTTGAGGAAGTAACATATCTTTCGTAAAGATGATTATAATTCGAATGTTCTAAAGTAGTACTACAATCAAAATTCTTAATATTAAATTGATGTTCCAAGTAAGCTGTTAATCGTCTATTACTTGAAAAATCTTCAAAAAATCCCAAGTCTTTTATTTGTTTCTCCATCAGATTATTAAAATGAATTTTTATATTGCCGAAAGTAGATGTTTTTTTATGAATTTGAAGTCCAATATTATTTTTATTATATTCACTTCCGTTTTCCCAAAGACTTTCAGAATAGATTGCATTTCCTCCATAAAATTGTGAACTAATATAAAACTTTGTGTTTACACCAAATAATCCACCGAAGAGAGAGATATCGCCGACCGCTTTTCCATAACTACCAATACCTGCGTTGACTTGAGTACTAAAATTCGATGTTGGTTTTTTAGTAATTATATTGACTACACCACCCATCGCTTCACTTCCATACAAAGCAGACGAAGCTCCTTTCACAATTTCTATTCTTTCAATTTGTTCCGTTGGAATCTGACTTATATCAAGTTGACCATTTGTTCGACCTATAAGCTTCATTCCATCAACCATAACCAAAATATGGTCAGAATCAAAACCCGAGAGTTCAATACCATAACCAAACTGATTTTCTACAATAGCTATTCCTGTAACTTCTGATAATACTTCCGATAGATTGACGGCACCTGTTTCATTAATTACATCTTGATTAACTACTTGAGTTGTTACAGGAACATCTTTCAAATAGCGTTCAGTTTTTGTACCTGTTACAACGATTGTGGACATTTCAATTCGTTCTTGTGTTAAATGTATTTCGAGAGGTTTTGCTAAAGGCAATGTTAAAATTTCGTTATGTTCAGCGTAACCAATCATAGTAAATGACAAATCACAATTTTGTTGCACTATAGTGTCAATTTTGAACCAACCATTATCATCGGTAGCTGTGCCTATTGAAGTTCCTTTTAATACAATATTTACCGCTGGAAGTGGATTACTGGTTTTGCTATCAAATACTTTTCCAATAATACTATGTGAACTGGATTGTGCAAATAACAACTGAAAAACCAACAAAATTTGTAACAAAAATACTGGGGCTCTACTCACTCTTGTTTCGTCCTAATAAATTATCAAGCATTTCCTCAATTTGTTCCTCTGTAATATCTCCGGAATCTTTACCCCAAAACACCATTCCGTGGAAAACTCCACCGAGTGCTTTTAATACAATACGAGGTTCCATTTGAGGAAATTGCTTTTTCTCTATTCCAGTTTGAATCAAATGCAATAAAGTATTGTAGAGTTTCTGTTGATATTCTTTCCACGCAGGCTCAGTACCAGTTTGTTTGTCTAATGTTTGTGGAGCATAAAAAAGAAATTCATACAGTGGACGGTCATTGTTAACTAATTCTGTTATATTTTTTATAATCTTGATAAATTTCCTTCGTGGACTCTCATCTCCAACAATATCGTCTTCAATGCTTTCCCAAATTACATTCCAACCATGTAGCAGAATTGAATTAAATATTTCTTCTTTCGATTTAAAATAATAGTACAGTGTTGCTTTCCCAAAACCTGCATTTTGTGCGATTTCATCCATTGTTGCTCCATCCAGTCCTTTGGATTTAAACACATTAATTGCACTTTTCAGGATAAGTTCTTTCCTCATCTTCCGTTCTTGTAATTTCCGCTCGCTTATAGTCATAATTTAAATATTCTCAAATTGGTGTTTTAATATTCGACTCATTGGTCGAAAGTTAGGATTAATCGAATATACTTGACAACTATTTTCCCAAAATATTATTTTCATTATGAATATATAATGTAATTAATACTGCAAACCCCTCAACCGCTTGTAGGGTTTGGGAAATAATCCTTGGATTATTTTAAGTGGTACTGTAAAAGAACTCATCTAAATCGTAAAGATTATAGATTTTGATGATCAAGAAAAAGCGTTTGATGTGATATGGCGGAGAATTTGGAGGGTATGATTTGTCTGTAATATAATATAGATTTTAGACGGTGCTACTTAGATGGCATGGGACAAGGCATACACTTAATTGTAAACAATCACTAATTTTTCGACGCCACAACAGTTATACTGTAGATCCCCATTCCGCTTTTGTTATATTTGTCCAGTTGAATGTCATCCAGTAATGATTTTAGTATATCTTTCGGTAAAATAATTTCACGGGATTTTTTTATTTCAACATTTTCAAATCCCGATTTGTTAATTATGTCCAGATAATCATCTTTTTGGAGAGCACCGGATACACATCCTGCGTACATCTCTGCAGATTTTTTTATATCGGGTGGTATTTCCCCTTCCAACACAATATCAGAAACACAAAAATGAGCACCGGG
>JACKQG010004545.1_pt1 | contig 16005 bp, 13 predicted proteins | sample 8237621 | NCBI WGS metagenome assembly JACKQG01 (sample SAMN15677084, study PRJNA649215) | marine metagenome | biome: marine; feature: Black Sea; material: saline water; isolation source: suspended particulate matter (SPM) from the Black Sea western gyre | collected 2013-06-09/2013-06-10 | depth... | reverse complement strand
TGTGGGCTAACGCCCGTGTGGGTTCAACTCCCACCTTCGGCACCAGGTCTAGGGGATCCCAGGTCGGCCAGCGAGCTGGGATTTGCCGTCATAGGGCCAAGGGAAAGAAGCAGCACATCTCGCCGGCGCGCTTGCGTATCCTGGAGAGATCACAATGACCAAACCAGAGCGATGGTACGAGTCCCTTTCGAGGCCATCACAGCTTATTCTGCTGACGTATCTGGCGCTTTGCCTGGTCTTTGGCCTCCGGATCATCGGCCGGGTTCGGGACCACGGGCAGATGCAAGCCGCGTTCAACAAGGCGAAAACGGAGCTCGCGGAGGCACAAGAAACAGAGAGGGGGCTGATAGGAGAAGAGCAGAACGAGGAGATCGAATTAGAGCGCGCGGTACGCGAAGAAGTCCTCGGCGCCCTCTCTGATGAAACGATCATCGCACCGCAATCGGCTCCGGAAGCGCCATTCCCGGACGGTGCTTATCAACTCCAGCCGCAAGCCGTGCGGACCCCCTGGCAACAGTGGTGGAACCTCTTCTTCAGTCCGACAGCCGAGAAGGACATGCCGGCGACGCCCTAGTTGGCCGCATCATCTGACACCCGCCATTTGGTGAATACAGGCAACGCGAGTATAATACGAATAACGCTGCGGGGTGGAGCAGTGGCAGCTCGTTGGGCTCATAACCCAAAGGTCGCAGGTTCGAGTCCTGCCCCCGCTACCTCTTGGTCAGGTAGTCGCATGGTCATATGGTCGCTTAGTCAAACACAGCCGCTGGCACGTCCAGGCAACTAAGCGACCACTCGACCAGGCGACTATTTGGCTTACAGGGCGGCGTAGCTCAGTTGGTAGAGCACGGAGCTCATAATTCCGGTGTCCCCAGTTCAAGTCTGGGCGCCGCCATGCAACACCGAAGAGCCCCTCCGCACAGCGGGGGGGCTTTCTCTTTGCCATTTGACGAAGAAGGCCGTTCGTGGCATACTGGGCCCCAGCATAGGCAAAAAGGACAGAGGATGCCCAAGATTCTGACCCAAGTACACCAGGCGACGGCGGCCGATGCATCACGCGTGCTGGTGCTGCTGGAAGGCGCGCTGCGGCAGTACACCTCCTTCGGCAGAGAAGACCTGCCCTACCTTCTGGCCCAGAACAGAATGTGGCTGGCCGATGCCGCCGACACCCTTTGGGGGTTCCTTTGCGTCACCCCCCGCTCCTCATCCCTGGCCGACCTGCGGGCTTTGGCATTGATCAACGGCTGGCGGGCGGATACGGGCGTGCAAACGCTGTTGATGCCAGCCCTCCGTGATCTGCGCGAACAAGGCACGACCGCCCTGGTCTGCCTGGGCAGCGCGGCCTGGCTCGTGCCGCCGCTGCAGCGGGCTGGCTTCCACCGCATGGACAGAATCGTCTACCTCGAACGGCCCGCAACGCTGGCCTGGCCTTCCCACGAGTCACAGGCATCCCTGCGTCCCATCGGCCGAGCTGACCTGGACGCGCTCATGGCATTGGACCACGTTGCTTTCACGCCCCTCTGGCGCTTCGATCGTGGCCACTTCATGGAATTGTTGGTCACCTCCGGCCGCTCCATCATCGCGGAAAAGGCAGGCCAGGCGGTGGGCTATGCCATCAGCGATGTGCTGGGAGAGACCGGATTCATCGTCCGGCTGGCCGTGCATCCCGATTGCCATGGACAGAGCATCGGCAGCCAGCTCCTCGCTGATGCTCTGCACCACTGCCGGCTGGCCGGCGCAGTCACCGTCAGGCTGAACACCCAGGAGAGCAACGTCGCCTCCCACCATCTCTATGGTCGCTTCGAATTCCAGCGGGCGGGACGGCGCGTGCCCGTTCTGGTGAGAGAGCTATGATCCAGGCCATCGTCTTTGACTTCGGCGGTGTCTTCACCCGTAACGAGCGCTCTCACGCCCGCCTGCGCGAGTTCGATGCCCTGTTGGGCTGGCCGCCGGGAACGATGCGGCACCATCTGTTCAGCGGCGAGGCCTGGGAACTGGCCTCCACGGGCGTCATCTCTCCTGAAGAACACTGGGCACGCGTGGGCAGCGAACTGGAAAGCCGCCTGCCGCCGGATTTCCGCCGCTTCCAGGGAGATCCCTTCCACCTCGAAGAGATCAACGACGAGGTCGTCGCCCTGGCGCAACGGTTGCGCAGCCATTGCCGCCTGGCACTCTGCTCCAACGCCCTGCCCGGCCTGGCCGGCCGGCTGGAGACGATGCCGGAGACCAAGGCCCTGTTTGAGCTCATCGTCATCTCGGCGCTGGTGGGGCTGCGCAAGCCAGACCCAAGTATCTTTGAACTGACCGCCGAGCACCTGGGGCTGCCGCTGGCCGCCTGCCTGCTCGTGGACGACAAGGAACGCAACGTGCGCGCCGCGGCGGCGCTGGGAATGGCCACCGTGCTCTTTCGTTCAGCGCCGCAATTAGAGGCCGCCCTGCACGCCCACCTGCAGTTTTGAAGGTTTTGAGTTCGGGAGTTTCGAACCCCTTGTCTACTTGTTTCCAATAGGAGGTCTTCCCATGCGCCCTCGCTACCGCAGCCTGCTCTTCACCATCGCCCTGGTCATTGCCCTCTACCTCGTCTGGCGCAAGGTGCGCTTCATCATCTTCATCCCCTTGACCCCCTGGCAGTTTGCCCTGTTACTGCTGGTCATTGCCGTGATCATCTTCCTGCTGCTGGATCACTTGGTCAACCGCACGCGGTAGGGGAGACCCTTGCGGTCGCCCCTCTGGGCAGGCGCAAGGCCTGCCCCTACCGCAATTCGGAGAACGTTCCGTGACCCAATTGTATCTTACATCGGAGGAACAGGCCCTGCTCGACGGCGCGGAAGGCCCTGGCGTGCAGCGAGCCATGGAGATCGTGGTCACGCTGGGCCGCGTCTATGGCGCGGCGGAACTCGTGCCCATCGCCAGCGCGCACATTTCCGGGGTTAGCTACAAGAACCTGGGACCAGCGGGCCTGGAATTCCTTAACCGGTGGGCCGACGAGGGCGCGCGGGCGCGGGTGGACGCCTGGCTCAACCCCATGGGCATGGAAGCTGCTCGCTGGCGTGAGATGTCCATCCCTGCCGACTTCGCCGAGCCGCAACTCGCCGTCATCGCCGCCTTCCGGCGCATGGGCCTGACGCCGACGCTGAGCTGTACCCCCTACCTGCTGCCGGGGCACGCGCCGCAGCGCCGGCAGCATCTGGCCTGGGCCGAGTCTTCCGCCGTCGCCTTTGCCAACAGCGTTCTGGGCGCACGCACCAACCGCGAAGGCGGCCCCAGCGCGCTGGCGGCGGCCATCGTCGGACGCACGGCCTGCTACGGCTACCACCTGGACGAGGGCCGTCGGGCGACGCACGTGGTGGAGGTGACCTGTCCGTTGCGCGGCGTGGCCGACTTCGGAGCCCTGGGCCAGATCGTGGGCCAACAGGTGGGCGGCGGCGTGCCCACCTTCGCCGACCTGGCGCGGTGGCTGCCCCCGCTGCCGCCGGACATCACCCGCGGCGGCGAGGCGGTGGATCGGCTGAAGACGCTGGGAGCCTCGCTGGCCGCCTACGGCGCGGTGGCCCTCTTCCACGTCGCCGGGTACACGCCGGAAGCTGCCGACGCCGGCGACGCGCTGCTGCGCGCCGATGCCCAAGGGATCGTCGTGGACAGCCTGGAGGAAGCCTACGCGGCCATGAACGCGCTGGACGTGCTGGACATTGACCTGGTGAGCATCGGCTGCCCGCACGCCAGCCTGGCCGAGATCGCCCAGGTGGCCGACTTCGTGCGCGGCCAGCGGCTGCAAACGCGGCTTTGGGTGACCACGGCCCGCCACACACGGGAGCAAGCCGTGGCCGAGGGCTGGGTGCAGATCATCGAAGCGGCGGGCGGCCGTGTGGTGGCCGACACTTGCACCGTGGTCGCCCCACTGCAACTCTTGGGCATCCGCAGCCTGGCCACCAACGGTGCCAAGACCGCCTGCTACGCGCCGGCGCATTCCGGCGTACGCGTGCGCTTCGGCACGCTGGAGCAGTGCCTGCGGGCCGCGGTCACGGGGCAGTGGGGCCAGGCGTCGCGAGATTGACTTTTCCACACTTCTGTGGGATAATGTGAATGACTTTCGGCGGAGGGTTAACGAGTCCACAGTTTGCTACATGGAGGGAAGACAGGAAATGGAAACCATTCAGATTCAACTGCCACCCACGCTGGTACGCCAGATGCGTCAGGAGCTATCTGCGGATGAAGTGCCGAGCTGGGTCATTGCTGAGGCCATCCAGCTATGGTTGGGGAGGCAGCAAAAAGTGAAAGCCGAGAAAACGAAAACCCTGCGAATCCTCAGGCAAGCCGGAGTAGTCATGACCTCGGAAAGACAACGTGCATCGGCAGAAGCTATGATGGACACCCTGTCACTGAAGGAAGTTCCCCCGCGTGCTCAGGTAGAAGCCGTTCTGGCCAGGCTTAGAGTTCCCCTGTCTACAGAGATCATCGCCATGCGGGGGGAACGCTGATGTTGTACTACTTCGATAGTAGTGCCGCAATAAAACGGTACGCAGCGGAAAGGGGCAGCGAGTGGGTAAGATCTATTGTTGAACCCTCTGCAGAGAACACCATTTACCTTGCCCAGATAGGGGTGATAGAGATCGCGGCCGCCCTGAGCAGAAAAGTGCGCTCCGATGAGTTGACCCGAGAGGATTACGAAGCAGCTTTGTACTTGTTCCTGGCGGATGTGCGGAACGAAGAGTATATCATCGCCCCTTTAAGTGACCAGGTGGTCGAACTGGCGGTGGATTTGACCAGGCGGCATCCCCTACGAGGATACGACGCAACGCACCTGGCCACTGCTATTATCCTCAACACTACGCTGCAAGAGGCGGAGTTGCCGTCTCTCATCTTTGTGTCGGCAGATGAGGCTTTATGTGAAGCAGCACGAGATGAAGCGCTTCCTGCCAATAATCCGAACGAGTATTGATAGAAAATAGCAGCAAGCATTGCAGAGGGACAGCCCGATAGCGGTGCTGTCCCTTGTTCTTTCGGTTGCTGATATGTTTCTTTCACATGCCCTGCGCTGCCAGCGCAAAGACGTTATCGCCCTCGTTGGCGGGGGCGGCAAGACCACGGCCATGTTCCGCCTGGCGCGGGAGCTGACCGCCGGCGGCTGGCACGTGGTCACCACCACCACGACGCGCATCTTTGTCAGCCAGATGGCCGCCGCGCCGCACCACCTCATCGCCGAGGACGCGGATGTGCTGCTGGCCCGGCTGCCGGAGGCCCTGCAGCAACACGGCCACGTGCTGGTCGTCGGCTCCACCGATGTGGCTTCAGACAAAGCGTTCGGCATCCAGCCGGCGCTGGTAGCGCGCATCGCCGCGCTGGACGGCGTGGACGCGGTGATCATCGAAGCCGACGGCGCCCGCATGCACCCCTTCAAAGCGCCCGCCGAGCACGAGCCGGTCATCCCCACCTGCGCCACGCTGGTCGTGCCCATGGCCGGGATCGAGGCCATCGGCCAGCCGTTGGCGGCGGCCAGCACCCATCGCCCGCAGCGCGTCGCCGCCCTGACCGGCGCGGCGTTGGGCGATCCCATCACGCCGGAAATGATAGCCACGGTGCTGGCGCACCCGCAAGGCGGAGGTCAGCATGTCCCGCCTAACGCTCGCGTCGTCCCCCTGCTCAACCAGGTGGAAACGGCGGCTCAGCTTGCCACGGCGCGGCAGATCGCCCGTCTGCTGCTTGGGGTAGGGGCAGGCCTTACGCCGGCCCAACGGGACGACCGCAAGGGTTCGCCCCTACGCGAAAAGACACCCATAGACAGCGTCGTGCTCGGCGCGACGGAGGCCGACGATCCTGTGCGGGAGGTGTGGGGACGCACGGCGGCCATCGTGCTGGCGGCGGGGGGTTCAACGCGTTTCGGCCAGCCCAAGCTGCTGTTGCCCTGGGGCGAGACGACGCTGCTGGGCCGGGTGGTGGATCAGGCGCTGGCGGCGGAGGGGATTGACGAGGTGATCGTCGTCGTGGGCTGCGCGGGAGAACGGGTGGCGGCAGCGCTGCGAGATCGTCCCGTGCGGGTGGTGGTCAACGAGGTCTGGGCGGAGGGGCAGAGCAGCAGCGTGAGTGCGGGGCTGGCCGTTTTGCCGAGCGGCGTGAGCGCGGCCCTTTTCCTCCTGGGCGATCAACCGGAGGTGATGCCAGAAGCCATCGAAGCGCTGGTGCAGCGCCACCGGCAGACGCTGGCCCCCATCGTTGTGCCCAGCTACCGCGGGCAGCGGGGCAACCCCGTGCTTTTCGACCGCACCACCTTCGCCGAGCTAAGCCGGTTGCGGGGCGATGTCGGCGGGCGGCTGCTCATCGAGCGCTTCGGGGCAACAGTGGAACGTGTCCTGTTCGACGCCCCCCCGCCGTTCGACGTGGACACGCCAGAGGATTATCGTGACCACAGATCAGCCGATGGAACCGATGGAGCCGATAAATCATCTCATGCATTGGCTTCATCGGCTGACTAGAGAAGCTCGGGGATGATTGCAGCACTCGGAATGTCCCGTTCCCGCTCCCAGGGATAGATGACCCAGGCGTTGGTGAGGGCGGCGTAGTAGTCGGGCGCGGCGTCGGAGAAAAGGGACTGCGCCGGCTTGTAGTGCAGCACTGCCAGCTCCGGACGGCCGCCGGCAGTCTCGATGCGACCCCGCACCGTCATGATGGTGCGCCCGCTGTCCCAGATGTCATCCACGACCAGGATGTGTTTGTCCAGCAGCAGCGCGTCGCTGGGGAATTGCAGGAAGATGGGCCAGGCCAGGGTTTGTTTGATGCCCGAGTAGAACTGCACCGAGGCGGTGAGGATATGGCGAATGTCCAGCGCCTCGCAGATCAGCCCGCCGGGCACGAGGCCGCCGCGGGTGATGATCATCAGGGCATCGTAGGGCCCGCCAAGCTGCGGCAGAAGATGATCCACCAACGCATCCACGTCAGCCCAGGACAGTATCTCCTTCTCCACTTCCACTGGTTTCATCGGCAAGCTCACTCCTTGAACAAAAAGGGGCTGAAGGATCTGATCAGAACCCTTCCCCCGATGGCATCCGCATCTGGATCGGTGCGTGGTCATAGCATAAACGGCATTGACAGATTTGTCAAACTCGACTACAATGGCCCGCAGACGGCGAAACTCCATGCTCAGCAGAGGGGAGAGATGATGATCAGATACGTCACGGCGGCAGCCGCACTCAAGCTCTTCTCCGCCGGCCCGCTGATGCGCGGGCTTTACCGGCAGCTAGGAAACGTTGGCGGGGCCAGACAACGCATCCGCCAGGGCCTGCCCAGTTCCTACGTGGAACGCGCCCTGCGGTTCAAGCGGCTGTGCGAAGAGCACGGAGCCATCGGGAACGGCATGAGACTGCTGGAGCTGGGGACAGGATGGGCGCATTGGGAATCGACCTTCATCAGGCTGTTCTACGACGTGGAGGCTGCCCTGTTCGACGTCTGGGACAACCGCCAACTGGAGGCTTTCCAGTGTTATTTCGGCGAGCTAGAGGCGCACTTGGACGGCGAGATCGAGCTTGATGCGGCGGCATCGCCGCGGGCGCACGATCTGTTGCGGGCCATCGCTGCGGCCAGCACCTTCGACGAGCTCTACCGCCTGCTGGGCTTTCAGTACGTGGTGGACCCTGGCGGGTCGCTGCGACACTTCGAGGATGGCTCGTTCGATCTCGTCTTCAGCTTCAACGTGCTGGAGCACGTCCAGGCCGGCATCCTGTCCCAATTCACGCTGGACATGGCCGGCCTGCTGAAACCCGGCGGCTATGCCATCCACCAGATCGACCTGGGCGATCACCTCGCCTACTACGACCCGGCCGTTTCCGTCAAGAACTACCTCCGGTATTCCGACACCGCCTGGAAACGGTGTTTCGAGAACGAGGTGCAGTACTTCAACAGAGTGCAACGGCCAGAATGGCTGCATCTGTTCCAAAGCGCAGGGCTGGTGCTGGTGGAAGAACACCTGGTGACCGGCGACATCGGCGGCATCGCAGTGGACGGGACATACGGGCACCTGGACAGGCAAGACCTGGAGTGCACAGCCCTGACAGTCGTCTACAGGAAGCCTCGTGGGGCCTGAGCGCTAACCCCTCCTTGCCCCTTTTCCCCTCGTTTCCCTGACCTCTTCTCCGCCCAGGCGCGGCTACGCAACAACACCATCTCGCCCATGGTCACGCCCAGCGCGGCCGCCGTCACCTCGCACTTGGCCTTGAGCATGAAGAAAACGGGCGCGGGCACGTCGTCCAGGCTCTCGAAGTTGCCCTGCCCCTTGCTGATGATCAGGTCGGCGGCGGCGAATTCCTGGCGAAAGGCGGCGGAGCAGGCCGCCAGCGGCACGCCGATCTCCCCGGAGCCGGTGCTGATCACCCGCGCCACCTCGTCCATGCCCACGGCCCGGGCATCCTCCGCTGTGGCGTCGTTGAGGATGGGCTTCTCCTTCACGGCGAAGACCACCGCCGCGCCGGTGGCAGCGATCTCCTCCACCAGCACCTTGTCGAAGACGATCTCGCCGGCGTTGTCGCCCAGGTAGAGGACGCCGCGGGCGCTGTGCAGCGCGGCGCGCAGGGCCGGCAGGTCGTTGATGGTCAGCCCCTGGCTGAACACATCGGCGACCGTGCCCTCGATGTCCACGTCGTGGCCCGAGAGGTTGCCCAGGAGGCCCAGGTCAATGACGTTGCCGGCCACGGCGACCTTCACGGCGGCTTCCAGCCGGTCCTCCGCCGCGGCCAGCAACGCTTTCAGGCGCGGGTACATTCGCAAGGCCAGCTCGTTGTAGCGACGCTTCTGGGCGGCGAAAGGATCGTCGTTCCCCAAGGCTTCGTGGGCAGCCCGAAGCGCCAGCGTGGAGTTGTGCGCCGGGGTGAAGTCCAGGCTGAAGTCGCGCATCGCTGCCACCGCCGCGCGCACGGCTTCCAGTTGCCGCACTTCATCTACACCCGCGGCGCGGGCCGCCGAGAGTGCTTGCTTCACCGAACAGTGCAGACAATCGGGTTTCGATTTCATCCGACAACCCCCCCCTGCTACCCGCGCGTCCTGGCGAGTGGCCTCCAATATGCCAGAGTCCTTGGTGATGCGAATGACGCCGTATGTAGCCAGTTCCCGTTCCACGAACTGCCTGAATCCCAGCCATTTGCCATCCAGGGAAGCAGGTCTGCTGGTCATGGATTGCACATAGGCAATCAGCGGAGCGGCCTCCGTGACGACCAGGCCGTCTTCGTAGCGGCGCAGCGTCACCTCTGAAAACCACGGCGAGAGCTGATCGGCGCCGTTGTCAAGGACAAAGGGAATGACTGGCCTCTCATTCCAGGTATCTGCACTGTGGGAAGCGAATCTCTCCAGCAAGTCCTTCAACTCCCACATATGAGTCTGGCCCACCGCCGTGGCATAGAATCGTCCCCCAGGTCTCAGCACCCGACGAATCTCCGACAGCGCTCTCGGTCTATCCGGCACGTGGTGAAGCACGTGGTTGGCAATGACACCATCGAAGCTCTCATCGTCAAAGGGGATGGATTGCGCATCCATTAGCTTGAAATCGAAGGGCCTGTTGCTCAGGCGAAGGTTGGCCCGTGCTCTCTCCAGCATTCCTGCCGAGAAGTCCGACAGCGTGATGTCCCAACTTTCGGGAAGGCGATGCAGATTCTCCGCCCACAGATCGGCGGGGCCACAGCCCAGTTCCAGAATCCGGCAGTGTGGAGGAAGGTTGAACTGTTCAAAGACCCACTGCTGCCAACCTTGCTTGTTGGTGCTGAAGCGCAGGTGAAGCTGGATGCGTGCGTTCAGATTTGACGCATCGCGGTATTGTTGCGACAGGAGGTACTCTTGGTCTGATAGCCTGGACATGGGTACCCCCTACGATGCTGTCCGATTGCGCAACCTGGCCCAGCGCGCCCGCAGCTTCTCCCACTTCAGCCTCTGCCGCAGCACGTCGAAGTCAGGATGGCGGAAGGTGCCCAGGAGAACCAGCACCAGGCCGCCAGCGAGGAATCCCAGGAGCAGCGCCAGCGGCAGCGAGACGGGACGCAGCGCCCAGATGACCGCGGTCATAACCAGCGCCGCGACCACGGGCCGCCAGAGGATGTCCAGCCAGGGGATGGGGGCCACGTGCCGCCGCACGCAGATGTAGAAGGGGATGAGCAGTGCCAGTTCCGAGGGGATGAGGATCAGCGCCGCCGCCTGGTAGCCGTAGCGAGGGATGAAGATCAGGTTGGCGGCGATGTTGAAGACCACGCCGATGACGAAGGCCCTGGTCAGGAAGCGCTGCTGGTTGACGGCGATGAGCACGTACTGCGTCACCGAGTTGACGAAGCCGATGGGGACGGACAGGATGAGCAGACGCAGGGCAATGGCCGAGCCGGGCAGGTATTGCGCCCCGCCCAGGATCTCGATCAGTTGCTCGGCGGTGAAGAGCACGAAGACGACGACGGGCAGGGCGATCAGCAGCAGCAGCCGCAGCGCCAGCCGGTAGGCGCGCAGCAGCGATTCCTGCGAGTCGTGAGCCAGGCGGGACATGAGCGGGAAGATGGCCAGCGTGAAGTAGGCGGGGATGACGTTGAGGCCATCCAGATACTTGAGGCCCGCCGAGTAGATGCCCACCGCCGCCGCGCCGGCCAGGGGCTTGAGGATCCAGATGTCAATGCGCCAGAAGATGGTCGCCAGCAGATGGTTGATCATCAGCGGGAAGGAGAGGCCCAGCATCTCCCGCTGCAGGCGGCGGTCGGTTTCCAGGTGGGGCGTGAAGAGCTTCTGGCGCAGCAGCACGTAGAGCCACACGGCCTGCACGGCGTTCATCAACAGCGCTACCCCGGCCAGGCCGACGAAGCCCCATTCCAGCGGCGGCAGCAGTACCAGCGCGCCCAGCGCCACTTTGCTCAGGGCAATGGCCGAGGTCGGCCCGGCAGGGAATTCCATCTTCTCGTAGGCGTTGAAGGTGGCGCTCACGGCGTCGGCGAAGCTGGCGAAGAACAGCGCGACGGCAAAGAGGGCAATCGCCGCCGCCTCGTCGCCGGTCAGCCCGCCCCAGCGGCGATAGCTCAGCCCCAGCAGCAGGATCACCGGCAGCGACGCCAGCCAGAGTTTCACGCGCAGCGCCACCACGTTGCTGAAGAAACGATTGGCCCCTTCGCGAACCTTGGCCACCTCGCGGGTCAGCAGCGTGCCCAGCCCAAAGCGCACGATGATCTCGAAGAAGGTGTAGAAGGCGATGGCGAAGGTGTAGCTGCCCTCGCCGCCGGGGCTGAGTACTCGCAGCCGCAACATGGCAAAGACGAAGTCCACGCCCTTGTTCAGCAGGGACATGCCCATGGGGATGAGCGTGTTCTTGGCCACGCGGCGCACGGTGTGCTCTTCCTCCTCTGCCTCGCGGTAGAAGCGGCCCCAGGCCCACCAGCCGCAGAGCAGGAACAGCGTCACGCCGGCCAGGAAGCTGGCATACAGCCCCATCTGGAAAGAGCGGGGCATGTAGTGGAAGCGCACGGTGTGTTTGCCCGCGTGGAGAGGCACGGCGCGGAAGTTGCCATTAGCGCGATAGAGCGTGGTTTGGTGTTCGGTATTGGGTATTGGATATTGGGAATTGGGGATTGGGGATTCGGTTTCGGCGTCTGTAGCCTGGGGCTCTGTGGTCACATAGGCCTTCCAGCCGGTGGAGAAGCTATCGGCCAGCACCAGCCAGCCGGGCGCGTCCAACTCTGCCTGCACGAAGACCTCGTTGAGACCATAGGAGCTGATGGCGGCGGGCTGCATGGCACAGGACGTCAGCATCTGCATCCGGCCCTCTGTCTCTACCAGCAGTGTGGTGCGCGGATCGAACCCCTCCGGCCAGCCGCTTACCTCCGACTCCTCTTCGCAGTGCATGACAAAGGCGCGGGGGAAAGCAGCCTCGTTGCGGTAGACCTTGATCTCCTGATCGTAGACCAGCGTGTAGCCGGGGTTGGGGACGTACTGTGTGGTGAGGACGTACTTGACGCCCAGCAGGTCGAGCAGCGGCGAGTCCAGCGAGGCCACATCCGACAAGGGGGCAATGCGGTTGAACAGCAACTCGTCCTGTTCCTCGATGCGTTCCATGAACTCCACGTACTGTTGGGGGATGATGGAATCGTAGCCCCGCACGTCGTGGAAGCCGTAGAACATGCCGGCGTTGGCGTTGAAGGTCTTCTCGTCGGGGGCGATGAAGGTGGTAAACCGCCACAGGTCGTCGTCCTGGCGCAGAAACTCCACCACCGGCGGCGTGAATTGCAGCAGCTTGGGGTCAGCAGCGGGGTTGAAGCCGAAGCCGAAGAGCCAGAGGTCGAGCAAGACCAAAGCGATGGCCGCCGCGACGAAAAACGTGAAGCGTGAAACGTGAAACGTAAAACGTGAAACGTAAAACGTAAAACGTGAAACGTAAAACCTTCCGCCCCAGAGCAGCCATGCTCCAGCCAGTGCGGCCATCACGCCGAATTTCAGCAGGTTCGGAGCCTGGTAGCTCCAGAACGCTCGGCCATCGGCGAAGGTGGCCTGAGCCAGATCGGATCGGTCTACGATGAACTGGCCCAGGGTGCTGAAAGGAGCGGGAACGAACAGACTGGCGGCCAACAGGGCAAGCACACCAAGGCCACTCAGCAGCGACAGCCAGCCTAGCAGGCGAACTCCAAACTTCAGACTCCAAACTTCACACCGCAAACTCCGAACCCCGAACCCCGAACGCAGGACGTCGAAGCCAAATCCCGCCAGCACAGCCATGCTCAGCGTGTAGGGGAACACCCAGCGGAACGCCGAGTGCAGTTGCTTGTAGCCGGGCAAACCATAGAACAGCAACGCGTACAGCGGCGTGCCGAAGGCAAACAGCAGTGACAGCACCGCCAGCACCGCAAATAGGCTCACATGCCGCCCTGTTGTGCAGAGGCGCGAGGGAGCGGAGGTGCAAGGGTGATCCTCCGCTTCCGCGCCCCTCTGCTCCTCTGCTTCCCTGCTCCCTTGCTCCCTTGCTCCCCGCCATCGCCGCATAAACAGACTCGTCACGCTGACCACCGCCAGCAACATCGTCAGAATACCGACGTAGTTTCCCCCCTCGACGTAGTTCTTCACCCCCCAGTCAATGGCTCGCACTGACTCGCCGGCAACGTTCACTGGCGTTTGCCACGTGCGGCTCCAGAGATCCCAGTAGGCGTGATGGCTGGGATTACCGAAGATATCGGGAACGAAAAAGGTGAGGATCTGCCGAGAGGGCCAGGCCCAACCCACCACCTCGCTGTAGCCCACCGAGCCCTGGCGGAAGCTGCTGCTGACCAGTTCGTAGAGGGGCATGAGCTGCACCGCGCCGAGCAGCAGTCCCAGCGCGATCATGACCAGCAGCCAGGCGGCCAGCCTCAGCGCGGGTCGCGGTGTCCCCAGCCGTCGCCACAGTTGCAGCAAGCGCCAGGCGGCGTAGAAGCCGGCCACCAGCAGCGTGTAGTAGGTGATCTCGACGTGACCGGCCAACGTCTGCACGCCCAGCACCCACGCGCCAGCCACCACGTAGGGCACTGGCGAGTAGCGAACGTCGCCCTTTTCCTCTTGCTTGCGCACGATCATCTCAATGCAGGCCAACAGCAGCGGCAGCCAGGCAGCCGCCGCGATAATCATGCTGAAGACCACGCTGACGATCAGAAAGCCGCTGAACACGTAGACCACGCCCGCCAGCAGGGCGGCGGGGCGGCGCATGCGCAGCACGCGGGCGAAGATGTACATGCAGATGCCCGCCAGCCCGATCTGCAGCCAGGTGAAGAGGCCGTAGGCGCGGCTCAGGGGCAGAACGTAGAAGAGCAGGCTGAGGGGATAGAGGGCGGAATGCTGACCAGCGGCCAGAAAGGGCACACCGGCGAAGAGGTAGGGGTTCCACAGGGGAAGCTCGCGGGCCTGGATCGCCTCCCGGATGAGCCGCTTCCAGACGTAGTTCTCCAGGATGAGATCACTCAACAGCTCGTTGTGGGGAGCGCCCACCCCCTGGGCGGACGAAAAACTGACCCAGGGCGGAAAGGCGAATAGATTGTCTGCCGGGAGCAGGGTCTTGCCTCCCAGCGCCACAGGCCCAAACCACAAGAGCGGCAACAGTATGAGCAAGAGGAGAACGACCGCATCGCGCCTGTACCTGCGGATCAAGGCCCACCCTCCCTGGCTGCTGCGACATCAGAACGAGACCCCAAACCCAGCCGTCGGTATCGCCACTTGATCTCCCACACCCGCCAGGCGGCTTCCAGTTTGACCGGCACCGACATCTTCGAACGACCGATGCGCCGGTCCTCGAAGTATATCGGCGTCTCCAGGACACGGAAGCCGAGTTGCTCCGCCAGATAGGCCATTTCGATCTGAAAAACGTAGCCGCCGGAGTGAATGGCGCCCAGGTCAATGGCTTCCAGAACCTCGCGTCGCCAGCATTTGAAGCCAGCAGTAACGTCGCTCACCCGTAAGCCCAGAATGAGTCGGCTATAGGCGGCGTTTGCCCACCAGCTCAGAAGGCGTCGCCACCAACTCCAGCGGTCGTCCAGCTCACCGCCAAGCACATAGCGCGAGCCTACGACCACGTCCCATTCGGCCATCTTGGACAAAAAACCGGGGATGTAGGCAGGGGAGTGGGAGAAGTCGGCATCCATCTGCACGATGCAGTCTGCCCCCGCAGCCAAGGCCTGCTGGAAGCCGGCGACATAGGCCCGCCCCAGCCCGCGCTTTGCGGGTCGGTGCAGCACCTGGACTCGCTCGCGGTAGCGCATCCGCAATTGTTCCGCGATCTCTCCTGTGCCATCGGGCGAATCGTCATCCACGATGAGAATGCTCAGATTGTTCACAGCGAGGGAAAGCAACTCGGCGACCATAGCGCGGATGTTCTCTGCCTCGTTGTAGGTGGGAATAACGACGATCACCCGGGGCGCGGTGGAAGGCGGCGGTGGTGTGTTCTCTAGCTCCATAGCGAGGGGATTATACACCGAGTCCAGGAAAAGGTCAATCAGCGGTGCGAACCGGGGTGCACGGCGGAAGCCCCGGGTGCTGGGGTAGGTTTCGCGACGGGCACGAATCGCAATGCCGAAGTGCCGCGGTTGCACAAAGTTGGAGGTTGGGGTATAATGGGGTTGGCGGTTCGAAGAGGGCAGGAGAACTTCGAAAGGACAAAGGAGATGGCTGGCCAAATCCTGTTCGTAGGCAAGAGTGATTCGAGGCTAGAGCGAACGTGGGCTCGTATTGAGGCCAAAGGTCACAGGGTGATATCGGTCCGTAGCCGCAAGCCAGCCCTGGAAACCATCAACTCCATCCCGCCCCATGTCGTGGTGGTGGATACGACAGTGACACGAACCGGTGTCGAGAAGCTCTGCCGGCAACTGAAGAGATACAGGCCAGAAATCTCCATCCTGCTGCTGACAGATGACGAGCAGCCTCCTCCCAAGTTCCCCCACCACAGAACTCTGAGCAAAGCGGCAAGTTACCGCCGGTTCCATGATGTCCTCTCCAAGATGATCCAGGAGCATAGCGATCACATACTCAGGGTCGGCTCGTTGAGCCTCGACCTCGCCAGCCGCACGGTACGCAGCCAGAAGGGCACGAACAGCTTGTGCCCCAAGGAGGCCCAGCTCCTGGCAACCTTCATGCGTCAGCCGGGCACGGTTCTGAGACACGAGTTTCTGATGAAGACCATCTGGGAGACCGACTTCGTCGAAGACCTGGGGACACTGTGGACGCACATCTGCTCGGTGCGGCGGAAGATCGAGCCCCATGCCAACCGTCGCGTGTACCTGCACACTGTCCGGGGCATGGGCTATCGGCTAGACGTGTGGCCGCCACCGGATGGCGCGTGAGGACAGATCAGGAGCCCTGCCAGCCAGTTCAGCCCAAGGGGATGTCGCGAAGGTGACATTCCCTTCTGCACGTCAGAAACCACCACGCCACGGCTCGGCGTCCAGCACCCGGTCCTCATCGCCGACGACGCGGAAGCGGCGCGTCGGCTCACCGGACATCGCCGGCGGCATCATCGGCTGCTGAAACGGCGAAAACCACGGCGACGCCTGC
>JACKQG010004544.1_pt1 | contig 16011 bp, 15 predicted proteins | sample 8237621 | NCBI WGS metagenome assembly JACKQG01 (sample SAMN15677084, study PRJNA649215) | marine metagenome | biome: marine; feature: Black Sea; material: saline water; isolation source: suspended particulate matter (SPM) from the Black Sea western gyre | collected 2013-06-09/2013-06-10 | depth... | reverse complement strand
AGACTACGAAGGCGCCACCGCCAACGTCGTCTACGAATACGCCCCACTGGGCGGCTAGAAGGTCGACAGCGCTGACCATATGTGAGGATGGGGGCGGGGCCGTAAGGCTCCGCCCCTTCTCACATCCCACACTCAACCCGGTCATGGCCCCTCCGGGCCCCGAGGGAGCACGACGTTGACCGCAACACTGAACCGACAGTCCGCCAGGCGTGTCTCGAAGGTTGATCGGTTCCTCACGTTCATCAGGGTCTTCCTGGTCAGCCTGATCGTCATCGGGGTGGTTGCGTTCCTGGCACAGCAGTTCGCTCCGGACAACCCGTTCGCCCGTTGGCGCAACCCCGATGCCATGGGTCTCACCGCCGACCAGTTCAAGGGTCTGCTCGTTTCGGGCCTGTCCCAGGGCGCCATGTACGGGCTCATCGCCCTCGGCTACTCGATGGTCTACGGCGTGCTGGGCTTCATCAACTTCGCCCACGGCGAGGTGTTCATGGCCGGCGCAATGACCGGCTTCATCGCCTCGGAGAAGTTCAACGCCAACGGTCTGTGGGAGAGCAACTTCCTGCTCTGCCTCGTCCTCATCATCATCATGGCGGTCGGGATCTCGACCCTCATGGCCGTGCTGATGGAGCGGGTGGCCTACCGTCCGCTCCGCAACTCGCCCCGGCTCATTCCGCTCATCACCTCGATCGGTGTCTCGTTTTTCATCCAGAACGCCGTGATGGGCCTCTTCGGTCCGGCTTCCAAGAGCTATCCCCGGCTTCCGGAGTGGTTGTCGAAACAGCGTTCGATCCTGACCTTCGAAATTGCCGGCACCAAGATCCTCGTCCTTGTCGTGGCGAGCGTATCGATGGCGGGGCTCTGGTACCTGGTGGAGCGCACCAGGACCGGCAAGGCGATGCGGGCCGTTGCCGAGGACAAGGAGATCGCCGCCCTCATGGGGATCAACGTCAACCGCATCATCGTCACCACGTTCGCGGTCGGCGGGGCGATGGCCGGTGTGGCGGGAATCCTCTGGGGCCTGCTCTTCCGCGGCGTCACCCACATGACGGGTTTCCTGCCGGGCATCAAGGCCTTCACAGCGGCGGTCGTCGGTGGCATCGGCAATCTCGGTGGTGCGATGGCCGGAGGTGTCGCCCTGGGTTCGGCCGAGTCGGTCGCCCCACTGGTCATCCTCGAGCCACTCGGTGTTCCCGGCGTCTCGCAACTCAAGGACGCTGCGGCGTTCACTGTTCTGGTCCTCGTGCTCCTGTTCAAGCCGAGCGGCCTGTTCGGCGAGCGGCTTTCCGCCGAGGACCGGACATGAGCGCATCGGCGACTCCGGCCTGGTTCCAGTTGGATTGGCGCCGCGTCGGCAGGTGGGGCGGACTGTGCGCCCTGGGCATCGTCCTGGTCTCGCTCATCGGCATGCCGGTTGGGCTGGACCGGCGCATCATCATCGAGGGTCGACTCAGCCTCGGCTATCTGGCCCTGATCTGGATGCCTCTGTTGTTCGGCTACCTGGTCCCGAAGCGGATCGTCCTCGAAGGGGTCGAGAATCCGGATCCGGGGATCCGTGACGTGCTGGCCGGCCTATGTGCCGGCGTGCTGGCCGGCCTCGGGCCGTTGCTGTTGATCCTCGGTATCGACAACTTCAACCTACGCAAGCCGTTGGTGAACTGGAGTCCGCAGTTGCTCGAGTTGCTGACCTTCGGGCGCGGCATCGGTTACGGAGTCGCGGTCTGGTTCGCCATCTGTGCCGTGCTCGGCCTCGTGGGCTCTTCGATGCACGTGCTGCCGGCGAACGTGCGTCGGGTTGTCTCGTTCATCGCCTATGGGTTGCTGTTCATCTCGGTGTTGGAGGCCGCCATCGACGACCTTTCCGAGGGCTTCGGGCTCGAGTCCCTGACGGATGCCATGTACGCGAGACGTGGCGGCCTGACCGTGAAGTTCTCGATCATCCTGGCGGTAGTCATCGGCGTCCTGTCGATCGTCACAAAGGGTCGCGTCAAGGGTGCTGCCAACCACTACAAGGGTCTTCAGGGGGCTGAACGCAAGCGGGCCTCGATGCTGCTGTTCAGCGGAGTTACCGCCCTCTGCATCGTTCTCCCGATGTTCCTCGGAATGATCATGAACGAGCTGCTGGCCAACGTCGGCCTGTTCCTGCTGCTGGCCCTCGGCCTCAACATCGTGGTCGGCCTCGCCGGCATCCTCGACCTCGGCTATGTGGCCTTCTTCGCCGTCGGCGGTTACACGACGGCGGTGCTCACGTCAGCCGAGTCTCCGTTCTTCACCCCGGAACTCCATTTCGGTTTCGCGCTGATCGTCGTTGTGGCGATGGCCGGCCTGACCGGGCTGGTCATCGGTGCACCCGTCATCCGCATGCGCGGCGACTACCTCGCCATCGTCACCCTCGGCTTCGGCGAGATCATCAGGCTGCTGTTCATGTCGGACTGGCTCAAGCCGTACTTCGGGGGCGCCCAGGGCATCACAAACGTCCCACACGTCGACCTCGGATTCGCCGTGGTGAAGGGCACCGACCCGAGGTCCGTGTTCTACATGGTGCTGGTCTTGTGCGTTCTTGCCGTCTACGTGTCATGGCGGCTCCAGGGATCGAGGCTGGGACGTGCCTGGATGGCCATCCGCGAGGACGAACAGGTGGCAGAGGCCATGGGCATCAACACGGTCAACGCCAAGCTCATGGCCTTCGTGGTCGGTGCCATGATGGCAGCAGTGAGCGGCGCGGTGTTGGCCGCCAAGGTCGGATCGGTGTTCCCGAACAGCTTCATGATCCTCGTGTCGATCATCATCCTCGTGGTTGTGATCGTGGGGGGCATGGGCAACATCGCCGGCGTGCTGGTCGGCTCGTTCGTGCTCATCGGCGTGCTGGGCGGCCCGCGTCAGCCCGGCCTGCTCCAGGAGTTTCAGTCCTACAAGCTGCTGATCTACGGCGCCCTGTTGGTGTTCATGATGCTGAAGCGTCCGGAGGGCCTGGTGCCGAGTGCCCGCCGCAGCCAGGAACTCCATCAGGAGGAGTTCCTCCAGGACGCCTGGCTCAAGGGCGAGGACCATGACATAGAGGAGGCAGCGGAGGCAGCGGCGGCCGTTGGCGGTTCCGAGGGAACGGGCGATCAGGCATGAGCCACCTCCTCGAGATCAGCGACCTGAAGGTCACGTTCGGCGGCCTCGACGCACTGTCGGGCCTGAACTTCCATGTCGACGAGGGGGAGATCGTCAGCGTGATCGGTCCCAACGGTGCCGGCAAGACGACGTTTTTCAACGCCATCTCCGGCCTGGTCGAGACCACGGAGGGCGACATCCTGTTCGAGGGCGAGTCGGTGCTGGGCCTCGAACCGCATCAGGTCACCGGCCTCGGCATCGCCCGCACCTTCCAGAACGTACGCCTGTTCCCGAACATGACCATCCTCGAGAACGCGATGGTGAGCCAGCACTGCCGCACCCGCCAACTGGTGTTCGGAGCGTTGTTTCAGACCAGGGCGTTCAAGCAGGAGGAACGCGAGATCCGGGAGCGGGCCGAGGCTGCCCTGGGCTTCTTCGGATCCCGGCTGGTGGGCTACCGGCTCGAGCAGGCGGCTTTCATGCTGTCGTACGCCAACCGGCGCCGGTTGGAGATCGCACGGGCCATGGCCACGCAACCCCGCCTGATCCTGCTCGACGAACCGGTCGCCGGGATGAACCCGATGGAGACCGCCGAGTTGACCGGCCTCATCGGTCGCCTGCGTACCGAGTGGGGTTTCACGATCGTCATGATCGAACACGACATGAGGGTCGTGCGGGACGTTTCGGACCGCGTGGTCGTACTGGACCACGGCGTGCCGATCGCCCAGGGCTCGTACGACGAGGTTTCCACCAACCCTGAGGTCATCGAGGCCTATCTGGGCCGTCCTGTGGAGAGCAGGGCATGAGCGCTGAACAATCCGCGGGCCAGACTGCGCTGCTCGAATTCCGCAAGGTCAACACCCACTACGGTGCCGTCCACATCCTGAAAGACGTCGACCTGGCGATCTATCCGGGTGAACTCGTCTGCCTGCTGGGCGGCAACGCCAGCGGCAAGACCACGACGCTCAAGACGCTGCTCGGGATGGTCATCCCGACATCGGGTGAGGTCGTGTTCGACGGTGAGGTGGTCAACCACCAGCCCACCAGCTACCGGGTCGCCAACGGCGTCACGATGGTTCCCGAGAACCGGCGTCTCTTCAAGCGGCTCTCCGTCAAGGAGAACCTGGTGCTGGGCGCCTACCTGCGCAAGGACAAGGACGACATCGAGGCCGATCTCGAATACGTCTACGAGTTGTTCCCGCGGGTCAAGGAGCGCCTCAACCAGAAGTCGGGCACCCTGTCGGGCGGCGAGCAGCAGATGGTCGCCATCGGCCGTGCCCTCATGTCGCGGCCGAAGGTGCTGCTGATGGATGAGCCGTCGATGGGCCTGGCGCCGGCACTGGTGCAGCAGAACTTCGAGTTGATCCAGCAGATCAACGACGAGGGCATGGCCATTTTCATGGTCGAGCAGAACGCCAACATGGCCCTGTCGATCGCCGACCGGGGCTGGGTGCTCCAGACCGGCATGGTGGTCCTCAACGACACCGCAGAGGCGCTGCTCGCCAACCCGGAGATGCGGGCCGCCTACCTCGGCGAGGCGTGAACGCCCACTGACTGGCTGGATGGTCGGTTGGATGGATGGTCGGTGGGCTGGCGTCGGATGATCCGGCGTCAGAAGATCGATCCTCAGATGATGTTGCGTTCGAGGAACGGCTCGCCGTGCACGATGCGGTCGTGGCCCAGGTCCGAAAGGTCGAGGGTGCGGTACTCGCCGTAGGTGATCAGTTCGCTGATGGCGCGTCCCACGCCGGGGCTCTGTTGGAGTCCGTGCCCACTGAAGCCGTTGGCGAAGTAGAAGTTGGGTACCGCGTCGGCGGGTCCGACCACGGCGTTCTGGTCGAGCGTGTTGTAGGCGTAGTGCCCCGCCCAGGTGTGGGTGACGGCGATCCGCTCGAACTGCGGGATGCGGTGGATGAGCAGCGGCCAGATGCGGTCTTCCCAGTCGGCACGCCGGACCCGGAAGTCGTCGGGGTCGACGGCGCAGTCATCTGCGGGCGGGATCCCGGCCATGTACTGGGGCGGGTCGGTCCGCACGTGCAGGCCCGACGGGTCGATGGTGAGGGGGAGGGGGTCGCCCTCCAGCGGTTCCCGGCAGTCGAAGACGAACACCGAGCGGATCCGGGGTTCGACGGGGAGCGGCAGGCGGGCCATCTCGGCGACCCAGCGGGCCCTCGGGCCGGCACAGTTCACGATCCGGTTGCACCCGATGACGTTGCCCGAGTCGAGCCCGACGGTGGTGACCCGACCGTTGGAGAGGCGCAGGTCCACGACCCGGTCGGCCAGGTATTCGACGCCGTTGTGTCGGGCCCGGCGGTAGAAGCCCCGGAAGAGGGAATAAGCGTCGATGTTGCCCTCGTGGCGGAGGCCGAGGCCGGCGCCGGCGAGGTCGTCGACGTTGAGGTACGGGAACCGGGCGAGGAGGTTGTCGGGTGTGAGCAGCGCCACCTCGACGCCGCAGGAGCGTTGCACCTCGTGGTTCTGGCGGAGCGTCGGCATGCCGGTTTCGGTGGCGAGGAAGAGGTAGCCGGTGTCCCGGAAGCCCAGGTCGGGTGATTCGCCGTCGACCTGGACGCGTTCGTGGAAGTCGGCGATGAACTCGGTGGCGAACTGCGAGAGGGCGATGTTGACCGGGTTGGAGAACTGGTGCCGGACGCTGGCCTCGGAGAGTGTGGTCGAGGCGTGCTCGTAGGTGGGGTCGGGCTCGATGACGAGCACGGAGCCGTCGTAGTCGGGGTTCTCGGACAGCCAGTAGGCGACCGAACTCCCGAGGGCGGCTCCGCCGATGACGACCGTGTCGTAGTGCGTGGTGGAGGGGCCGGTCATGAGAGTTGGACCTGAACCCGGCTAGTCCAGCTAGTCCAGCGGGTCCAGCGAGTCCAGCGAGGGAAAGTCGCCGGGCGGCATGATGTCGACCGTGGCGGAGCGCTGTTGGGCGAGCATGCCACCGTCGACGGTCAGCGTGACGCCGGTGACGTAGCAGGCGTCGTCCGAGGCGAGGAAGACGGCGGGGCCGGCCATGTCGTCGGGGTCGCCGGGCCGTCCGAGCGGGATGTTCTCGCCGCGCAGTCGGCGGGCCTCGTCGTCCATGCCCTCGCAGTCGATCGAGCCGGGGACGAGGGCGCACACCCGGATGCCGTAGGGCCCCAGGTCCAGCGCCATGGCCCGGGTGAGGGCCTCGATGCCGCCCTTGGAGGCGTCGTAGGCGGCGAACGCCCGGTGGGCACGGGTGGCGCCCCCGGAGGACATGTGCAGTATCACGCCGCCGCCGTTGCCGGCCATGATCCGGGCTGCCCGGTGGGAGGTGAGGAAGTGGCCGGTGAGGTTGACATCGATGATCTTTCGCCACCACGCCTCGTCGGCCTCGAGGAAGTGCAGCATCGGCGAGACGAGGCCGGCGTTGTTGACGAGCACGTCGACGGTCCCGTGGGCTTCGAGGACGGCGTCGAACATGGCGTTGACCTGACTGCCGTCGGAGACGTCGGCGATGGCTGCCATGGCCGTGCCGCCCGAGGCGTTGATCTCGGCTGCGACCTCGTCGGCGGTCGCGGAATCGATGTCGTTGACGACGACGCTGGCGCCGACGCCGGCGAAGCGCTCGGCGATGGCCCGGCCGATGCCCCGGCCTGCCCCGGTCACGATCACGGTACGTCCCTGGAGGGAAGCGCTCATGGGAAGCCTCGACTTGTCTCGGTGGGGAGGGCCGGCGGGATGAGCCGGGTCGCGCAGGTTATCCCCGGCAGGGCGGGGGTCGCCATCGGTGGTCCGGGTGTGGCAGCGTGTCGCCATGAGCGAACTCGAGCATCGAACACGCATCGGGCGCTGCGCCTGCGGGGGCGTCCGCTATCGCATCGACGGGCCGGTCCGCGAGGTCATGGACTGTCACTGTGAGCCCTGTCGGCGCATCACCGGCCACCACATGGCGGCCACCTCGGCGGCGGTCGGCGACGTGGTCTTCGATGCCGATGCCTCCCTGTCCTGGTATGCGGGCACGCCGACCACCGAGTACGGGTTCTGCTCAACGTGTGGTTCGACCCTGTTCTGGCGGGCCGGGGACAAGGCCGACCGGCTGTCGATCGCCGCTGGGAGCCTCGACGGCCCCACCGGGCTGTCGACGGTGCTGATCCTGTTCGGAGACGAGGCCGCCGACTACCACCGGCTCGACCCGGGGATCGAGACGCTGCCCGGCGACCACTGAACCTGAAGGGCCGTACCCGGCGCCGGGCGAGGTTTGTGACGTCGGGCGTGCGACACTGGCCAGATGCGAACGGACAGCGCCGAGGAGCGCATCGGCGTCTTCCTCGACTACGAGAACCTTGCCATCGGTGCCCGCGAGAGCCTGGGCCTGAAGCGCTTCGACTTCGGGCCGATCGCCCGTGCCATGGCCGAGCGGGGCCGGGTGGTCTACCGCCGTGCCTATGCCGACTGGTCGGGCTTCGACGAGGACCGGCGCCACCTCGCCCGGCACCAGGTCGAGTTGATCGAGATCCCGCAGCGCATGGGTACCAGCCGCAAGAACGCTGCCGACATCAAGATGGTGGTCGACGCCCTGGAGCTGGCCTTCGAACGGGCCTTTGTCACGACGATCGTGATCTGCACAGGCGACAGCGACTTCACGCCGCTCGTGCAGAAGCTGCGCGAACTCGACCGCCGGGTGATCGGCATCGGGGTGCGCGACTCCACATCGAAGCTGCTGCCGCCGGCCTGCGACGAGTTTCTCTTCTACGACAGCCTCGAAGGTGTCGATGCGGTGCGGGAGGCGCCTGAGCGGAAGGGAGACGATGGTGGCGACTATGCCGGGGCAGGTCCTGCGGCCAGCCTCGACGAGCTGGTCATCTCGACCCTGGCGGGCATGCAGGGCTCGGCCGTGGACGTGCGGGCGTCGACCCTGAAGCGGGCCATCCAGCGCATCGACCCGACGTTCTCCGAGGCCGACCACGGCTTTCGGGGCTTCACGGAACTGCTGCGCCACCTCGCCGAACGGCAGGTTGTCGAGTTGTCGGGCACCAAGCGTGATCCCGATGTCGATCTGGTGACCGGGGGTGGGCCATCGAAGGCCGCCTTCGACCTGCTGGTCGCCGTTGTGGGCGATGCCGGTAAGAAAGGTGCCGCCATGTCGGGCCTCAAGACTGAGTTGCGGCGCCGCAATCCGGATTTCAGCGAGAGGGCTATCGGCTACGGCGGCTTTCTACAGTTCTGCAAGGCCGCAGCGACGAAGGACCTCGTGACGATGGCCTGGGACGACAAGCGCGGCGACTACCTGCTGACGCCGGCCGACTGACGAGGAGTGTCCGGGTTGACCGAGAGGAGCGAACTCCGACGCATGCCCGACCGGGCGGTCGGAGACCCGGCCGAGCGGGACGCGGTGCTCGACGAGGGCATCTTCGCCCATGTGGGGCTCATGGCGGGTGAGGGCGATGGCGCACATCCGGTGGTCATCCCGATGCTGTACGCACGGCTCGGGGATCAACTGCTGTTGCACGGATCGCCGGCGAGCCGCCTGCTGCGCACGGCGAAGGGCGGGGTCGCGGTGTGCGTGACCATCACGCTGGTCGACGACCTGGTCCTGGCCCGGTCTGGCCTGCACCACTCGATGAACTACCGGTCGGTCGTGGTGTTTGGAACTGCGACCGAGGTCGTCGACCATGACCTCAAGGTCGAGGCCCTCGACCGGCTGACCGACCATGTCATACCCGGGCGCATGGCGGCGATCAGGCCGCACAACGCCAAAGAGGTCAGGGCAACGACCGTGCTGACAATGCCGCTCGACGAGTGGTCGATGAAGGTCCGGACCGGTCCGCCGGTCGACGACGACGAAGACCTCGGTGAGCCGTCGTGGGCTGGGCTCATCCCGCTGGGGGTGGCTGCCGGCACGCCGATCCCGGACGAACACATGCCTGAGGGCGCCGAGGTCCCTGCCCATGTTGCCGGCTGGAGCCGGGGCACCACGGGGTGACCTCGGTGGCGCCCGTCGCTCAGACCGAGCGCATCGTCGCCATCGACGTGTTGCGGGGGTTCGCCCTGCTGGGGATCCTCGTCGCCAACATCAGCCTGTTCGACGTCGCCGACATCGGGGCGGTCGAGCAGGCCTACGACGACCTGGTGGTGGGCCCGGCGGGGGCGCCGTTCATGTTCGTGTTCCTCGTCTTCGTGCTCAACAAGATGATGGCGGTGTTCTCGATGCTGTTCGGGGCCGGGGTGCTGCTGGTGACCGAGCGCATCGAGTCACGTGGTGGTTCGGCCCTGCGGGTGCACTACGTCCGCAACGTGCTGTTGGCCGGCATCGGCCTGTTGCACGGGCTCCTCTGGTTCGGCGACATCCTGCTCGTCTACGGCGTGTGCGCGCTGGTGCTGTATCCGCTCCGACGCCTCTCGGCCAGAGCGCTTCTGGGGGCGGGTGGTGCCGTGTGGCTGCTTGCCTTCGTGGTCGAGTCGGGTGCCGAGGAGGAATACGTGGTGCGGGCGTTGGGCATGATGCTCGTGGGGATGGGCCTCTACCGGAGTGGAGTCATCAACGCCGGCCGCGACGCCGCCTGGTACCGGATGGCGATGTGGCGGTCGTTCGTCGTGGGGCTGCCGCTGTGCACGGTGGCGTGGGTGTTCGCCTCCGACGATGGCGGCGAGGCCGTGGCTTCGGACATCAACAACATGGGGGTGCCGTTCATGGCGCTGGGGTACGTGTGCCTCGTGATGTGGTTCTGCTCCGAGGGGTGGCTGCCGCGGGCCCGGGCCCGACTGGCGGCTGCCGGGCAGATGGCGCTCACCAACTACCTGATGCAGACCGTGCTCGGGGTCCTGTTCATCGGGGCGCTCAACGAAGCACGGGGGGAGCGGGTCACGGCGTTCTGGATGATGCTCGCCACCTTCGCCATCTGGGCCGTTCAGTTGGCGTGGTCGGTGCCGTGGTTGCGGAGGTTCCGGTTCGGTCCGACGGAGTGGGCGTGGCGCAGCGCCACCTACCGGAAGGTGCAGCGCTTCCGGGTCTGAGGGTCGGGGCGGGAACCCTGGACTCAGCGGCCGGCGAAGAACCGGGTGAACGATTCGACCAGGGCATCGGCCTGCTCGTCGTCGATGCCGAGGTGGGTGACGAAGCGCATCGTGGGCTTCCAGAAGATGCCGAGCAGGCCCTCGGACTCGAGGTGGGCGACCAGGTCGTCGTGGTGTTCGGGTGGGGGCGTGACCCAGAGCATGTTGGTGCCCTGGGTGACGCCAAGGCCACCGATGGCCCGGAGAGCTTCGGCGATCTGTTCGGCTCGGGCGTGGTCCTCGGCCAGGCGGTCGACGTTGTGGTCGAGGGCGTGGAGGCCGGCGGCAGCGAGGTGGCCGACCTGGCGCATGCCGCCGCCGAGCATCTTGCGAGCCCGGAAGGCCCGGTCGATGGTGGCCCGGTCGCCGGCCAGCACGGTGCCGGCGGGTGCCCCGAGGCCCTTGGAGAGGCACAACGACACGGTGTCGACGTCGTCGAGGAAGGCGTCGATGCCGACATCGCAGGCGGCGGCGGCGTTGAACAGGCGGGCGCCATCGAGGTGGACGGCGAGCCCGCAGTCGTGGCCGGTGGCGGCCAACTTGGAGATCAGGTCGACTGGTTGGACGTTGCCGTTGACGGTGTTTTCGAGGCACAGCAGCCGGGATTCGGGATGGTGCTGGTCGGGTTCACGGACGGCGGCCCGGACGGCGTCGGGGGTGAGGGAGCCGTTGGCATCGACCTCGATCGGCCAGGGGGAGGCGCCGGCGAAGGCCGCAGCACCGGAGGCCTCGTTGAGGTAGACGTGGTAGTTGCTGCCGATGATGAACTCGTCGCCGCGTCGGCAGTGGGCGAGGACGGCGGCGAGGTTGCTCTGGGTGCCCGAGGTGAGGAAGAGGGCGGCTTCTTTGCCGGCGAGTTCGGCGATGCGGTCCTGGAGGCGGTTGACGGTGGGGTCCTCGCCGTAGACGTCGTCGCCGACCTCGGCGGTCGCCATGGCCTCGCGCATGGCGGGGGCGGCCACCGTGAGGGTGTCGGAGCGGAAGTCTGCGTTCATCAGGGAAACGCTAGCGGGATCAGCCGGAGGCACAGAAGGGCAGCGACAGGTGGCGGCGTACGTAGTTGCCGGTGGCGTACTCGGCGGCTGCGCCGTCGACGGTGAAGTCGGGGCAGCGGGCGAGCAGTTCATCGAGGGCGATGCGGGCCTGGAGGCGGGCTGCGGAGGCTCCGAGGCAGTGGTGGGCGCCGTATCCGAAGGTGAGGTGTCGGGAGACGTCGCGTCCGACGTCGAGGGCCTCGGCGGTGGGGCCGAACTCGCGCTCGTCCCGGTTGGCGGCGCCGTAGCCGAGGAGGACCTTGTCGCCGGCGGGGATGACGGTGCCTCCCACATCGACGTCGCGGCTGGTGGTGCGGGCGAGGCCCTGCACGGGGGAGGTGAGGCGCAGGAACTCCTCGACCGCACCGGGGAGCAGGCCGGGGTCGTCGAGGAGACGGCGGCGTTCGTCGCGGTGCTCGGTGAGGAGTACCGCCGAGCCACCCAGTAGGCCGGTGGTGGTGTCGTTGCCGCCGGTGACCATCGTGAAGGCAAAGCCCAGCACCCAGAGGATCGATGCGTTCTGCTCGCCCAGGGAGACCAGGTGCGAGACCATATCGTCGCCCGGGTCGGTGCGTCGCCGTTCGATGAGTTCGGTGAAGTAGGCGAGCAGGTCGGCGATGCCGTCGGCACCGGTTGCGTTGCCCTGTGCGGCGGCGGCCACGATCTGCCCGGTCCAGTCGTCGAAGCGGGTCCGGTCCTCGGGTGGTACGCCGAGGTAGCAGGCCACGACGTAGGAGGGGAGCGGCTTGAACAGGTCGGCGATGATGTCGCCGCTGCCTGCCTCGCGAAGTCGCTCGATGCCCTCGACAACGAATGTGCGGATTCGGTCCTCGAGTTCGGTGACCTGACGGGGGGTGAAGCCCCTGCTGACGAGTCGGCGCATGGTGGTGTGGTCGGGCGGGTCCATGAAGACGATGGGGGTGGCGTCGCCCATGCGGGTGCCGGGTGAGTCCGGATCGACGGTGAGGCCGTGGGCCGACGAGAAGGCCTCGGTGTCGCGGACAGCCGAGAACACGTCGTCGAAGCGGGAGAGGAACCAGAAGGGACCGGTCGGTCCGTCGGCCTCGACCAGGTGGACCGGATCGAGGTCGCGCAGGGCCCGGTACATGGGGTGGGGGTCGCGCCAGGACTCGCCGGACCGCAGTGCGAAGACGGGTGCGATCATGCTGCCTTGGGGAGGACGATGAAGGCGAAGGCGACGTAGTGGAGGGCGGCGGCGGCGATGGTGAGGGCGTGGAAGACCTCGTGGAAGCCGAACGTGGCCGGCCAGGGGTCGGGCCACTTGAAGGCGTAGACGATCGCGCCGGTCGTGTAGAGGAGGCCGCCGACGAGGAGTAGGACGAAGCCGGCCACGCCGAGGTGGTGCCAGGCGTCGGCCACCACGGGAAGCAGGCACCAGCCGACGACGAGGTAGGGGATGGCGACGACCGGCGTGGGGGCGTCGACGAATCGCAGGCGGACCCACGTGCCGATGAGCGCCCCACCCCAGACCAGGGACAGGACCAGCTTGGCTGCCCACGGCGAGAGGGCGAAGACGGCGACCGGCGTGTAGGAGGCGGCGATGGCGACGAAGATCGTGGCGTGGTCGAAGCGCTGCATGACGCGCAGGCCCCGGGGCCCCCAGTCGATCCGGTGGTAGAGGGCCGACACGCCGAAGAGGGCAACGATCGACAGGCAGTAGAGGGCGGTCACGAAGCGGGGGGCGATGCCCGGTGCCTGCACGACCATGATCGGAGCGAGGGTCAACGCAGCGGTGAATGCGGCCCGGTGCGTGACGCCCCGGAAGAGGGGCTTGGCGGAGGATTCGGATTGGGTGCGGGCCACGGGTGAACCCTAGGGGGACGACGTGTCGACCCTGTCCCCCCACGTTGGGTACGGTCAGGAGGCATGGAGGGGGAGCGGTTGTACGGGCTCGTTGAGGAGTACGCCGCGTTCGGTGACCACCGCACGGGATCCGAAGCCGACCATGCGACGACGCAGTGGGTCGCCGAGGAGTTGAACGACCGGGGGCTCACCGTCGAGGTGGCCTCTTTCGGGTTCGACCGGTGGCAGGCGCATGGTGAGGTCAGCATCGACGACGAGGCGGTCGAGCGCCTGGCGCTGCACGGCGAGTGGGAGGGCCCGGTGCCCGAGGGCCCGGTGCTCGCTGCCGGGTATTCGGTGGGATTTGGAGGGGAGCAGTCGTTTGATGCGGTGGCGGGAGCGGCACGGGCGTCGGGTTGTACGTCGGCGGTCCTGGCGACCGAGCATCCCCACGGGTCCCTGGTGGGAGTCAACCGGGCGCCGGGCGACGAGACGGGCTTTCCGATCGTGCTGGTCCCGGGTCGTGAGGCCGATCGCCTGGACGGGGCGGAGACGGGCCGGATCCGGGTTGACCTGACGGCCGGGACATCGCCGGGCACCACAGCCAATGTGGTTGCCGCCAACGGGGTCGAGGGGCGACCGTTGCTGCTCACGACGCCGATGACCGGATGGTTCGGGTGTGCGGGCGAGCGGGGGACGGGCGTGGCGGTGCTGCTCGACCTGGTCGAGCGTCTGGCCGACCGGCCTTTGATGGTGCTGGCCACATCGGGGCACGAACTGCTGTATGACGGGGTGCGACGCTGGGTGGCGGATCGTCGGGTTGATGCCACGGCGATCGTGCACGTTGGCGCAGACGTGGCGACCGAGGCGTACGGCGATGGCGGCGTGCGTTCCCTGGCTTCGAGCCGGGTGGCGTTCTGCGGGGGCACTCCGGCCACCGAGTCGGTGGAGGAGGCTTTGGCGCCGGGGGCGTGGTCGTTCGTTCCGGAGCCGGATTCCTGGTTGGGTGAGGGTGAGGTGTGGTGTCAGACGGGGTCGCCGCTGCTGTCGGTGACGGGCGCCGGTCCGTGGTTCCACACGCCGCAGGACACCCCGTCCAATTCGACCTCGCCCGATTCGCTGGCTGTGTGCGCCGCAGCCCTGGGAGAAGCCGCCGAAGCCCTCGACATGGCGGCGAGGGGCTGAAGCGGGTCTCTAGCGGGGGTCGGAGCGGTAGGCCACAGATCGGTGACGAATGGTCAGGACTCGGACCGTGCGGCCATCGTCGACGATCTGGTACAGGATTCGGTAGGCGCCGATCCTGAGCGACCAGACACCCCTCAGGCGGTCGCGCAGTGGTTGGCCGGCCCGGGGGTCCGTTTCGAGGAGCGTCAGTGCCTGGTTGGTCTGCTCGGCAAGCGACCAGGGGAGCTCTGCTGCATCGGCCTGCGCTCGTCGGCCTAGTTCAAGCCTCGTCACGGGTCGTCAGGTCGACGTGCTTCGTGTTGGGCCCGGAACTCGGCGAGGGTGATGAAGTCGCCGCTGGCGAAGTCCGAGAGGCCCTCCTCGAGAGCGGCAAGGGTCTCGGGGTCGGAGAGTATCTCGGCGGTTTCCTCCAACGACTCGTATTCATCGATGTTGAGGAGCACTGCTTCGGGGCTGCCGTTTCTGGTCACGACGACATGTTCCCCATGCGCTGTGACATCGTCGAGCAGGCTTGCCAACTCAGCGCGGAACTGTCGGACTGGAACGATCTTAGTCATGAAGAAAGTGTACCGAAACAAGTACACACAGGCCAGTGATTCTGATCTTCGGCGGAAGGTAACCTCCGGGTTCCGGCTCTCGTGGTCGAGAGTCAGCTAACCGCACCGAGGATCCGCCTTGCCTGAGCGCACCTATGACTTCGTGATCGTCGGCGGTGGGTCGGCGGGGTGTGCACTGGCCAACCGGCTCAGTGCCGATCCGTCTAACCGGGTGCTGGTGCTCGAGGCCGGGCGCATGGACTGGCGCTGGGATGTCGTGATCCACATGCCGGCGGCGCTGTCGATGGGCATCGGCAACCGCTTCTACGACTGGCGGTACGAGTCGGAACCAGAGCCGGAGATGGGCGGCCGGCGGGTGTACCACGCACGGGGCAAGGTGCTTGGAGGGTCGTCGAGCATCAACGGGATGATCTTCCAGCGGGGCAACCCGATGGACTTCGACCGCTGGGCCGCCACTCCCGGCTGCGAGGCATGGGACTGGGCGCACTGCCTGCCGTACTTCCGGCGCATGGAGACCTGCATCGCCGGCGAGGACGAGTGGCGTGGCGGCGAGGGTCCGCTCAAGCTCGAGCGGGGGCCGGCCAGCAGCCCGCTGTTCCGGGCCTTCTTCGAGGCGGTGCAGCAGGCGGGACACCCGATGACGACCGATGTCAACGGCTACCGGCAGGAGGGCTTCAACGCCTTCGACCGCAACGTGTACCGGGGGCGGCGGCTGTCGGCGGCGAGGGCGTACCTGCATCCGGTGATGCGGCGTCCGAACCTCGATGTCGTGACCCACGCCCATGCCACGAAGCTGGTGATGGAGGGGTCGAAGGCGGTCGGGGTGGAGTACGTGCGGCGGCGTGGCTCGCGTTCGGGCGGGCGCAGGGTGGCCCGGGCGAGCGAGGTGATCCTGTGCGGCGGGGCGATCAACTCGCCGCAGCTGTTGCAACTGTCGGGGATCGGGCCGGCCGGGGTTCTGGCCGATGCTGGTGTCGAGCAGGTGGTCGAGGTGCCGGGCGTGGGCGAGAACCTCCAGGACCACCTCGAGGTGTACGTGCAGTACGCCTGCACCCAGCCGGTGTCGATGGCGCCGCACCTGGCGCACTGGCGCAAGCCGTGGATCGGGTTGCAGTGGCTGTTTAGGCGTGGGCCCGGTGCCAGCAACCACTTTGAGGCGGGAGGGTTCCTGCGTAGCAACGACGGTGTGCCGTGGCCGAACCTGATGTTCCACTTCCTGCCGATCGCCGTCCGCTACGACGGGACGGTGTCGGCGGCGGGGCACGGCTACCAGTTCCACATCGGGCCGATGTTCTCGAACAGCCGGGGGTGGG
>JACKQG010004543.1_pt1 | contig 16012 bp, 17 predicted proteins | sample 8237621 | NCBI WGS metagenome assembly JACKQG01 (sample SAMN15677084, study PRJNA649215) | marine metagenome | biome: marine; feature: Black Sea; material: saline water; isolation source: suspended particulate matter (SPM) from the Black Sea western gyre | collected 2013-06-09/2013-06-10 | depth... | reverse complement strand
ATTGGTTGATTGGTTAGTTGGAAATTTAACCCGTTATCTAAAATGTGCTATGACAGTTTTTTGGGCTACTACTTTTTGACCTATTGTTACATATACCTTAGCATTTGCGGGAAGGAAAAAGTCAACGCGCGACCCAAATTTTATTATTCCAAACTCTTCGCCTTGTTTTACGATGTCTCCCGGTTTTGCGTATGAAATAATCCGGCGTGCCATCATTCCTGCAATTTGTCGAATTAAAACGGCTGTGCCCGGTTCTTTTTCAAGAACAATTGAGTTTCGTTCGTTATCGATTGATGACTTGGGTTGATATGCAATAAAAAATTTTCCTTTATGATATTTTGAATAAATAACTTTTCCGTTAAACGGATACCAGTTTACATGAATGTTGAATGGCGACATAAAAACCGAAATCATTATTCTTTTGTCTTTAAAAAATTCGGTTTCGATAACTTCTTCAACGGCAACTATCTTACCATCAGCTGATGAAAGGATGTGATTTTCGTTAATATTAATCTCCCTTTTTGGCACTCGAAAAAAACTGATTGTCCATATAAATTCTACAAAAAATACCGTAAAGAAAAGCATCTGTAAAATTCTCCATGGAATAATAATCCATATACCAATCGACAATAATGCCAACACAATAAATGTTACGAAAATTATTTTATACCCTTCTTTATGAAGTTTCATGCATCAAATCAAATTAATATAAACAAACACCATTGGAGTTGCAAAAATTACTGCATCAAACCTGTCGAGCACTCCGCCATGGCCAGGGAAAATTGTTCCTGAATCTTTTACATCTGCATTGCGCTTCAGCAACGACTCAACTAAGTCACCAAGAGTGCCGCTAATAACGATAATAATTGTCAGAATCATCCATTCAACAAGGCTAAGCTGAGGAACCAGAAGAGATAGAATATAGGCTGCTATAAGCGAAAAAAATAATCCTCCAATGCTTCCTTCCCATGTTTTTTTTGGTGATATGCGTTCCATAAGTTTATGTTTGCCAAACATGCTTCCTGCTAAATAAGCAAACACGTCACTTGTCCAAATAATAACAAACATCCCCAATAATATTTCTATTCGTGGCTGACCAACTGCTCCTGAGTAGAATAATGAATTCATCAGTCCAAACGGAATAGAAATGTAAATGTATCCTGTAAGTATGGCAGCGATGTTTTTCCATTGGGGATTATTTTTTCTGAAAAGTTCCCTAGCAATCTGAATAAAGAATATCACAAAAATTATGGCCGAATATCTTATATCAATATACCCAAGACCTGACAGGCCAACTATAGCGTAAATCAAAATTCCAAAAAGATAGTATTCAGGCGTGGCTTTATTATTGGGCGACAGCCTGGCCAACTTATAGAACTCCTTAAGGCCTATAAAAGTAAAAACCGAGAACACTACAAAAAAAGCTAAAGGATCAAGTAATATTGATCCGATAACAACAATTAAAAAAACAATCCCAGTTAAGGTTCTTACGTATATCTCTTTCAAATGACGAAAATTGTTATGCAAAACTAACAAAATGATTGAAATGGCATAATGCAATTAATGAAAACGTATGGAGATTGAATAATGATAAAGGAAGTGACTAAGTATTAGTGCAATAAAGTAATGAGTAAATTACATGTCATCAATCATAAAAACATATAGATTTTTTGGTCCATGTGCTCCCATTACCAGTGTTTTTTCGATGTCGGCGGTACGGCTGGGGCCAGTTATTACTGTAATTTGTGATGGGAAGTTATATGCATATTTCTTTTTCATTGCAGTAAGCGCATCTTTAAGTTCATGAACTACCTGTGAGGCGTTTGCAATAACAACATGAGTTTCAGGAAATACAAATATTCGTCTGCCTGAGCCAAGACCTGATGACACCATTACACTACCAAATCTTGAAATCAGGAAATCGCAAGCTGTTATACCAACTTCTAAGAAATGATATTCTTCAAGATTACGAATAATATCAATTTCACCCTGGGCTAATAATCTATTTAATTTATCATCAAGGCAATGAATGTTTTTCCAGCCTTCTTTTTCGATTAACGCTTCAAGGTTACTGATTACTTCTTTTTCATTTAGGCAATAAATGAATATACCACCGCTTTCAACTAGTTTGGATGCGAACTGTACTTCGGGAACTTCCTCTTGCTTGCGAAATACTGGACTAGAGAAATCAACATTTTTGAAAGGGTTTACGAGTTTACTTATCAGAGCATTCCGTATATTTTTAAGCACTTTTTCCTTACTTGTACTTTCTTTCATGGTTAGTTTATCGTTTATAACTTTAGGCGGTTCCTATTCGCTGATGGATTTGAACTCCTCCTATTTAATATCGGGATTCCAAACCTTATTCAATTCACTTTTTCGTTTTAGCTTTCGAATTATTGTCTTTAGTTTTTCCGCTTTCCATCTCTTCGAGCAGACTTTTTGTAATACCCCAAGGTCTTTTTCCAAAAACTGCTTCAAGGTCGTCACTAAAAATAACTTCTTTATCAAGCAATAGGGCGGCAAGTTTTTCTAAGCCTTTCTTGTTTTCTTCGAGTGTCTTAATGGCTCTTGAATACGCTTCTTCCACGATGCGACTGATTTCATTATCAATAGCTTCAGCAGTTTTTTCGCTAAATGGTTTATTAAAAGAGTATTCCTGTTGTCCTGTAGAATCATAGTAGCTAATGTTACCGATTCTTTTGCTCAGTCCAAAGTATGATACCATTGCATATGCCTGTTTGGTAACTTTTTCAAGATCGTTTAATGCACCGGTTGATATTTTACCGAAGATAACCTGTTCGGCTGCTCGTCCTCCCAGAGCTGCTGTCATTTCATCAAACATTTGGTCGTAGGTAGTTATTTGACGTTCTTCGGGAAGATACCATGCTGCTCCCAGGGCTTTGCCGCGTGGAACAATAGTTACTTTAACCAATGGATGTGCATGTTCGAGAAGCCAACTTATGGATGCATGGCCTGCCTCATGATAAGCCACTACCTTTTTTTCATTTGGTGAAATTATTTTATTTTTTTTCTCTAAACCACCTATAATTCTGTCGATGGCATCCATGAAATCTTGTATTGTTATGCTTTTGTGATTTGATCTGGCAGCTATCAAAGCCGATTCATTACATACATTAGCAATATCTGCCCCCGAAAAGCCGGGTGTTTGTTTAGCAAGAAAATCGTTTTTAACATTTCTTGCAAGTTTAAGAGGTTTCATGTGTACCTCAAAAATCTGTTTTCTCTCTTCCAGGTCAGGAAGCTCAACGTGAATTTGTCGGTCGAAACGGCCTGCTCTCATGAGGGCTTTATCGAGAATGTCGGCACGGTTAGTAGCAGCCAGGATGATTACACCTGAATTTGGAGTAAAGCCATCCATCTCGGTAAGCAACTGATTAAGTGTATTTTCGCGCTCATCATTAGCACCGGTAATTTGATTTTTTCCTCTAGCTCTACCTATGGCATCAATTTCATCTATAAAAATAATACTCGGTGCTTTTTCTTTTGCCTGTTTAAATAAATCACGCACCCGCGAGGCGCCAACACCAACGAACATCTCAACAAAATCAGAACCTGAAATGGAGAAAAAAGGTACATCAGCTTCTCCTGCAACTGATTTTGCCAATAGTGTTTTGCCTGTTCCCGGAGGGCCTACCAGTAATACTCCCCGGGGTATCTTACCACCGAGTTTAGTATATTTTTCAGGTTTTTTCAAAAAGTCAACTATCTCTGTTATCTCAACTTTTGCTTCTTCAAGGCCGGCAACATCTTTAAACGAGATGTTAACACTTGTTTTTTTATCGTAAACCTGGGCTTTGGATTTACCTATGTTAAATATTTGGCCTCCTCCGCCACCACCTCCACGGTTCATCATTCGCATGAAAAAGAACCATAACCCTACCAGAATAGCGATGGGAAATATCCAGCTTAATATTTCGGCTCCCCAGTTGTGCCGATTTTCTGTATCTACATAAATTTTATCTGATTCCGGTATCTCATATTGAGCTTTTTCAATATCTTCTTCAAATTTATCAACCGAACCAACATTCAAATAATAGTGTGGGGTTTTTTTAGTGAATCCGGATTTATCATCAATATCCTTATGCATTTCTTTGGAAAGATTTTCGGACTTGATAAATATTTCGGCAATCTCTTTGTTTACTAATATTATTTTAGAAACATCATTGTTTTCAAGCATCAGCTTTAAATCGCGCCAGTTGGTTTGTTTGCCATCATCATTTAAGCCAATAAACTGCACTCCAATAAGTATGATGAAAAGAATACCGTAAATCCAATAAAAATTAAATTTCGATTTACCGTCTTTTCCTGTACCTTTTAAGCTGCTAAACGGATTTGTTCCAGATCCTTGCTCCTTTGGTTTCTTTTTTATTTCTTTTTTATCTTTTTCTGTCATTCTGTCGTAAAATTTTAAAATCAAGGACCTATTATTCGCTTTGATAGTTTTTCAATGCAGCGTCTGCCCACAGCTCTTCTAACTTGTAAAAGTTTCTAATGTCCTCGCGAAATATGTGAATTATAATGTCGAAATAGTCTATCAAAATCCATTCCGAATTTTCATAACCTTCGCAGTGAAAAGGTTTAATTCCACAGTTTTTCTGAACTATTTTTAATACATTATCATAAATAGCTACAACTTGTGTTGTTGATGGAGCGTGGCATATTACAAAAAATTGCGAAATAGAATCGTTTATCTTCCTCAGGTCAAGACTGATAATGTGATGAGCCTTTTTATCCTGCATAGCAGTAACAACTTGCTTTAGAATATTTTTTGCGTCATCTTTAACAGCTTTACCCTGCATCCGAAAATTTATAAATTAGTTTGCAAAAGTACAAAAAATGTAGTTGATTATGGGGAATAGTTGTTGATTATTAGTTAATTGATTATGATTAATCAGATTGAGTATTTTTGCCTCTTTATCGTTAGTTAAAATGCTATTCAATATTATAAAAATCCACCAACTTAAATCAACTAACAACCATGCCTGTCAGCTAATAGAAGATGGAGAGTTGCACGAGGGCGATGTTATTTTTACTTTAAACCAGGAAAAAGGAAGAGGGCAGAGAGATACCTACTGGGAAAGTGAATCGGGTAAAAATATCTCAATAACTATTGTGCTGGAACCCAGAATGATTCATCCTTCAAAGCAGTTTGTGCTTACTCAATTAGTTTCGCTTGCCATAGCTGATTTAATTAATGAATATGTGCAGGTGGGCAGTGGAGAACAACAGATTAAAATAAAATGGCCAAACGACATTTATGTGAACAACAAGAAGATAGCAGGTATACTATTTCAAAATTTCGTTAGTGGAAATAAAATTAATTATTCAATGTGTGGAATAGGGATAAACGTAAATCAAGAGAAATTTTATTCAGATGCGGCTAATCCTGTTTCAATTATTCATCATACAGGTATTCCAATAGATGTAGAAGTATTGTTGTATAAACTACTTGATAATATTGGGGTTAATTATAGATTTTTTCAAGTTGAAGAGAATTTTTCTGAACTAAAATCGAAATATATTAATAAGCTGTTTAGATTTAACGAATGGGCAGACTATTCGGACGGGAAAAATACCTTCAGAGGGAAAATAGTAGATGTTGATGATTACGGCAGATTATTAGTGATGCTTGAGATTGGTGAGGAAAAGAAGTTTATGTTTAAGGAGATTGAGTTTTTGAATATCGAATGAAGATTGCTGGGTGAGTTTGTCGGGTTGTCGGGTTCAGGTTTCTCAACCCGCTTAGAGTTTTCTTTTCGTGCCTCAAAGAAAATCCACTTAGCGGGTTTTTAGTTTCGTCTGCAACTCTTAATGGACAGCCTCAACAACGACAACCACGTAACAACGCCCCAACATTAAATCAACCCTTATCTCCCAATCGCCTCATTAATATTTCCGGCCATTACATTAACAAGATTTTCCAGTGGACGTTTTGCCATCATAGCCATCATAGGGTTTAGATTAGCGTCAACGTCAACGTTGGCTATTGTGCTATTTTCTTGTTTGGATAATTTTATTGTTAGCCCAAAACTGAATGGCACTTTTCCAACAGGTATAAGCTTTATTAATGTATATGGTTCGTTGTTAGAAAAGGTTAATTTAATACTTGCCATCCCCTGAATTGTAAATGAGCATGAGTTAACATCTGATTGCCAGTTGGTTATCTGATCAGGCATTAAGCTCTGATAGTTATTAAAGTCGGTTAGAAAATTGTAAACACTAACGATGTTCTTGTTAATTGTGGCGGGTTTTCCTTCTATTATCATGATTTTAGTTATTTCGTTTTGTCTTTCTTTAGGTTTTTTTAATATAAATTTCTTTTTCGGTAATAACTGTTAAGATTTTGATAATCTACTCATTCACTCATTCAATCATTGCATCATTACCCCATCACTCCATTTCTTAGGATCTTTTCTCCACTCCATCAGCGATATTTCATCTTCAGCTGTAACATAATTTTCACTTATTGCTTTATTAATCATTGCATTATAATCACAAAGTGCTATTAATTTGCAATTTTTTTCAGCGAAGTTTTCTTCAGCGATATCAAGACCATAGGTAAAAATAGCAACCATTCCTTCAACTATTGCACCTGAATCTCTTAAAGCCATCACAGCATTAAGGCTGCTCTTACCAGTTGAAACCAGGTCTTCAATTACTACTACTTTCTGCCCTATGTCAAGCTTCCCTTCAATTTTGTTGGTCATTCCGTGGGCCTTTGTGGACGATCTTACATACACAAACGGTAGCCCAAGTTCCTCAGCAACTAAAGCCCCTTGCGGGATTCCGGCAGTAGCAACTCCTGCAATAGCATCAACATTGCTAAAATTATCTCTAATTGCACCCACGAGTTGCTTTTTGATGTACGATCTTATTTCGGGATATGAAAGAGCAACACGGTTGTCGCAATAAATTGGCGATCTCAAACCTGATGCCCAAGTAAAGGGGTTTGCATTGTTAAGCTTGATAGCTTTTATTTCCAACAGGTATGAACCTATTTTCTCAGCAATTTCCTTATTATATATCATATGACTTTATACCTTTATACCCTTATACCCTATACCCTTATACCCTTATACCCATATTCCCCTATTCCCTTCGTTTAATCAATCAAAGTTATTTTAATAGTTTCAGTTTGAGATTCTGCCGTAAGTCTGCAAAAATAAAGTCCTCGGGCAAGTACGTTGGCATTATAAACTATGTTATGTGTTCCGGCTTCTTGCACATCATCGACAATTATTTCTATACTATTTCCAAATATGTCGTAGATAGTAATATTAACCGGGCTGCTTTCGTGAAGCACGTACCTAAGCGTAGTTTTATTTGATGTTGGATTTGGGTAATTAATAAAAGATAAAGGTTTGTTGTTTTCTATTTTATTTTCCACGCCCACAAACCATGGATTGATGTACCCATAATATACGTCCTGTTCTCCGTTGATAGTATTGGCCCATGCTACGTGCGCTCCATTGTCATCCGAAACCATATCGAAATAATCTCCCATTTTATTTTGGTTTGGATATCCGATTTTGGGATCAAACGACTCTGAGAGCTTTTCGTTTCCCGACCATGTAATACCCTGATCGATAGAATAAGAGTAATACAATGCTGAAATATACGGATTAGTTGTAGTCTCACGCGTATCAAGCCAAATTACATCAATGCGACCGTTTGGTGCTACCGACATTGTTCCGAACCACTGGTAATTATATGGGTTGTAATCAGTATTTATTCTAATGGGATTGTCCCAGGTTTGTCCACCATCAGTGCTCCGCGCAAACATAACATCAGCCGGGTCGGGACTATTGTAACGTTCAACGGAGGCAAGCACATATACATTACCTCTTCCTGGTCCTTCCGACCTGTCAACATCAACCCATGCCTGACCTAACAACCCTGCAGGATTAATGTTCGTCCAGCCTGTTAAACTTCCATCAAGGTCAACGTAAGTAGGCGATTCCCAGGTTACTGTTGCCTGAGGATCTTGTGCTGTTGTTGACTTTGTTACAACTACACTTAGATTATTACTTGTTCCAACTGTGTAAACTTCACCATCGGGTCCTACAGTTACTGTTCCCCAATAGGGGTTTCCGGGTATTTCAACACAATCTTCATAACTCGCACCTTCATCGATTGACCGAGTAAAAAAATCAGGATGGCATATTGAATAATATGAGGTCCAGAAAGCGTAAATATTTCCATCACCCGCCCCTCCTGTATTGTCTATTTGCATCCATTGTTTATCGCCACCTTGTGCAAAAGTGCCGCCATCCCATTCAAAATTGCCATCGGAAGTTTTATAAACATCGCACCAATAATCGTCAACATCATTTTTTGTAAGGCTGTTATAATAAAAGTTCCCATTATTATCAACGTCGAGAACGGGGTCGGAGCGGAAAACTCCGGGATCAATCGATCCGGAGAATGTCCAGGTTTCACCTGCATCGGTTGAGTAACCATATCCCGCCTGCCTGAAATTGCTGACAACATTGTCGAACTGACGCCAGCCGATAACAATTCTGTCTGGATCTGAAGGATCAAATGCAATTGAAGGTTCGTTAGCGGCATCACCAAGTATATTTTCACCATCAGCGTTAACATTTACCTGTGCAGTAAAAAAGTTGCTGCTCCTATATCGGTATGCCGGTGATGTTTTAACATCCTTAGGTAACATCGGAACATATTCATCGTCAGGTATTTCGTTGTGCATATACCTTTTATCCTCATTTTGCTTCTGAGCCATTGATGAAATGGGAGCAATTATTAGCGCAGCCATCAGGGCTGATAATATGAAACTATTTGATAATAATTTCATTTGTGTAAGATTATTATTCATGAGACTGATTTTTTCAACAATTATTTTGGTATCTATTACAAAGAAACGCAAAAAAGACATTCGAAGTTGATAATTGTTTGTAGTGTTTTTAATTATTGTTTAATGACGGATGTATTCATATTTTTTAAATTTGCTAATCTTAAACAGGTTATATTCATTTAAACAAATATCATGATTATCGTTTATTTTAACAATCAGGCAATTAGTTTTGATGATGTACATGAAGACCGTACGTGGAAAGCAAAAAGAAATATGAAAGATAAAGAAGGTATTAGTGAAGCCAACTGGATGAAAAAACCTAAGGCAAGTATTGCATTGTCAAAATCTCATCGTTCACTTAATGAGACTTTAGGATATCTGTTTAGATAAAGATATTATGAAGGGGATTAATCCAAAATTATAAATTTGTCGTCCGAAGCAGGGAAAAAAACATGATTACCCGGATCATAACGCCAATACCTGCTGCTTCTTTTACCAGGTTCGATTTTGCTGTTTAGCTCATCGTTTAATAGCAGGTCGAAAGTATAACCGGCGTATACTTTTCCGAGTTCGTATGCAAAATCATAAATCTGCTTTATTTCCAACGAATCAATATTATACATGTACCTTACTTTTCCGCTGAAAATATCATAATTAAACGAACCGTCAGGTACATCTGATATAAGATCGGTGGTAAAATAAATTTGTTGATCAGAGTTGTGTTCATCAAGGTTTTTTATCTCGAACCAGGAGTTTACATAAACGGCATTCAGGTTATGATCGTGGTAGAAATACTTATCATAAATCATTATTTCATCCCGAAAGGAATAAAGTGTTTCCTCTAATTCGATTTGCGCAATGTTTACCTGATAGCTGTTTGAATCGTTCATTAAAAATTGCCCGGTTTGATTTTGATTAAAAACCTTAAAACCAAATTTACCAAGGGTTTTGGTATAACCATAAATGTAATTTGCAATAAATAAGGAATCGTTTAAAACAGACAAATATTCGCTATGAAGCAATAGCAGTGAGTCTTTCCTTTCATCATCAGCAATACCCAACGAATCCATTAAATATGTTTTTAGATTTGTTTTAAATAAATAATCCGGAGATAGGACAAATATGTTTTTTGTATTTGCCCTTGACGCAAATTCAGTCGCTAACTTCTTTTCATGACTGCATGAAACCAATATAGCTGTTATAATAACGCTAATGAAGATTTTCATAAAAGGATGTTTCATTTTTCATATTTCATGATGGTTTGCAAATTTATAAAGAATTAGGATAAGTTGCCAAAAGATAATCGAAAAGCACAACATTTGAAGTGATCTTAATTTTTATACAGCTATTTATTATTTAGATTGAAAATATATAAGCATTTCTTCAAACTTTAAATATCAAAAGTATTGGTAAAGTGCAGATAGTTAGACAAAAACAATAAATTATGTTTATGGTTGTTTTATTATTATATATGAAAATATCTGTAAATTAGCGTTTTTATTTTAACCATTAAACATATGGATACATCTTTAAATATTGACTGGGGCAACTTGCCCTTTGGATATCATAAAACCGATTATAATGTACGCTGTTACTATAGAAATGGTAGCTGGGGTGAGTTGGAAATAACATCATCCGAAACTATTAATATTCACATGGCAGCTACCGCCCTGCATTATGGTCAGGAAGCATTTGAAGGGTTGAAAGCCTATCGCGGTAAAGACGGCAAAGTGCGTTTGTTCAGGTGGGAAGAAAATGCAAAACGTATGGCACGTTCAGCAGATGGCATTATGATGGAAAAAGTACCTGAGCATATATTTAAAGAAGCTATTTTTAAAGCTGTAAAGTTAAATGCAAAATATATTCCGCCATATGGCACTGGTGCAACTCTTTATCTGCGCCCACTCTTATTTGGTAGTGGTCCTCAGGTAGGGGTTAAGCCCGCCAACGAGTACATGTTTATGGTATTTGTAACCCCGGTTGGCCCTTATTTTAAAGAAGGTTTTAATCCGGTTCCGATTGAAGTTGTGAGAGATTATGACCGAGCTGCACCGCGCGGTACGGGTAGCATCAAGGTAGGAGGTAATTATGCTGCAAGTATGTTACCTGCTCACAGGGCACATATGGATGGTTATGCATCAGTGTTATTTTTAGATGCTCTTGAGAAAAAGTATATCGACGAAGCAGGTCCTGCCAATTTCTTTGGGATAAAAGACGGTAAATATATTACACCACAATCTGACAGTATATTACCATCAATTACCAATATGAGCCTTGAGCAAATTGCAGAGAATATTGGTCTGAAGGTTGAGCGCCGCCCCGTACCAATAGAAGAACTAGCCACATTTGAAGAAGCCGGAGCATGCGGAACGGCAGCAATTATTAGCCCTATTTCAAAAATTTATGACCGGCTAAATAATGTAACTTATGAATATGGAGAAATTGCCGGACCTTACTCAACAAAACTGTATATAACTTTAAGGGCGATTCAGGAAGCTGAAATTGAGGATAAACATGGTTGGACCACTGTAATAGAGGGGATTTAAGAAATAGTTTCAGGAACCAAGAACCAAGAATCAAGAAACAGGATATGAGACAATCTAAAATTATTGGTTCCAGCCTACTTTATCATGTTCAAATCAATCGAAAGCTCTTCAAATAAACTTCCATTTCTTTTTGCAACTCCACTGCTTTTTCCTGGGCAACAGCTGCAAAATCTTTTTCTGCTGAAGCGTAAATGATTCCTCGCGATGAATTCACCAGTAAGCCACAATGGTCATTCATTCCATACTTTGCTACTTCTTCGAGGCTGCCTCCTTGTGCACCAATACCCGGAACTAGTAGGAAATTATTAGGTGCAATTTTGCGAACATTCTTTAACAACTCAGCTTTTGTTGCCCCAACTACAAACATAATTTGGTCGGTTGTTCCCCAGTTTTGGGCAGTTTCCAATACGTTTTCAAAAAGTGGTTTATTTGTTTGATCGTTAATATATTGAAAGTCGGCTGCGCTTTTATTGGAAGTGAGAGCAAGTATAATTGACCATCGCCCTTTAAATTCCAGAAATGGAGAAACAGTGTCAAAACCCATATAAGGGGCAAGTGTTACAGCATCAAAATCATATCTGCTGAAAAAAGTACGGGCATACATTGCAGATGTGTTACCAATGTCACCACGTTTTGCATCAGCCATAATAAAAATATCGGAAGTCACCGACCTGATATAATTAACAGTTTTTTCAAGGCTATCCCATCCTGACGAACCCATAGATTCATAAAAAGCAAGGTTAGGTTTGTAAGCTACTGCTGACAAATGAGTAGCATCAACAATTTGTTTATTGAATTCAAAAACCGGATCATCTGAAGCCAACAAATGTTTGGGTATTTTATTTATATCTGTATCAAGCCCAACACAAAGGAATGACATCTTCTTCTGGATAAGTTGGAATAACTCTTTTCGGTTCATTATGGAATATATTATTTATGATTTAATATTTCTGACCTGGCAATCTATCAATTCAAACATGCCTGCCTGTATACCGGAGACGAGCCACAAACATGTCTAAACATCTTCTTTTAGCTTCTCTGCATTTTCAGCCATCTGAAGTTTTTCGATAATATCTTCAATATCGCCGTCAATTATTGTTGGTAAATTATAGAGTGTAAGGTTAATCCTGTGATCCGTAACACGTCCCTGAGGCCAGTTATATGTTCTTATTTTTGCTGAGCGGTCGCCGGTTGATACCATAGTTTTTCTTTTCCCCGACATTTCTTCAAGATACTTTGTATATTCCAGATCGTATAATCTGTTTCGTAGTTCCTTTGTTGCTTTTGCAAGATTCTTAAGCTGCGATTTTTCATCCTGACAAGTAACAACAATTCCTGTTGGAATATGCGTTAGCCTGATAGCAGAGTATGTTGTATTAACTGATTGCCCGCCAGGGCCAGATGAGCAATAAGTGTCTCTTCGGATATCCTTGTCGTTTAGCTCAACGTCAAAATCTTCTGCTTCTGGAAGCACAACTATCGATGCTGCAGAAGTATGAATTCGACCCTGTGTTTCGGTTTTTGGAACCCGCTGCACCCTGTGTACACCCGATTCAAATTTTAATATTCCATAAGCACCAACTCCGGTAATACTAAAAACAATCTCCTTGTAACCTCCTGCAGTACCTTCATTAATTCGCGTAATATCAGTTTTCCAGTTTTTGCTTTCGCAGAATTTTTGGTACATCCTGTACAAATCGCCTGCAAAAATGCTGGCTTCATCCCCACCGGTTCCTGCTCTTATTTCCATTATTGCATTTTTGGAATCCTGTGGATCTTTAGGAATCAGAAGCATCCTGATTCTTTCTTCAAGAGCCTCCATTTTGGGTATTAACTGGTCAATTTCTTCTTTTGCCATTTCCCTGAAATCAGCATCTTTTTCTGTTCCAAGTATTTCTTTAGCACTTTGGATGTTGAGGATAATCGATTTATATGCTTTATAAGCAGATACGAGAGGCTCAAGTTCTTTATAGTCTTTGTTCAATTTTACAAATCGCTTCATGTCCGCCATTACATCCGGATCGTTCATCTGCTCAGATATCTCCTCCCAGCGATTTTTTATAACCTCTAATTTATTTGCAATTTCCACGTTTTTCGTATTTATGTGCAAAGGTATAAAAAAAGGGATTAGGGTATGTGGATAAGGGTATAAGGGTATAGGGGATAATCGAAAAGTACAAATAATAAATTTACCAGCTTCCGCCGGCACCGCCACCGCCGAAGCTTCCACCTCCAAAACCTCCAAAGCCGCCTCCGCCACCAAAGCCTGAGCTGCCTCCTGAAAAATTACCCCAGCTCCCCGAATGTGATCTGTTACCTAACATGCTTCCCAGTAATAAAGCTGTCCACAACGAACTTCTTGATCCAATACCATGCGACCGGCTACGGCTCCCCCTTATCATTATAATAATTATTAAAATAATAATAATTGGAAGGAATGAAAATATGCCTGATCCACCCGTTTGTTTTCCGTAACCATCGGCTGAAATTTCGCCGGAGGCAAGTTTCATTAATACGTTAGTTGCCTGATTTATTCCACCATAGTAATCACCATTTTTAAAGAATGGTATCATTTCATTATCAACAATTCTTTTTGCTATGACGTCTGGTATGGCAGGCTCGAGGCCGTAACCAACGGCAATATAAGCTCTGCCTTTATCATTTCCGGAAAGTTTTGGTTTAACCAATAGCACTATGCCATTATCGAATCCTTTTTGGCCAACCTGCCATTTTTCACCAATCTCAAAAGCAAACATTGAAGGAGTATTTCCATCTAACGACTTTACCGTAACAACAGTAATTTGGTTGGATGTTGTGTCGTTGAAGCGTACGAGTTTTTGTTCAAGGGCAACCTTCTCTCCCTGTGTAAGTAAATTTGCAAAATCGTTAACAAGTCGTTGTGGATTCGGTTTATTGGGTATTGATTGTCCAAACGCATTGGCGAACATCAATACAAAAACTGTCAACAATGTTATCGCTGATGCTTCAATGTCATGTTTAATTCTCATTATCAGTTGTTAATACAATTAATCACCAAACGAAATCTCATCCGGCAGCTCATTTATGTCATCAATGTGGTGGGGGAAATGCTTCTTTAAACGTACTCCTGCCATTGTTATGCCCATTGCCAATCCCTCGGTAAAATAACCTGCATTAAATTTTTCAGACATCAAAGTTTTTATGTCGCCCCAAAAGTTTTCCGGCACCTCTTTATTTATCCCCGAATCTCCTATGATAGCAAATTTTTGACTTTCTATTGCCAAATAAAATAACACACCATTATGCAGTCCTGTTTTTCTCATACCTAATTTATCGAACAAATACGATGCTCTATCAAGAACATCTCCTTTACATTCATTTTCTATATGTACTCTTATCTCTCCCGAAGTATCAAGCTCGGCATTTAGTATGGCTTTTTTAATCTCTGATTTTTCTTCTTTCGAAAAGAATGACTTTGCAGTAGTTTTCATGAGATTATAGTTTTAATTAGTATTATCAAAAATCAACTACTGGAGCTGTTTCGGCACCAGATATTGATTCAAAATATGGTTTAGGCTCAAACCCAAACATATTCGCAAGCATATTTTTTGGAAATAGTTTGATAAAGGTATTATATTTCTGAGCAGCTTCGTTAAACTTTCGTCTCTCAATAGTGATGCGGTTTTCGGTACCCTCGAGTTGTGCCTGAAGCTCCAAAAAGTTTTGATTAGCTTTAAGATCGGGATATCGCTCTACAACTACCATTAATTTCGACAGAGCACTACCCAGTCCATCCTGTGCCTGCTGGAACGCTGCTATTTTATCAGCAGTAAGATTACCGGCATCTATTGTTGTGTTTGTAGCTTTTGCACGAGCGTTTATTACGCCTTCAAGGGTTTCTTTTTCATGTGAGGCATAACCCTTAACCGTTGCAACAAGATTGGGAATCAGGTCAGCGCGGCGTTGATAAACATTTTCAACATCGGCCCACTGTTTGTCAACCGATTCGGTTAACGTAACCATACTGTTATAAGTTCCTTTAATCCAGCTGTAAGTTAAAAAACCAACTAACACAATTACGATTATAATGATCCAACTTTTTTTCATATGCATACAATTTTTTACAATTTCGGAATGCTAAAGTAATCTTAATTTTTAAATAACCGATATTTAGCCAAAATATCTATAAATAATATCAGCAAATAGTTATTAATGTTAAATGTGTAACAATTGGGTTTTAATGATTACCTGCCCTGTTGAGTCAACTATCAAATCAAGGAAATTGTAAATCAAATACCGGCAAGTATTCCAATTATTCCAACTATGAGCCCGACACTTATATTAATGGCTTTTATAATAAAAAAACCTTTGCGCGTTTCGGCAAGCAAAGGAAGACTTCCATGCCCATCCTGAACAATTGAATTGGCGAGTAATATGCTAAATGGTAATGCGCCTGAGGCAAAAAGAATTACGAAAAACAAATGCGGTCCCGACGTTGGAATGATGCCAATCAATACTGCGACAATCAGTACTACATATAGGTTATTTCCAATTAATTTTTCTATGTCAATATATTGATTTACAAAATGTAATATCAAAAGCGTGAAAAATGTCCAGGTAAGGATTCGTGCCAGATGCTTTTTAATAA
>JACKQG010004542.1_pt1 | contig 16015 bp, 9 predicted proteins | sample 8237621 | NCBI WGS metagenome assembly JACKQG01 (sample SAMN15677084, study PRJNA649215) | marine metagenome | biome: marine; feature: Black Sea; material: saline water; isolation source: suspended particulate matter (SPM) from the Black Sea western gyre | collected 2013-06-09/2013-06-10 | depth... | reverse complement strand
AAAATAGCCCGCGGGCATAGCTTAGGCCGGCGGGTCGCGAGGGTGATGGTGGAGCCAAGGGGAGTCGAACCGGTGACCTCTACACTGCCAGTGTAGCGCTCTCCCAGCTGAGCTATGGCCCCACACGGTCACGGAACACCCGGCCGAGCGGCGGACCGCGACGACCAGGGCGAGAAAGTTTACTGCCTCCTCGCCGGGTATCAAGCTGGATGCCGCCGCTGTCCCCGTGGAGCGCCGCGGAGGACTTCAGGGGCGCTCCGGCGGCCGGCGCCGAATCGGCTAAGATTCCCGGCTTCCGACCGCCCGGAACCGACATGTCCCGCTACGACTTCACCGCGATCGAGGCCCGCTGGCAGCAGCGCTGGCAGGCCGAGAAGACCTTCCGCGCGCCCAACCCCGGCGACGAGGGCTTCGACCCCGCCAAGCCGAAATTCTACGTCCTGGACATGTTCCCCTATCCCTCGGGCGCCGGGCTCCACGTCGGCCACCCGAAGGGCTACACCGCCACCGACATCGTCGCCCGCTACAAGCGCCACCGCGGCTTCCAGGTGCTCCACCCGATGGGCTGGGACGCCTTCGGGCTGCCGGCGGAGCAGTACGCGGTCCAGACCGGCACCCACCCGGCGGCGACCACGGCCAAGAACATCGAGATGTTCCGGAGCCAGCTCCAGGCGCTGGGCTTCAGCTACGACTGGGAGCGCGAGCTCAGCACCACCGACGCGGGCTACTACAAGTGGACCCAGTGGATCTTCCAGAAGCTGTATGAGCGGGGCCTGGCCTACGAGTCCGAGGTGCCGGTGTGGTGGTGCCAGGCGCTGAGCACAGTGCTGGCCAACGAGGAGGTCATCGACGGCAAGTCCGAGCGCGGCGGCCACCCGTGCGTCAAGCGGCCGCTGCGGCAGTGGATGCTGCGGATCACCGACTACGCCGAGCGGTTGCTGGCCGACCTGGAGGGCCTGGACTGGCCGGACTCGGTCAAGGCCATGCAGCGCGAGTGGATCGGCCGCTCCGAGGGCGCCGAGATCGACTTCGAGATCGAGGGAGGAGCGGGCTTCACCGCCTTCACCACCCGGCCCGACACCCTGTTCGGCGCCACCTTCTGCGTGCTGTCGCCGGAGCACCCGCTGGTGGACCAGGTCACCGGGGCGGGGCAGCGGGCGGCGGTCGCGGCCTACCGCGAGGAGGCGGCCCGCAAGACCGAGCTCGAGCGGGCCGAGCTGCAGAAGGACAAGACCGGGGTCTTCACCGGCGCCTACGCCCTGAACCCGGTCTACCAGGACGGCCACCCGCTGCGCCGGATGCCGATCTGGGTCGCCGACTACGTGCTCATGAGCTACGGCAGCGGCGCCATCATGTGCGTGCCGGGCGGCGACGAGCGCGACCACGAGTTCGCGCTCAAATTCGGACTGCCGACCGTCCCGGTGGTGCGGCCCGAGGAGGCCGAGGAGCTGCCGGCCTGCTGGACCGGCGCCGGCTGGATGGTGAATTCGGGATTCCTGGACGGGATGGCGGTCGAGCAGTCCAAGCCGGCGATGACCGCCTGGCTGGAGGAGCGCGGCATCGGCCGGGCCAAGGTCACCTACCGCCTGCGCGACTGGCTGTTCAGCCGCCAGCGCTACTGGGGCGAGCCCTTCCCGCTGCTGCACGGCCCCGACGGCGAGGTGGAGCTGGTCCCGACCGAGGACCTGCCGGTGAGCCTGCCGGAGCTGGACGACTTCACTCCGAGCCCGAGCGGCGACCCGCCGCTGGCGCGCGCCAAGGACTGGGTCCGGGTGGTCGACGCCGACGGCAAGGTCTGGCGCCGCGAGACCAACTCGATGCCGCAGTGGGCCGGGAGCTGCTGGTACTACCTGCGCTTCCTCGACCCGGGAAATGACACCGCCGCCTGGGACCCGGAGATCGAGCGCTACTGGATGCCGGTCGACCTCTACGTCGGCGGCGCCGAGCACGCGGTGCTCCACCTGCTCTACGCCCGCTTCTGGCACAAGGTGCTGTTCGACTGCGGCCTGGTCTCCACCGACGAGCCGTTCCGCAAGCTGGTGAACCAAGGGATGGTCCTCAGCTTCGCCTACCGCGACCAGCGCGGCGCCCTGGTGCCGGTCCAGGACGTGGAGGTGGACGGCGACAGCTGCCGCAGGAAGGACGGTGAGCTCGTCGAGCGCATCGTCGCCAAGATGTCGAAGGCGCTGCGCAACGTCGTCAACCCCGATGACGTCGTCGCCGAGTACGGCGCCGACACGCTGCGGCTCTACGAGGCCTTCATGGGCCCGGTCACGGCCAGCGCGCCGTGGAACCCGCGCGACCTGCCGGGGGTGCACCGCTTCCTGCAGCGGGTCTGGCGGCTCTACCTGGCCGGCGTGGCCGAGGCCGCCGACGCCGAGGTCGAGCGCGCCCTGCACCGCTGCGTCGCCAAGGTGGGGGACGACCTGGAGCAGCTCGGCTTCAACACCGCGCTCGCGGCGATGATGGAGTTCGTCAACCTCGTCACCAAGAAGGAGGCGCGGCTGAGCCCAGACCAGGCCATGCGCTTCGCCGTGCTGCTCGAGCCCTTCGCGCCGCACCTGGCCGAGGAGCTGGCCGCGGGCCTCGGCCGCGCCGAGTCGCTGGCCCTGGCCCCCTGGCCGGCGGTCGACGCCGCCCTGCTGGTGGAGGACACGATCGAGGTCCCGGTGCAGGTCAACGGCAAGCTCCGGGCCCGGCTCCAGCTGGCCGCCGACGCCGACAGCGGGGAGATGGAGCGGGCCGCCCGCGAGGCCGCCGCCGCCCACCTGGAGGGCGTCGAGGTCCGCAAGGTGATCGTCGTGCCGGGCCCCCGGCCGATGGTCAACTTCGTGGTCGTCTGAGCCAGCCGGGAGCCTTCAGGCCGGAGGGCGGTCTGACCGATGGGATGCGTGCCGCGCCGGGCCCGGGACTCCGGACCCGGCCGGCTCGCAGATCCGGTCCCCAGCCTGCCATGCATCCCGCGTCCCATCCCCTCCATCCGACCCGCACCCCGGGCGCTCCGATCCCCTTCCCGCGGACCCCGTGGCCGCGCAAAGCCGCCGCACGTGCCTGAGGACCGAGGGAAACGGACCGGAGGAGCGCGGATGTCGGATCGCGGCGGCAAGGACGGGTCCGCGGGGCGGATCCACGACCTCGAGGGCAAGGTGGAGCGGCTCGAGCGCAGCAACCGGAGCCTGGTGGCCCGGCTCGAGCGGAGCGGCGGCCTGGCCGAGGCCAGCACCCTGCCGCAGCGCGCCGCCAGCCTGCTCGGAGAGCGGCTGCACGCGCGCGCCGAGGAGCTGGCGCGGTCGCTCCAGGAGGTCGAGCGCACCAACCGCGAGCTGCTCAAGGCGAAGGATGAGGCGGAGGCCGCCAACCACGCCAAGTCGGAGTTCCTGGCCAACATGAGCCACGAGATCCGCACCCCGATGAACGGCGTGGTCGGCATGACCGACCTCCTGATGCGCTCCGAGCTCAGCACCGAACAGCGCGAGTTCGCGGCCACCATCGGCTCCTCGGCCAAGATGCTGCTCAACATCATCAACGACATCCTCGACTTCTCGAAGGTCGAGGCCGGCAAGATGGAGCTCGAGACGATCGACTTCGACCCGCAGCTGGCGGTCGAGGAGGTCCTCGACCTGCTGGCCGAGAACGGCCACGGCAAGGGCCTCGAGCTGGCCTGCGACTTCGCCGAGGACCTGCCCTCGTGGGTGAGCGGCGACCCCGGCAGGCTGCGCCAGATCATCACCAACCTGGTCGGCAACGCCATCAAGTTCAGCCACGAGGGCGAGGTGGTGGTCTCGGCCGAGAAGGTCGAGGAGGACGAGGCCGGCTGGCGGCTCGGCTTCGCCGTCCGCGACACCGGCATCGGCATCCCCGAGCTGGCGGTCACCAAGCTGTTCGACTCCTTCTCGCAGGCCGACCACTCGACCACCCGCAAGTACGGCGGCACCGGGCTCGGGCTGGCGATCTGCAAGCGCCTGGTGGCGCTGATGGGCGGGGAGATCCGGGTCCAGACCCAGCTCGGCGTCGGCAGCACCTTCCGCTTCACGGTCCGGCTGGGCAGGCCGTCCAGCCCCCCGAAGTCCGCCCCGGAGGCCCGGGTCGCCGAGCTCGAGGGCCTCCGCCTGCTGCACGTCGAGCCCAACCTGGCCTGCCGCACGATCCACGACCGGCTGCTGCGATCCTGGGGCCTGCGGGTCGACAGCGCCGCCGACGCCACCACCGCCCGCGACCTGGCGAGCGCCGCCTGCCGCGCTGGCCGGCCCTACTCGCTGGCCCTGGTCGACCTGTCGCTCGGCGACGAGGACGGCATCCGGCTGGCGCTGGACCTGCGGCGGCGTCCCGAGCTGCGCGACCTCGACTGCGTCCTGCTGAGCTCGGTCTCGGCCCGCTACAGCCAGGACCGGGCGACCGAGGCCGGGATCAAGGTCCTCCTGACCAAGCCGGTGCGCGCCTTCCAGCTCAAGCAGGCGCTGCGGCGGCTGGTGCGCGAAGCCGAGGCCGAACGAGGCCCGGAGCCCGCCCTGGGTGCCGAGGAGGGCTCCAGCGCGTCCGAGCCCCTCGAAGCCCGCGGCCACCTGCTGGTGGTGGAGGACAACCAGGTCAACCAGCGGGTGGCCGCCGGTTTCCTGGTGCGGCTGGGCTACAGCTTCGACCTCGCCGGCAACGGCCGCGAGGCGCTCGAGGCGCTCGATCACGGCCGCCGCTTCGACGCCGTGCTGATGGACTGCCAGATGCCCGAGATGGACGGCTACCAGGCCACCGCGGCCATCCGCAAGCGCAACGACCCCTACCGCGTGATCCCGGTCATCGCCATGACCGCCCACGCCATGCAGGGCGACCGCCAGCAGTGCCTCGACGCCGGGATGGACGACTACGTCTCGAAGCCGATCGGCGCCGATGAGCTGGCCCGGGTGCTGGGCCGCTGGGTCGCGGAAGAGCCGGGCTGATCCCGCCGACGGCGGGGTCCTGGCGGCTGGTGGAAGCCCGCGCCGCTCCGGCCCATAATGAGCGGCCGCGGGACCGGTCCCCGCGCCCCTTCGAATGGCGATCGATAGCATCCGCGATTGGATCCGGGTCCTCGACGAGGCCGGCGAGCTGGTCCGGATCCGGGCCGAGGTCGACCCGGTGCTGGAGATCTCGGCCATCATCGACCGGGTCTCCAAGGAGCGCGGCGCCCGCAACACCGCGCTGCTGTTCGAGCGGGTCAAGGGCAGCGCCATGCCGGTGTTCGCCAACGCCTTCGGCTCGCGCCGCCGGGTCGGCCTGTCGCTCGGCGTCGAGGACATGGAGGACCACGCCGCGCGCCTGCGCGAGCTGCTGGACCAGAGCCCGCCGGAGGGCCTGCTCGACAAGCTCAAGATGCTGCCCAAGCTGGCCCAGCTCGGCCGCCTGTTCCCGAAGCGGGTGTCGAGCTCACCGTGCCAGGAGGTGGTGTGGGAAGGGGACCAGGTGGACCTGTCGAAGCTCCCGGTGCTGACCACCTGGCCGGGCGACGCGGGCCCCTTCGTCACCTTCCCGCTGTGCGTGACCCACGACCCGGAGAGCGGCAGGCGCAACCTCGGCACCTACCGGCTTCAGGTCTACTCGCGCAACGAGACCGGCTTCCACACCCACCTGCACAAGGACGCCCGCCGCCACCTCGGCAAGGCCGCGGCGCGCGGCGAGAAGATCCCGGTGGCGGTGGTCATCGGCGCCGACCCGGCGACCTGCTTCGCCAGCGTCGTGCCGGCGCCGCCGGACGTCGACGAGCTCTTGATCGCCGGCTTCCTGCGCCAGAAGCCGGTGCCCCTGGTGGCCTGCAAGACCGTGCCGCTCGAGGTCCCCGCGACCGCCGAGATCGTGCTCGAGGGCACCGTCGACCCGACCGTGCTGCGCCGCGAGGGGCCCTTCGGCGACCACACCGGCTTCTACAGCCTGGCCGATGACTACCCGGTGCTGCGGGTGCAGTGCGTGACCATGCGCAAGGACCCGGTCTACCACACCACTCTGGTCGGGCGGCCGCCGCAGGAGGACTGCTGGATGACCCAGGGCATCGAGCGGCTGCTGCTGCCGGTGCTGCAGAAGCAGTTCCCCGAGGTCGTCGACTACCACATGCCCTTCGAGGGCGTGGCCCACAACCTGATGTTCCTCAAGATCAGGAAGAGCTACCCGGGGCACGCGCGCAAGCTGATGAACGCCATCTGGGGCCTCGGGCAAGCCATGTTCACCAAGGTGATCGTGGTCGTCGACGAGGACTGCGACATCCACGACGACGCCGAGGTCGCCTGGCGGGTCCTGAACCACATCGACCCGCAGCGCGACCTCGAGTTCACGCTGGGGCCGATCGAGGTCCTCGACCACGCCAGCCGGGCCGCCTGCTACGGCAGCAAGGTCGGGGTCGACGCGACCCGTAAGTGGCCGGAGGAGGGCTTCAGCCGCGACTGGCCCGACGAGATCCTGATGGCCCCCGAGGTCGAAGCGCGGCTCGACCGGCGCTGGCCGGAGCTCGGCCTCTAGGCCGCGCGGGCCATGGCCAGGGTCGCCTTTCGCGGGCCGCGCCGGCTGAAGCCGTGGCAGCTGCGCTGGATGCTCAACCTCTACCCGCCGTTCCTGGCTCAGCGGATCCGCGCCGTCGAGTGCTCCGCCGACTACCTGCGGGTGCGGCTGGAGGTCCGGCGCTCGATCTGGACCCGCAACCTCAACGGCACCACCTTCGGCGGCACCCTCTACGCCGCCTGCGACCCGGTCTACCCGCTGATGTACTGGCAGGCCCTGGGCGCCCGCGGGATCGAGCTCCAGACCTGGCTGATGGCGGCCGAGATCGAGTTCAAGAAGCCGGCCTCGACCACCGTGTCCCTCGAGTTCCAGCTCTGCGCCGAGGACCTGGCGGCGGCCGAGGCCGAGCTCCAGGTCCGCGGCAAGTCCATCCGCACACACGAGGTCCAGGTCCTGGACCGCGACGGCGTCCTGTGCGCCCGGGCCGAGACCGTCTCCTACCTCCGCCCGCTGCCGCGCGGGGAGCGGGGCGGCACCGCCTTCTGAGCGCCCAGCCCCCGCCCGGCTGGCCGGTTGCCGTCGGCGCCCCTATTTTGTCCTCCAAGCCCATGCTGAAACGTCGCCTGTCGCTCCCCCTCCCCCTGTCCCCCGCGCCCGCCTGCGCCCGGGCGCCGGGCCCCGGGGGGCCCGCCCCGGACGCCGCCATCTCGGCCGCCGAGGTCCGCGGCCACGTCGAATGCCTCGCCAGCGAGGAACTCGAGGGGCGCCGCGCCGGCAGCGGCTTGGACCTGGTGGCCTCCGAGTACCTCGCCGCCCAGCTGGCGGCGGCCGGGGTGAAGCCCGCCGGCGACCGCGGCAGCTACTTCCAGGACTTCGAGATCGCCCTCGAGCCGGCCGCCGGCGACTGCGCCCTGCGCTGGCCCGGCGGCGACTGGAAGGACGTCGGCACGGTCCGGGCCTCGGCCAGCGCCAGCGTCACCGGCGCGCTGGTCTCGGCCGGCTACGGCCTGGTGATCGAGTCGCACGACCAGAACGACTTCGCTGATTACAACGTCGGCGGCAAGATCGTCCTGATCCGCCGCTACACCATGTTCGGGCCCAACGCCGATCCGCAGTTCGCCGAGCTCGGCAACCTGCGGGTCAAGATCAAGGGGGCGGCGGCCGCCGGGGCCCTCGCCGTGGTCCTTGGCACCCACCCCGAGGACGTCGACAAGGGCGGCGAGGCGGTCATCGACTTCGACGACGTCCCCGGCACCATGCCGATCCCGGTCGTGACCGTGTCCCCTGAGCGCTTCGCCCAGCTCGAGGGCGCCTGCGGCGGCGAGGGCGGCCTGATGAGCGGCGAGGTCACGGTGACCGCCGCGGTCGAGACCGGGACCGCGGTGACCCGCAACGTGCTCGGCATCGTTCCCGGCGCCACCGACGAGGTTGTAGTCGTCGGCGGGCACTACGACCACCTCGGCTGGGGCGGCCAGGGCTCGCTCGCGCCGGGTGTGCACGAGATCCACAACGGCGCCGACGACAACGCCTCCGGCAGCGCGCTGACCCTGGAGCTGGCCGAGCGCTTCGCCCTGGACGGCCGCCCGCGCGACCGCGGGGTGCTGTTCGCCCTGTGGGGCGCCGAGGAGATCGGGCTCAACGGCTCGCTGCACTGGGTCGACCAGCCGACGGTCCCGCTCGACCGGGTGGTGGCGAACGTCAACCTCGACATGGTCGGCCGCCTCGAAGGCGGCAGCATCACGGTCGGCTCGCACGCCACCGCGGCCTGCTTCGGTCCGGCCCTGGCGGCGGCGCAGGCCGGCCTCGACCAGCGCAACGCCGGCCTCGATCTCAAGCTCGTCGGCAACTCCGCGGCCGGCGGCGGCGGCTCCGACCACATGAGCTTCCACGGCGTCCAGATCCCGGCGCTGTTCTTCTTCTCCGGCCTGCACTCCGACTACCACAAGCCCGGCGACGACGCCGACAAGCTTGATTACGCCCGCATGGCGGCGCTCGCCGAGGCGGTCGCCGTGCTCACCGACGAGCTGGCCAACGCCGACCGCGGCTCGCTGGCCTGGATCAAGCCGGTGGCCGACCCCGACGCCGAGCAGCGCGAGGTGGTGGCCGCCAAGGTCTGGTTCGGCTCGATCCCGGACTACAGCGCCGAGCCCGAGGACGGCGGCATGCAGATCGCCGGCACCTCGCCGGGCGGCCCGGCCGAGAAGGCCGGCCTGGTCAAGGGCGACATCATCAAGAAGGTCGGCGGCTTCGAGATCGTCGACATCTACGACTTCATGGACTCCCTCGGCAGCTTCTCGAACGGCGACACCATCGACGTCGCGATCCTGCGTGGCGGCGAGGAGCTGACCATCAAGCTGACCTTCTTCCCGCGCTCGACCGGGGACTGATCCCGAAGACGGCGATGGAGCTCGACGCGGTCCAGACGCCGGCCCTGCTGGTGCGGCTGGACCGCGTCCGCGCCAACCTCGCCGAGCTGCTGCGGCGCGCCGGCGGTCCGGAGCGGCTGCGTCCGCACCTCAAGACGACCAAGATCCCGCAGATCTGGGCCCTTCTGCTCGACGCCGGCATCGTCCATTTCAAGTGCGCCACCACCAAGGAGGCCGCGGCCCTGCTGGCGCTGGCGGAGTCGCGCGGCGATGGCGTCGACCTGCTGGTCGCCCATGCCCTGCGCGGGCCGAACCTGGCGCGGCTGGCCGCGCTGGCGGCCGAATTCCCGCGGCAGCGGCTGGCGCTGCTGTGCGAGGACCCGGCGCACGCCGCCGAGGCGGCCGCCCGCGGCCTCGGCCTGTTCCTCGACCTCGACCCCGGCAGCCGCCGCTCAGGCGTGCCGCTCGAGCAGGCCGAGCGGGCCGCGGCCACGGCGGCGGCGGCGGGGGAGGCGCTGCGCGGCTGGCACTACTACGAGGGCGAGGTGCGCGACCGCGACTCCGCCGCCCGCCAACGGGCCTGCTTCGAGCGCTACGGACACCTCCTGGACGCGCTGCGACCCCTCGAAGCTGGCGTCGGCCCGACGCGGGCAGCCGAGCTCGAGCTGGTCACCAGCGGCACTCCCGCCTTCGACGCCGCCCTCGCCTACCCAGGCTTCCGCGGTCGCCGCCACCGGGTCAGCGCCGGCACGGTGGTCTTCCATGACCTGACCTCGGAGGGCTTCGGCCTCGAGGGCTTCCGGTTCGCCGCCACCGTCCTGGCCACCGTCGCCAGCGCGCCGGCGCCGGGGCACGTCACCCTCGACGCCGGCAGCAAAGGCGTGGACGCCGCCTGCGGCACGCCCTGCTGCGCCGTCCTCGGCTGGCCCGGGTTGGAGCCTCAGGAGCCCAGCGAGGAGCACCTGCCGCTGGTCGCCCGCGACGGCCGCACGCCGCCGGTGGGCGCCCGCGTCGAGCTGGTCCCGCGCCACGTCTGCCCGACGGTGAACCTCTATGACGAGGCGCTGCTGATGGAGGGGGAGGAGATCGTCGCGGTGGTGCCGGTGGCGGCTCGCGGTCACTCGACGGTGAGCTCGACGGCGCGGAGCAGTTCGCCGCCCGCTCGATAGAGCGCCCAGTAGTCGCCGGGGGGCAGCCCGATGACCTCCCGCTTCCCCAGGGAGTCCAGGGGCAGGACCAGGGAGAAGAAGTGGCTGCCGGCGAACGAATAGTTCACCCCTGGAGGCCGCATTCTCATTCTCTCCTCGATCCCCCCGGCCCGGCTCTCGACGTCTTCGGGAGTGGAACTCCGGCGTGGCATCAGGAAGACCTCCTCGGCGCCCTCCTCGGGGGCCGCCGCGAGGACCAAGGTGGTGTCGTGCTCAGGGACGAGGGTGACTTCTTGGAGGGCTCCTCCGGTGCAGGTGTGGCTCCCGGAGATTCCGACCAGCAGCGGGCCCTCGCCCGCGATCGAAGGGGAGAAGGTGACGCGCGCCGAGGCCCGCAAGGGCATGGAGATCTCGATGGAAGGCGGCCGCCAAGGCCGGCCGAAGCGCTTCAGCTCGATCAGCTGCTCGCTCCGGTTCAGCAGCGGACGGACCTCGATGAGCCCCTTGATCCCGGCGCCATCGATGCCCTCAGGGAGCCGCAGGCGGATCCTCCAGCGGGTCTGCGGGAGGGTGACGTGGAGCACCAGGTCCTCCCACGGCAGGTCGTCGAGCTGCAAGAGGAAGGACTCCCCGGGCTGGCCTGCGAAGGGGCGCGAGGCCGTCAGCCGGTAGCGGCCCGGAGGCAGGCGGGTGGTGGAGAACCTCCCGTGTTCGTCCGTCTCCACGCGGGCGGTGGACCTTCCGAGCATCCAGGAGAGGAGACGGTGGTTGAGGGTGTCCAGCAGGTCGAACTCCACCTCCGCGGCGGACACCGGCTTCCCCGACGCATCCACGACCGTACCCGAGAAGAACCCATTGGGGAGGGGCGCCATCTCACCGAAGTGATTCTCTCCGCTGCCGAGGACCCGGGAGTTGGGAGGAGCGAAACCACTCCCAACGTGGGCGACGAGGAAGACATGGGCCCCGACCAGCTCCTCCGGCACGATGGCCTCGAGGTCGCCGCTGGGAGGCCACTTCCCCGCAGCATGGATTGTGGGAATGCCGTCCAATAAGGGACGACCGGTGCGGGGACCGAACGCGAAGGACCGGTCCTCGACCGTCAACAAGCTCCAGTGCACTCCCTCCTCACCCAGATCGGAGCGGTTCAGGCTGGCGCTCAGCGTCGGAGGAGCTGGCGCCCAGATCTCTCCCAGATCCCAGTGCTCGGCGGGAAGCAGGCTCCTGGCCGGACTTCGCCAAACGAGGAGTGGTCGTTCCAGGAGCCCTGGGCCCGAGTCGACGGCCGCGACCACCCGCCAGCTCCACCGCTCCGGGTTGGACGGAAGCAGCCAGGAGAAATGGATGTCCCCAGCCGCCTGCTCGCCCAGATCCCAGCACGTGCCCCAAGCCGCATCGGGAAGCTGCCCGATTGCCTTGCCCTTCAACTCCTTGTCGTCCCGGCCGCGGTACCAGGTCTCCACCCGCAGGACCAAGGGATCGGGAAGGGCGTCCGGCGGGTGGAAGCGGCCGGTGATCCTGGCGCGCAGTGGAGAGGCGATGACCCTGATCGGCTCGCCTGCCTCGCTCTCCCGTGTACGCTCCTGGTGCTTCGGGTCGGGCTCCGGGTCGGGCTCCGGGGCCAGGGTGGGAGCTGGGATCGTCTCCACCGGCGCGGCCTCGGAGGCGGGCAGCGGGGAGGGGAACTCGACGCCGGGGAGCTGGGAGCTCGGGACCGGAGAGGCGGGCGCCGCTTCATCGGGAATCCACAGCAAAACCACCCCGACCAGGCATAGGGCGCCAGCCAACAGCAGTAGGGAGAGGCGCGGCGTGGATCCCGGCGGATTCATAGGGATCCCATCCTAATCGTTCGGATCTCGGAGCGGACCCGGCGGCCGGTTACACTTCCCCTTCGCCGCCGGCCCGGACCGGAGGCGACCCAAAGGCCTGGGGTGGCCCCGGACGGGGCCTGAGATCAAACCCGTCGAACCTGATCCGGATCGTGCCGGCGGAGGAAGAGCCATGGAACTGACCAAGAACAAGCGCCAGGACGGCGTCGAGGAGCTGCGCGCCATTCCGAGCTTCGAGGAGTGCTTCCCGTCCTCGGAGAAGCGGGTGAAGGAGCTCGAGCACGGCGGCTTCGCCCTGCGCGTGCCCTACCGCCGGGTCCTCCTGAGCAACGGCGAGCACTTCGACCTCTACGACACCTCCGGGCCGCAGGGCCACGCGCCCCGCGCCGGGGTGCCGAAAATCCGTGAGGCCTGGATCGCCCAGCGCGAGGCCCGCGGCGACACCAACTTCTCGCAGATGCACTACGCCCGCGGCGGCGAGATCACGCCCGAGATGGCCTTCGTCGCCGCGCGGGAGAACAGGTCGCCCGAGTTCGTGCGCGCAGAGGTGGCCGCCGGCCGCGCCGTGATCCCGTGCAACCGCAAGCACCCGGAGATCGAGCCGGTGATCATCGGCCGGGCCTTCGCCACCAAGATCAACGCCAACATCGGCAACTCGGCGACCCACTCCTCGATCGAGGAGGAGGTCGAGAAGCTGCAGTGGTCGATCCGCTGGGGCGCCGACACGGTCATGGACCTGTCGACCGGCGAGAACATCCACGAGACCCGCGAGTGGATCCTGCGCAACAGCCCGGTGCCGATCGGCACGGTGCCGATCTACCAGGCGCTCGAGATGGCCGGCGGCGATCCGGCCGCGCTCAACCTGGAGGACTTCATCCAGGTGCTGGTCGAGCAGGCCGAGCAGGGCGTCGACTACTTCACGATCCACGCCGGCGTGCTGCTGCGGCACGTGCCGATGACCGCCAAGCGGCTGACCGGCATCGTCTCGCGCGGCGGCTCGATGATGGCCGCCTGGTGCCTGGCGCACCACCGGGAGAACTTCCTCTACACCGGCTTCGAGCGCATCTGCGAGGTGATGAAGGCCTACGACGTCACCTTCAGCCTCGGCGACGGCCTGCGCCCCGGCTCGCTCCACGACGCCAACGACGAGGCCCAGTTCGCCGAATTGAAGGCGCTCGGCGAGCTGACCAAGATCGCCTGGCAGCACGACGTCCAGGTCATGATCGAGGGCCCGGGGCACGTCCCGCTCGACAAGGTCAAGGAGAACGTCGACCGCGAGCTGGAGGAATGCTACGAGGCGCCCTTCTACACCCTCGGGCCGCTGGTGACCGACGTCGCGCCGGGCTACGACCACATCACCTCGGCGATCGGCGCCGCCCACATCGGCTGGCACGGCACCGCCATGCTGTGCTACGTCACGCCCAAGGAGCACCTCGGGCTGCCCAACCGCCAGGACGTCAAGGACGGGGTGATCGCCTACCGCATCGCCGCCCACGCCGCCGACGTCGCCAAGGGCCTGCCCGGCGCCCGCGACTGGGACGACGCCATGTCGAAGGCGCGCTTCGAGTTCCGCTGGGAGGATCAGTTCAACCTGTCGATGGACCCGGTCACGGCGCGCGCCTTCCACGATGAGACGCTGCCGGCCGACAACGCCAAGGTGGCGCACTTCTGCTCCATGTGCGGGCCGAAGTTCTGCTCGATGAAGATCACCGAGGACGTGCGCCGCTACGCCGCCGAGCACGGCTACGGCGACGGCGAGGCGCTGCAGAAGGGCATGGACGAGATGTCCGAGGACTTCGCCGCCAAGGGCGGCGAGGTCTACGTGCCGCTGTCCGCCGAGGGCGGCCAGGAGGTCTGAGCGTGGCCTCCAAGCTCTACGGCAGCGCCATCTCTGGCAACTGCCTCAAGCCGGCCATGCTGCTCGAGCGGCTCGGGGCGGAGTGGGAGTGGGTCGCGGTTGACATCCTGGCTGGTGAGGCGCGCACCGCCGACTTCCGCCTGAAGAGCCCGCACGGCCGCGTGCCGGTGCTGGAGCCGCGGCCGGGGGTCTTCCTGCCCGAGTCGAACGCCATCCTGTGCTACCTGGCCGAGGGCACGCCGTGGCTGCCCGACGACCGCCTCGACCGGGCCCAGGTGCTGCGCTGGATGTTCTTCGAGCAGAACAACCACGAGACCTCGATCGCGGTGTCGCGGGCGCTGTGCAACGGCTACTACGACGCCGCCCTCGACCCCGAGGAGCGGCAGGAGCGCCTCCGCCAGCTCCGCGGCCCCGGCCTGGCCGCCTTGAAGACCATGGAGTCGCGGCTGCGGCGCGAGGACTGGTTCGTCGGACCCGGCGAGACCATCGCCGACCTGGCGCTCTACGCCTACACCCACACCGCCGGCGAGGGCGGCTTCGATCTCGATTCTTTCCCGGGCGTGCAGGCGTGGCTGGAGCGGGTGGAGTCGCACCCTCGGCACATCCGGCTGGCGGACCTGCTGCGGCGCTGAGGCGGCGGGGGCGCGGCGGCTCTAGGCTGCCGGTATGCGCTCCGCCCGTCTCCCTGCGCTCATCCTGGTCACCCCGCTGCTCCTGGGCTGCGGCGCCCACGGCGGCGTCGAAGCCGCGGAGGCCGCCGCCCGGCCCAACCTGGTGTTCGTGTTCGCCGACGACCACGCCTACCAGGCGATCTCGGCCTACGACGGGCGGCTGAACCGGACGCCCAACATCGACCGCATCGCCGAGGAGGGCATGCGCTTCGACCGCTGCTTCGTCGGCAACTCGATCTGCGCCCCGGCGCGGGCCACGGTGCTCACCGGGTTGCACAGCCACGCCAACGGCGTCATCGACAACCGGGCGGTCTTCGACGGCTCGCAGCGGACCATGCCGAAGCTGCTGCATGCGGCCGGCTACCAGACGGCGATGATCGGCAAGTGGCACCTGAAGTCCGACCCGACCGGCTTCGACCACTGGGAGGTGCTGATCGGCCAGGGGCCGTACTACAACCCGCCGCTGAAGACGCCGGACGGGGTGGTCGAACACCAGGGCTACACCACCGAGATCATCACCGAGCGGACGCTGCGCTGGCTGAAGGAGGAGCGCGACCCTTCGCGGCCCTTCCTGCTAATGATGCAGCACAAGGCGCCGCACCGGAATTGGCAGCCGGGGCCGCGCGAGATGAACCTGTTCGAGGGCGTCGACATCCCCGAGCCGCCGACCCTGTTCGACGACTGGAGCGGCCGCGCCAGCGCGGCCGCCGAGCAGGAGATGACCGTGGCGCGGCATATGAGCGACTTCGACCTCAAGCTGACCGCGCCCGGCGACCTGACGCCGGCGCAGCGCGCCGCCTGGGAGGCCGCCTACGGGCCGCGCAACGCCGCCTTCCGGGCCGACCCGCCGCCGGCGGGGGAGGCCCGCACCCGCTGGCAGTACCAGCGCTACCTCAAGGACTACCTGCGCGTCATCGACGCCGTCGACCGCTCGGTCGGGGAGCTGCTGGCGGCCCTCGAGGAGCAGGGCCTCGCCCAGGACACCTTGGTGATCTACACCTCCGACCAGGGCTTCTACCTCGGCGAGCACGGCTGGTACGACAAGCGCTGGATGTACGAGGAGAGCTTCCGCACGCCGCTGCTGGTGCGCTGGCCGGGAGTGGTCGAGCCGGGCAGCGTCAACACCGCGCTGGCGCAGAACATCGACTTCGCGCCGACGCTGCTGGCGGCCGCCGGGGTGGCGCCGCCGGCCGACATGCACGGCGAAAGCCTGCTGCCGTTGCTGCGCGGCGAGTCGCCGGCCGACTGGCGCGACTCGCTCTATTACCACTACTACGAGTATCCGGACGCCCACCGCGTGGCGCGCCACCGCGGCGTGCGCACCGACCGCTACAAGCTGGTGTCGTACTACACCACGGACGAGTGGGAGCTGTTCGACCTCGAAGCGGATCCTCTCGAGCTGCGGAGCGTGCACGCCGATCCGGCCTACGCCGCGGTCCGGGCCGAGTTGGCCGCCGAGCTCGATCGGCTGGCGGCGCGATACGGCGAGGACGAGCCCGAGCGGCCGCGCGAGGACTACTACCGCGACTTCGCCGCGAGCTTGGCGGCGCAGGTCCAGCCGGCGGAGCTGCCGCACCTGGCGGAGCCGTCCTTCGGCGAGCGGCGGATGGGCTCGATCTACGCTACGCCGCTGACGATCGGGGGCTTCGTCACCCCCGCTGGCGCCGCGGCCCACGGTGTCCTC
>JACKQG010004540.1_pt1 | contig 16024 bp, 8 predicted proteins | sample 8237621 | NCBI WGS metagenome assembly JACKQG01 (sample SAMN15677084, study PRJNA649215) | marine metagenome | biome: marine; feature: Black Sea; material: saline water; isolation source: suspended particulate matter (SPM) from the Black Sea western gyre | collected 2013-06-09/2013-06-10 | depth... | reverse complement strand
TGTCCGAGCAGTTAGTAATCATTTGAATTATAATAAGTTAATGGTGTTATAAATTATCATTATTTAACTCATCCCCCCGGCCCACTTCTCTTAAAAAGAGAAGGGGGAGATCGATTATAAATAATTAACTATTTATAATTCAGGATGTTACTCCCCCTCTTTTTAAGAGAGGGGGCCGGGGGTGAGTTTGATTATTACAAATATTAACCACTATTAATCTATTAAAAATAAAATATTATGCAAATTTCGGACAGACACTAATTAAAATATCGGGAGTGCGACACATTTAAAAGGTAATTTGGTAATCAGGTAATTGGGCAATAAAAAAACGACCAGGGTTAACAATTCCTTATTACCCAATAAACCAATTACCCAGTTACCTTTCTGGTTCAGATTTTTATTGGTTGGGGAAGAAAAAGAAATATAATAAATAAAATAACTCAAAAATAATAACAAAACAGGTGAATGATGAACTCAAGTCTAAATTTGTTCGATTGGTCGATTGTGATTTTTACCTTTGCGCTCATGACGTACGGTGTTGTGTTCAGCAAAAAATTTATGAAAAGCGTTGCTGACTTTTTAGCTGCAGGACGTACAGCCGGAAGGTATCTCATCAGTGTGGCGATGGGAATGGCAATGCTGGGAGCGATCAGTGTTGTTGGTGAGTTTGAACTATTTTTTAAATCCGGGTTTTGCATGAAATGGTGGGAGCTGTCAATGGCGTTGGCAATTCTCGTTGTCACTGTGTCCGGATGGATTGTTTACCGTTTTCGGCAAACCCGCGCACTTACCATGGCGCAGTTTTTTGAAATGCGTTACAGCCGGAAATTTAGGATTTTTTCCGGCATTCTTGCCTGGATATCCGGTATTATCAATTTTGGGATTTTTCCGGCAGTTGGTGCAAGGTTCTTCATTTATTTTACCGGATTGCCTACAAGTTTTCCGTTTTTAGGAATTGAAATATCAACTTTTATTGTGATGATGCTTTTCCTTTTGACGATTGCCCTGCTTTTTGTTTTTGCCGGCGGACAAATTGCTGTCATTGTTGCTGATTTTATCCAGGGAGTTTTTACAAATTCAGTTTTTGTTATTTTAATTCTCTTCTTTTTCTTTACCCTGGATTGGTCACAAATATTTGATTCTTTAATAAGTGTCCAGCAGTCACCAAATGCATCTTTGATTAATCCATTTAAAACCAACCAGGTTGATGATTTTAATTTCTGGTATTTTATTATTGGTTTAATCGGATTTGTTTATAATTTCATGTCTTGGCAGGGAACACAAGCTTACAATGCTTCAGCGAAAAGTGCACACGAAGCCAAAATGGCGCAGGTTTTGGGTAACTGGCGAAATTATCCAAGAAATTTGTTTTTAGTTTTTATACCGGTAGTTGCTATTACCGTAATGAACCATGCTGATTTTTCTCCGATTGCTGAAAAAGTAAATGCGATTTTAGGTACTATTGAATCCAATGAAATACAAGCCCAGGTGCGTGTTCCTTTGGTTTTGCGATTTATGCTGCCAACAGGATTGTTAGGTGCTTTTGCTGCAGTTATGTTAGCAGCGTTCATCAGCACCCATGATACCTATCTTCATTCCTGGGGAAGTATTTTTATCCAGGATGTTATTATGCCTTTTCGGAAAAAACCGTTTTCTCCCCAACAACATATCCGTGTTTTAAAATGGTCCATCATTGGCGTGGCGATTTTTATTTTCTTTTTTAGTCTCCTGTTCAAACAATCCCAAAATATTTACCTGTTTTTTGCTGTTACAGGAGCCATATTTGTGGGCGGAGCCGGAACAGTCATTATTGGTGGTTTGTACTGGAAGCGTGGTACAACTGCTGCTGCCTGGAGCGCCATGATTACTGGTTCTTCGATTGCAATACTTGGTACAATGCTCACTTCTCTCATTGAAGATTTTCCCATAAATGGTCAATGGTTCTGGTTAATGTCAATGATTGGGGCATCACTGACGTATGTGTTGGTATCATTGCTGGGAGGTAAAAAAATGTTTAATATGGATAAATTACTTCACCGTGGGAAATACGCTGTTGAAGGTGAAATGAAAATAATTGACCAGGTCCCGGCAAAAGGATGGAAAGCCCTGGGTATGGGAAAGGAATTTACCAAAGGTGATAAATTCATTTATATTCTTTCTTATGCATGGATTTTAATTTGGACGCTTATTTTTATTATTGGTACAATTTATAGTCTAACCCATGATGTACCTGACTGGCACTGGCTTACTTACTGGAAATATTATGTAATCATTTTTGCGGTTGTCTCTGGAATAGTAATGATCTGGTTTACCGTTGGTGGAATTATTGATATGAAGTTAATGTTCAAAAAACTGGCTGTCATGAAACGAGATCACAAGGATGATGGGTTCATTATGAACAACGAATCATAAAATGAAAAGATCTAATTAGAAATATTGTAAATCCTGACAAATATACTCAAAGGTAATTGGGAAATAAGGAAATTGGGTAATCGGGTAATAAAAATTCTTCAGTGAAATGAATACCCTATTACCCAATAAACTAATTACCCAGTTACCTTTTTTAGATTCTATTCAATTATAAAGTAATTCTGGTTCTGACTCGTCAAGATTAGGAGAATAAATGAATTTAGACTGGTTTGATGTTAGTATCTTTCTGGCGTTTATTTTTGCAGTCGTTGGATTTAGTATGTACAAAAGTCGTCGCGAAGAAAACAGTGAAGATTATTTTTTGGCTGGTCGCGGATTAAAATGGTATCTCATTGGATTTTCCATCGTCGCTGCTAATATTTCTACGGAACAATTTGTGGGCATGAGCGGTCAGGGTGCCGGGAATGTGGGATTGGCGGTTTCCGGTTACCAACTTCTCGGTGCAGTAACTATTGTTTTTGTGGCTCTGTTTTTCCTCCCCCGTTTTCTGCGTTCCGGAATTTATACTATGCCGGAATATCTGGAATACCGTTACAATCCAACGGCGCGCGGGTTGATGGCTTTTTACACTATGGTTATTTATGTGGGAGTAACCATCGCCGCAGTGCTGTATTCCGGTGGTATAACGCTGCATACTATTTTTGAAATGGATATGGTAAAAGCGGTCTGGCTTATTGGAATTATTGCTGCTTTATACACAACCTGGGGCGGATTAAAAGCCGTGGTTTATGCTGATTTGTTTCAGGGTTCGGGATTATTGATTGGCGGATTGTTGACGCTTGTATTGGGATTTATTGCGGTTGGCGGTCCGGCTTCTTTTTTTGAAGCCAATGCTGACCGCTTACACATGGTACTACCGTCAGATCATCCTGAAATCCCCTGGACAGCGTTGCTGATCGGTTTGTGGATTCCAAATTTCTACTATTGTGGATTGAACCAGTTTATCGTCCAACGCACCCTTGCAGCACAATCATTACGCCAGGGACAATTAGGAATTATTTTCGCGGCTGCGCTGTGGCTGCTTGTACCGTTTGCAATCGTTATTCCCGGAATAATGGCGGTGCAGCTTTATGGAACGGAACTGGCAACACCGGACAAAGCTTACCCAATGTTGATACGAAACCTGGTACCTGCTGGCTTACGCGGATTTATTTTTGCAGCTCTTGCTGGTGCTGTAATTAGTTCCCTTGCTTCAATGCTCAATTCCGCCTCCACAATTTTTACAATGGATTTATACAAACGCTACTGGAAAAAAGACGCATCACAAAAATCATTAATCAGCATTGGTCGCTTGATGACGATTATTTTTGTTATTATCGGTTGTTTTATAGCGCCGCAATTAGCAAATCCAAAATTCAAAGGGATATTCCACTACATCCAGGAATTCCAGGGATATATTTCACCGGGTATTTTGGCTGCATTTGTTTTTGGATTCATAGTTAAAAAAACTCCTGCCAGCGCGGGTGTAACTGCCTTATTGCTCACGGTTCCAGTGTACGGATTCCTGCAATGGCAGTATTCGGATATTGCCTTTTTAAATCGTATGGCGATTACTTTTGCATTTGTCATTTCAGTGATGACGTTGATCACCCTTTTTTATCCTCTGAAGAAAGCAAAAGAAATGCCTGTGCAGGAAAATTTTGATATGCGCCCGGCGCCTTCTGTTGTTTGGCTGGGTAGTGCTGTGATTGCAGCGGTGATTGTTTTTTATATAATTTTTTGGTAATTTAATATGTCTTTAAATACTAATTTGAAATATTCTTTTGCCACAAAGACACCAAGGCACGAAGAAATAGTAAGATACAGGCTAATATAAATTCAGTTTTTGAGATAAAATTATGTTTTATATTTTTTCTATGATGTTTTTTAAAACTTTGTGTCTTCGTGTCTTTGTGGCAAGAATTTATATATAATTCAGGCTAAAAAGGTTTGAAATTTCAAAAAAAATCAGTTATTCGAAAAGAGTTATGACACCAAAAGAAAAATTCATATTAGCATTAGAAGGGAAACAATCCTCGGGAAGAGTCCCACACTTTGAATTGGTTTTCTTTCTCACAATGGAAGCATTCGGAAAAATTCACCCAACCCATCGCAATTTTGATCAATGGGATCAGATGACTGAAACAGAAAAAGAATTGCACCGCACAGACATTGCCGAAACCTATATCCAAATTGCCCGCCATTATGAGCACTCCGCCATTTTTTTTCAATGCGCTGATATCTGGCAGGAAAAAGTGAAAGAAAATACCTTAAAAATATTGGATAAAATACGGGATTTATCAGGTGATGAATATTTTCTAATGATCCATGGCGACTGTACCTGGGGCCTGCCCGAAGGAAATGAAATGATGGACTTTATTGGTAAAATTGCAGATCAGCCCCAACAATTAAAAGATGAATCCCAGGAAATGATTGATGGCGCATTGGAAAAAGCAGTTATTTTTAAAAAACATGGTGTACTGGATTGTTTTGCCCTGTGCAGTGATTATTGCTTTAATACAGGCCCATTTTTGTCTCCTGCTATGTTTGATGAATTTGTTTTGCCATATCTCAAACAGCTAATAGCTGGTTACAGGGAATTGGGATTTTATGTGATTAAACATACCGATGGCAACATCATGCCCATTCTCGATCAACTCGTTTCTGCTAATCCCCATGCTTTGCACAGTCTTGATCCCCAGGGAGGAGTGGATATGGTTGAAGTTAAAAAATTAGTCGGTGATAAAGTTTGCCTGATCGGTAATGTGAATTGCGGATTGATGGACACCGGAACAGACGAAGATGTGATCGAGTCTGCTCGTTATGCGCTAAAACATGGCATGCCCGGTGGTGGCTATATTTTTTCAACCAGCAATTGTGTTTATACCGGAATGCAGTTGAAACGGTATGAGTTGATGCTGGATGTTTGGAGGAAAGAAGGTAATTATTCAGAATAAGGAGGCTGAAAAATGAACCGTTTATATTTTATTGTCTTGATTTTCATTTTTACATTTCAAGCATTTGGAAAAGAATATCAATTGACCTCTCCTGACAGTAGGGTAGATGTAATTATCAGTTCAAATTCCAAGCTTGATCTGAAAGTAAAGTTTCAATCGAAATTGTTGTTTCATGCATGTAACCTCTTTATTGAACTAAGCGATAATACTAAACTTGGAGTGAAGCCGGTTGTTAATGAGGCAAAAATATCTTCAATCAATAAAATATTTGAACCTGTTTTAAAAGAGAAGTATGCAAAAATTCATGAACAATATAATGAATTGAAAATAGATTTTAGCGGTGATTTTTCATTTGTTGTGCGGGCTTTCAATGATGGGATTGCCTATCGTTTTTTGACAAGTTTAAAGGATAGTATAGTTGTTAAAAAAGAAAACCTGAATCTGATTTTTGCCGAAAGTGACTCGATCTATTTTCAGAAATCAAAAACATTTAATTCATCTTACGAAACGGTTTATCAACAAAAAGCCATTAGTGATATTAGCACCGAAGGATATTGCTGCTTACCTGCTTTGGTAGAAAAACAAAGCGGAACCAAAATATTAATCTCTGAATCAGATTTGGCAGATTACCCGGGATTATGGCTGAAAGCTACAGGTTCTTCAAATTTAAAATCAGCTCACGCCGGATACCCGGTTGAATTTATAAATGAAGGCAGTCCTTATAGGCAGGGACAGGTAAAAAGACATGCTGATTTTATCGCAAAAACTAAAGGAACCAGAGAATTTCCCTGGCGTGTATTTGTAATCTCTGATAATGATGCGGGTCTAATTACCAATACGCTTATTTATCAATTGGCAAAGCCTAACCAGGTAGAGGAAACTTCCTGGATTACACCCGGCGTCGTTACTTTTGACTGGTGGGGGAGACGTAATATTTACGGAACTGATTTTAAAGCCGGCATCAACACTGAAACCGCTAAATATTTTATTGATTTTGCAGCGGAATTTGGATTCGAATACTTTTTATTCGATGATGGCTGGTCAAAACAGGAAAATCTTTTTTCGATTCACCCCGATTTAAATATGGAAGATGTAATGAAATATGCCAGTGAAAAGAATGTGAAAATTATGCTTTGGGTTATTTGGGACACATTTGAAAAACAAAGTGAAGCTGCCTGGGATCAATTTGTAAAGTGGGGAATAAGCGGGATCAAATTTGATTTTATGAATCGGGATGATCAATTAATGGTTCAATTCTACTATCGGGTGGCTAAAGAGGCAGCCAAAAGAAAAATGGTTATCGATTTCCATGGCGCATATAAACCTGCCGGACTGCGACGCGCCTATCCCAATGTATTGACCCGCGAAGCGCTTATTGAATTTGAATATAACGGATGGACAAAACACGTTACTCCAGATCACGATAATTTATTGCCTTACATTAGAATGGTAACCGGCCCCATGGATTATATTCCTTTCACGACTCATAATGCACAAAAGAAAAATTTTCGTCCTGTAGGCGACATGCCAATGGGACAAGGTACCCGGGCTCACTCAATGGCGCTGTTTGTTATTTTGGAAAGCCCAATGCAAATGCTGCCTGATTCTCCTTCGGATTACTATCAAGAACGTGAATGCACAGAGTTTATGTCCAAAATCCCTGTTGAATGGGATGACCTTAAAGTGCTCAAAACTAAAATTGGGGACTATACAATTGTTGCCCGGAAAAAAGATAAAAATTGGTACATTGGTGCAATTACTGATTGGGAGCCAAGGGAGTTTGAGATTCATTTTAATTTTCTTTCAGATGGAATATATGAAATGGAATATATTGAAGACGGCATTAATGCTGCTGAACGTGCAATAGATTACAAACGAAAAACCGGGAAGATTACACAAAAAGATAAAATGCAAATCAAGTTGGCTCCGGGCGGCGGTTGGATTGCCAGGATAATTAAAATAAATTAGATAACTATTCAGTGCTTTCATAATTTTATCATTAAAAGAAATTCGAAATAAAAAAATATTTATTTAATTTTTATGGTTAATTTCCGGATGAATATTTTAAAATAATTAATCATCTACGATGATTTGTATTTTTGGGACTTATCTTTTTTACAAAAAAATTACATCAACGAGGTATTCAATTTTTCAAAGACTTTCTACCGGACACTTTTTTTAAATTGGCATTTTTGAGGGAAATGTCATGCCCGAATGTTTCTATCGGGCATCCATTTTATTAAAATTGTGGAGATTCCCGCTAAAAACATGCGGGAATGACAGCTCGTCCCTAGAAAGTGTCCGGTAATGAATTCAAAGACTCAAATGTGATGGAATTTTGGCAAATTTTATCGTGACAAAACTTCATGATGGATTCGTAATCTATATTTTTTTGATTGAAAACATCGTAGATGTTTTATTATTGTAAAAGAGATCATCTCCACAAGATTAACATTCTCGTAGAGGATGAATAAAATTATTTATAAAACCAAATGAAAGGTAGAAAATGACTAACAAATTCTTTTTATTATTTCTGATTTTCGTCCTGCTTATATTCTCAATTAATAAGTTATCAGCAAGTACAAAAGACAACTGGAAAATTAACCTGTCAGGCGAATGGAGATTTCAAATCGATTCGCTTAATGTGGGCATTTCAGGACAATGGTTTAACAACAAATTATCTGAAAAAGTGAAACTGCCCGGCTCAATGACAGAAAACGGCAAAGGAAATGATGTTTCTGTAAAAACAAAATGGACGGGACAGGTTGTAGATCAATCCTGGTACACGGATGAAAAATACGCAAAATACCGAAAACCCGGAAATGTCAAAATCCCTTTCTGGTTGCAGCCGGAAAAGCATTACATTGGCGCTGCCTGGTACCAAAAAGAAATTGAAATTCCCGAAAACTGGAATGGCAAACGAACTGAACTTACCCTTGAACGCTGCCATTGGGAAACAATTGTGTGGATCAATGATAAAAAAGTTGGAGTACAAAATAGTCTGGCTACTGCGCATGTTTATGATTTGACAGGTTTTTTGTCACCTGGCAAACACCAACTCACGATCAGGGTGGATAATAGGGTAAAAGAAATCGATCCAGGGCAAAATTCCCACAGCATTTCTGACCACACTCAATCCAACTGGAATGGCATAGCCGGAAAAATGAGCATTGAGGCATTCAGCCCTGTTTATTTTGAAAATGTTAAACTGTATCCTGATGTTGCCGGTAAAAAAGTAGTGGTTAAATTAAATCTGAAAAACCAGTCCGGAAAGAAGCAACAATGCAAATTAGGTTTATCAGCCATTCATTCTGATCACAGTCCGTACGAGCAGGTAAAAGAGTTTGAACTGTCAGAAAATAAAGAACTGCAAATCGAATATCCGATGGGAGATAATCCATTATTATGGGATGAATTCCATCCCAATGTTTATTCGATGAATCTGAAACTTGAATGTCCTGCAGGTGCTTTTAGCAAGCAAATCAATTTTGGCATGCGTGAATATAAAGTCGATGGCACCCGCTTTACCATTAACCAGAGACCGGTATTTTTACGCGGCACTTTGGAGTGCGCCATCTTCCCAAAAACCGGCTACCCGGCAACTGATGTTGAAGAATGGATCAGGATTTTCAAGGTAATAAAAGCTCATGGATTAAATCACATGCGCTTTCATTCCTGGTGTCCGCCCGAAGCTGCTTTTATTGCTGCTGACAAAGTCGGAATTTATTTGCAGGTTGAGTGCTCAAGCTGGGCAAACCAGGGTTCGAGCCTGGGAGATGGAAAACCAATCGATGACTGGATTTACAAAGAAGCCGAACAAATACTGGATGATTATGGAAATCATCCATCATTTTGTATGATGGCTTACGGTAACGAACCGGGTGGAAAGAACCAGTCAAAATTTTTGAGTACTTTTGTTAGCCATTGGAAAGAAAACGATCCACGCAGGGTTTATACTAGTGGGGCGGGCTGGCCGCCAATCCCTGAAATGGATTATTACAATTCTCCTGATCCGCGTATTCAACGTTGGGGTGCAGGATTACGCAGCCTTATTAATAGCAAACCGCCACAAACAAATTTTGATTATCGAGATATTCTTGCCAAAAAATTTGCTGATAAGCCAACCATTAGCCATGAGATCGGTCAATGGTGTGCTTATCCCAATTTCAAAGAAATGAAAAAATATACCGGTGTATTAAAAGCAAAAAATTTTGAGATTTTTAAAGAAACGCTCGAAGAAAATCAGATGGGGCATTTAGCTGATGATTTTTTATTGGCTTCAGGAAAACTGCAGGCGTTGTGTTACAAGGCTGATATCGAAGCCGCCTTAAGAACGCCCGGTATGGCTGGATTCCAGTTGCTCGACCTGCACGATTTCCCGGGACAGGGTACTGCTCTTGTCGGAGTGCTGGATGCTTTTTGGGAAGAAAAGGGCTATATTAGCCCGGAAGAGTACAGACATTTCTGTAATCAAACTGTACCGCTGGCGCGTTTCGAAAAAAGAGTATTTTTGAATAATGAGAAAATCAGAGCTGAAATTGAAGTTGCTCACTTTGGTGATAAAACCTTGGAGAATATTACCCCGGCGTGGAAATTAATAGATGAAAAAAATAATATTATTTTTGAAGATAAATTGAATCAGGCAAATATTCCAATTGGAAACGGAATTAAATTGGGAAAGATTGAAGTTGACGCCGGACAATTGGAAACGCCACAAAAACTCATATTGACTGTTGACGTTTCCGGTTATTCAAATCAATGGGATATCTGGGTGTATCCCGCTAAACAAGAAGCAATCGATTTATCACAAATTTATGTTACTTCGGTTTTAGATGATAAAGCGGTTGACAGACTGGAAAATGGTGGCAAAGTTCTTTTGAGTTTTAAAAAAGGCAGCCTGAAACCTGAAAAAGGTGGTGGTATTAAAGTGGGATTTTCAAGTATTTTTTGGAATACAGCCTGGACTCGAAAACAGGCACCGCATACGCTGGGGATTCTCTGCAATCCGGCGCATCCGGCGTTGGATGAATTTCCCACCGAATTTCACAGCAACTGGCAGTGGTGGGACGCCATGAGCCATTCCCATGCGATTATTCTCGACGAGTTTAGTGACGAGTTACTGCCGATTGTCCGAATAATTGACGATTGGTTTGAGAACCGCCGGTTGGCATTAATTTTTGAAGCCAAAGTTGGCAATGGAAAATTGGTCGTATCCGGAATCGATCTAATGAAAAATATGGAAAACAGACCTGAAGCCCGGCAAATGCTGTATTCCATTCAAAAATATATGATCAGTGAAGAGTTTGATCCTCAGGTCGAATTAGATTTTGAATCCATTCAATCTTTGTAAACAGAACCGTCTATCATATCGGGGATGAAAGTTATTTAATTCGACTTCCAGGTTTCAGGATTTAAAATTGTGTATTAAATATAAATGTCGTACCTGACGGCACTTAAATTTTTGCGGTTTTCTTTTTTCTATCCCGCATTATTCACAGTCTGTGTTTCCTTAAACCTATAATGTAACTGCACAGGCATCATATTTTTAAAGGTAGCGGGATAACCTAAATTATTCATACATTAAGGAATAAAAGACAAAAAATGAGTTTCAAATATTATTTGTATTTAACATTTTGTAATTAAACAAATTATATCAATTAAAATATTTATTTAGCAATAATTCAGGCTATAAACATGTCATTTCTAATGAGCCTCAATCACTGGTTTAGCTGATGCTTCGATAAAGACTGTAAGGGCTTTATTCAATTGTTATATTGAGCGCCGTCAGGTGCGATATAGTATTACAAGTAAAGTCTTTGTTTTTTGTGCAAAAGAATTTTATTACCCAGAGCAATTAACTCTTACAACGAAAAGGCTGAGGCGAAGGCAAAGGCGAAGCAAGATTAAAGATTAAAGGATTAAGGATTTTCTTTCTTCCTTCGCCTTTGCCTCAGCCTTCGCCTGCACTTTAGTGCGCTAAGATTTAGAAAAAGATCCGCAGGAGATGAGAAATGTTTATGATGATCCTGCTTATTCTGATATTAGAAAAGAATTACATAGTGAACTGGAGGAGCTTAAAAAGGAGTATGCTGTTCCTGAAATTGGATAATTAGTATTCAATATTTTTCCCAGACTAATCTGACAAAAAGGAATGTTGGAGTAGTGGATTATTGGAGTACTTGTTACCGGACACTTTTTTAAAAATATGATTTTTCGGCAAATTGTCATGCCCGAATGTTTTAATCGGGCATCCATTTGGTTGATTTTGGGGAGATTCCCGCTAAAAACATGCGGGAATGACAGGCGTTCTTCATACAATATAAAAAGTGTCCGGTAGTGAATTGGAGTGTCGAAAAATTAAAAAATGACATAAGTTTTTAAGGAAAATTTATGAATAAAAACAATTTCGTATCTTATACATTAATTTTAACTCTGATCCTCTTGATAGTAAATTTCAATAGTTATAGCCAAAGTACAGAGAAAGGTAAATCAGTAATTAATGTCGTTGACTTTGGCATCAGATCCAATAGCAGGGGAAATGCGGTATCGGCAGTACAAAAAGCATTACAAGCCTGCCGCAATCTAAAAAATCCAATCCTGCTTTTCCCAAAAGGGCGCTATGATTTTTGGCCCCAGCACTGTGTGGAAAAAGATTATTGCGAATCCAATACCACGGACAACAATCCCAAATGTCTCGCTATTTTTATTGAAAAAATTAATAACCTGACTATTGACGGTCAGGGATCAGAATTTATTTTTCACGGCATTATGCAACCTTTTACTGTGGACAGCAGTGAAAATGTGATAATTAAAAATTTGAAAATTGATTGGGATATTCCATTAACGGCTGAAGCCGAAGTAATGGATACATCTGAAAATTACATCGATTTGGGCATTGATCCCTGTGAGACTCCCTATATTATTGAAAAAGATAAATTAGTTTTCGTGGGTGAAGGTTGGAAAAGTACCTGGTGGGGAACCATGGAATTTGAAAGGGAAACAAAGCAGGTCGCATATCGAACCGGCGATTGGGGATGCCTTGGTCGTGGTTGGCGTGAATATAAAGTAACAGAATTGGAAAAAGGATTGGTGCGTCTCCATTTTCGTTTCCAACGGCTGCCAGCCAAGGGGAACTATTTGGTGCTGCGTCACAGCGCTCGTGATCATGCCGGGATTTTTATTCAACACAGCAAAAATATATCTGTTGAAAACGTCGATTTGTATCATTGCGCTGGTTTGGGAGTATTAGCGCAGTTCAGCGAAAATATTACTTTGGACAATTTTAATGCGGTGCCCAATCCTGATAAAGGTCGTATTTTGAGTGGGCATGATGATGGCGCCCAGATTTCCAACTGCAGGGGATTAGTCAAAATTCAGAATTGTAAATTTGAAGCCTTAATGGATGATCCTATCAATGTTCACGGCACCAGCGTGCGCATCATCGAAAAATTGGCGAACAACAGGCTGCTTTGCAAATTTATGCACCACCAAAGCGTTGGTATGATCTGGGGACGCCCGAAAGATAAGGTTGGCTTTATTGAAAATGAATCCATGCATACTATTGGATTCGGCATCGTGAAATCTTTTTCTGCACGGGATAAAGAGCTGTTTGAAGTTCAACTTGAAAATAATATTTCAGGCTTTATTCAGGAAGGAGATGCGTTGGAAAATTTGACCTGGTCGCCAGATGTTATCATTCGAAATAATTTTTTCGCCAGTAACCGGGCAAGGGGACTTTTAATTTCCACACCTGGCAAAGTAATTATCGAAGAAAATATTTTTGAGTCCAGTGGTTCAGCTATTCTTATTGCCGGAGATGCAAATGGTTGGTATGAATCCGGTGCAGTCCGCGATGTTCTCATCAGGAAAAATATTTTCAGGGATGCTTGTTTGACTTCCATGTACCAGTTCTGTGAAGGGATTATCTCCATCTTTCCCATAATTCCTAAATTGGATTCAACAAAAGTTTTTCACCAAAATATTCGTATTGAAGAAAACGAGTTCCACCCGTTTGATTACCCGGTGCTGTATGCTAAATCCGTGGATGGTTTGACCTTTACAAAAAACCGGTTAATTCGAAGTTTTCGATTTGAACCATTTCATCGCCGTTTGGCAACTTTAAATTTTGAAGCGTGCAAAAATGTGAAAGTTGAGAATAATCAGTTTGGAGAGGATGTACTGGGCAAAAATATTAAAATAAATAAAATGTTGGGAGATGAAATCAAAGTCGCAAAAGATCAGGGGCTGCGTTTCAACTAAAACAATAACAATTTAAAGAGGTGAAATCATGCTAACAAAAAAAATGTTTCTTCTAATAATTCTTATATTGAGTATTTCTCTGACCGCAACAGCAGAAGAACAACAGTGGAATAAAGTTGATGCAAACGGAGAACTCGCCCGAAAAATATTCATTCACTGCCGGGATTTTGTGCGCGGCTGGCTGGGACACGCAAATCCACAAACCGGGCTCATTCCGCGTAACCTGACTCGTGATCCCTATTGGAATGCCCGGGATGCGGCTGCTGATAACTATCCGTTTATGGTACTGACGTGTTCATTTGTAGATAGGGAAATGTACAATGGGCGCATGAAACAAATGCTGGAAACCGAGAAAAAACTAACCTCCCGTGTCGGTGCGTTGCCTGATGACTTTTTGTTTGAAACACAAACATTTCGCAATCATGAATACAAAATGGCGAGTTTAATTTTTGGCGCTTCCGAATATGTAAAAGATGGTTTGATGCCCCTGACAGAGTGGCTTGGCCCAAGTCCGTGGCAGGATCGGATGATCGAACTGGTTGATGGCATTTTAGACAATGCGGCAATTGAAACACCGGTTGGTATTCTTCCTGCCATTGATCATGAAGTTGGCGGAGAGTTGATGCAGGTTTTGTCCCGCTTATATTGGAAAACCGGAAAAGAGCGATACAAGGAATTCGCTCTTCGCTACGGTGATTATTTCTTGTTTCATGCACTTCCCACAGACAGGGAAAAATTGAGTCTTGATGATCACGGCTGCGAGGTGATCGGCGGGCTTTCAGAAGTTTATGTTATCGCAGCGGAAAAAGATCAAAAAAGATACAGGAAATATAAAAGGCCGATGTATAAAATGTTAGACCGGATTCTTGAAGTAGGCAGAAATGAAAACGGCTTGTTTCACATGTTAATAGATCCGATAAATGGAACTGTTTTAAGAGAAGAATTAACCGACAATTGGGGGTACGATTACAACGCTTATCTCACCGTAGCAGCCGTTGATAATTTTAAACCGTATCTGGATGCAGTAAAATTTGCGCTTGAAAATGTTCACAAACATACCGGCTATCCCTGGGAAGGAGACATCGCTGATGGCTACGCTGATTCCATTGAGAGCGGACTGAATTTACTCAACCGAATTCCCATTGAATCCGGTTTTCGCTGGGTTGAACATGAGACACTCCACATGCTTAAAAAACAGGGTGATGACGGCGTGGTAGCCGGCTGGCATGGTGATGGTAATTACGCGAGAACTGCAATTTTGGTCGCACTGTGGAAATCGTTAGGCTGCAAAATTGAACCCTGGCGAGCAGATGTTTCTCTGGGTGCAGAAATGGTTGAAAATGAAATCTGGTTGAGTGTTCGTTCCAACTGGCCCTGGAAAGGAAGGGTGATTTTTGACAAGCCGAGACATCGTGAGAATTTTAATTTGCCCATGGACTATGCCAGGTTAAATCAATTTCCCGAGTGGTTTACTGTAGATTTGGAAACAAAATATAAAGTTTCCATTTCACAAATGGGAGAAGATAAAAACATTTCTACAAGTGGAAAGAAATTATTAGAAGGATTAGAAATTCAATTGAAGGGAACTGCTGTCGATTCGGGTAAAGATAGTATTGTCCGAGTTAAAGTTGTTTCATTTGAATAATCCCTGAATTATAAATTAAAAACATTTGATGAGCAGAAAATGGTGGAATCATTTCTGGTCAAAATCGTCCATCGATATTCCGGACGAGGTGCTGTTAAAACAATACCACCTGGAAATGTACAAATTTGCTTCGGCGGCACGAAAAGGAGCGCCGCCCATTTCTCTGCAGGCAGTCTGGACTGCTGATAATGGCAAACTGCCACCGTGGAAAGGAGATTTTCATCACGATATAAATACGCAATCGAGTTGCTAGCATGCGTACAGCGGCAATCACCTGAATTTGCAAGAAGGTTTTATCGATTGGCTTTGGAAAAATATGGCTCAAATTGGTGGACTGGTTATTCATTTTCATGGCAAGGTAATTTGTACGCCAGGGCTTTCGATGGAGAAAAAGCCGCCAATGCTTTGCGTACTTTTGCAAATTGTTTCTGCCTGCCAAATAGTTTTCATGTGAACGGAAATCAATCCGGAACCGGTAAGTCGAAATTTACCTATCGACTTTTTAGCCTGGAAGGTAATTTTGCCTTTGCTGCAGGGATACAGGAAATGCTGCTGCAAAGCCACACCGGTGTCATTAAAATATTTCCGGCAATACCAAAATCCTGGGAAAACGTAACGTTTAACCAGTTGCGGACTTAAGGTGCATTTCTAATTTCCGCTGAAAAGAAAGATGGTCAAGTGACTTATGTGGGTATCTATTCTGAAAAAGGCGGAACTTTGAAATAGGCAAATCCATTTGGGGAAAAAGAAGTAA
>JACKQG010004539.1_pt1 | contig 16025 bp, 19 predicted proteins | sample 8237621 | NCBI WGS metagenome assembly JACKQG01 (sample SAMN15677084, study PRJNA649215) | marine metagenome | biome: marine; feature: Black Sea; material: saline water; isolation source: suspended particulate matter (SPM) from the Black Sea western gyre | collected 2013-06-09/2013-06-10 | depth... | reverse complement strand
CGCTATTCACCCGGCTTTTTATCCTGTTGCCAGCCCATAATTGGCCAAGGTATTGGCCTCTCTTTCTAGAAAGACTAAATCAATCGGTGTATATCTGATTGCGCTTGATATATTCGATCTGCGAAAATCCTCCTCGCGAATTGTGACGATTACGTGGATATAAGGATGGTTTGCAAGTTGGCGAATAAGTTCAGGCCATTCAATATCCCTTGAGGTTACATCTACGTGTACTATCATTGGAACCCTAATTGCATTGGCGTGACCAGCAAGCGCGGATACTATTCGTAAAGCATGTTGGCGGTTTTCTATCAAAGGAATGGCGAATCGCCACTGCCCCGGGTAGAAATCATGCATGTAACGATATGCCAGCGTTGTTTTTCCTTGACCAGAAGCTGCATGCACGATGACTATATTTGTTTTTTCAAATGCTTGTGATATCTCTGTTATTTTCTCCTCGCGCTTGAAGTCTAAATCAGCCAAGATATGTTCATATCTGGCAGAAACACCAGCATAGAATTCTTCTCGAAGATCATCTAATTGATTCTCGTCAATAGGTATATCTTCAATGGGTTGTATTGAAGTAAACCATTCGGCATGTTTGTGATGGCGTTCGCTGATATACCTTCCGACACGTTGAATCTTTTCGATCAGGTCGCGATGTGTGATTTGCGTTCTTGTTTCGGACTTTCGGTATAACCAGAAGTGGAGTAAATCAAATGAGTTGATGGGATCTATACCGGTGAGTTGTTCCTGAAGTTGGATAAATACGCCCTTTTCTATGTCGCTTTCATTTACCTCCACTAACTCGATACGTGAAAAAATACGATCAATACTCTCTTTATCAAATCCATGCCCGATTAGTTTTTTTGTTATATCCGCCTGGCTTTGTTCATCACCCTGCCAAGCTTTGCACATCTCAATACCGATGGGCCCAAAATTTACCAGTTTGACCAATATTGACGGCCATTCATCCATTAATGCCAATGCGCGATGGAAAAAAGAGTTGGGTTTCTCGGGCGAAAGGTGAGAAAGAACTAGATTGTCGTGGGATTTGACTTGAATAGCTTCTCTAAGTTCGTCGCCTTTAAAAATGTCTAGATCTTCTTTCCCTTCCGGTTGAAAGACGATGGAAGGATCAAGTCCAGGTGATAGCATTCTTTCCAGTGTGTATAGGGCTTGGACACGGTAGCCACGGTATGCTGGCGGCGCATCACGATTGGTCATAATATTTCCTCTATGGGGGAGGTTGATAAATCCTGGAAATCTATGTGATCAAGTACAGATAGTATCTAGTACATTTGTTTCAAGAATTATACAATACTCCGATTAGCTTATTACGTATATTTCAGGGGAGTGGCCGAAACCATAGTGATCCGAATTCTAGGAGGGGCATGTTGTTGTAAAGAAGTTCCCATAAGAAAAGTCGACACCAATTTGACTTGTTTCTAAGGGTACTTTAAACATTGCATGCTTCCACCTTATTCCAGTCACTACTAATTTGACCACTCCCATTCGATACATGGTGTATGCATCATTTAAGCCCAGGTAGGCCCCAAAATGTGTGAGTCCCGTTCTGGTTCGAAGCCCAAGTGATGACAGTACAATTGGTGATTCCATGCTTCTGTAGCAGCTGTTCGGCTTTGGTCTTAGAGCTAGAGGGAACAGCCAGATACCAGCGTTGGCTGTATGCTTCTGAGTAATCCTTCCATTGTGACCTGGCTTCTGTGTCGTTTACTGAGTCATCAGTTTCTATTTCAATAACCCAGGCACTGGTTGCCTGCTGGTTTTCGCCGGCAATGACATCAATGTAGCGCCCACTCCAGCTTTTATTCTTTTCGCCATTGGGGTTTATCCAGGCGTGTTTGCCATGTTTTCGATATATCTGCCCCGCTGCGCGCACGGCTCCATCGTGTTCAGACTGTTTGTTGTAAATTCGGTTTGACATCTTAAACTCCTATATTCAAAATTGATTGTGGGATTTGTACCCACAGTAAAACTTCGGGCAATCAAATAATCGCCTTATGCCACTATCGTTGAGGGTATGGCCTGTCGCGTGGCCTGTTTCCTTCTGATTTCATATGTTCACCTCTAGTGTTGCGTTGAATATTCATTCAACAATTCTCGTAAAAAAACTTCAAAACATCGTAGTGTATCCTTGACTTTCTTCTTCTGAACGGTAGATTACTTTGTCGCGCACATAGATTAAGCCAAGTTTCGAAAGGCGTTTCGTCATTGCAGTTATCGAAACGCCAAAAATATCCTTTAGTCGATACAGGTTCGGCCATCGGGTCAGATCAAGACCATCAATTTCCTGCATTACCAACTGATGGGGCATGAGCAAATAGGCAGCGTATATTTCAGCCTGTATTTCACGAGAGTCCGCGGTGCTGTTTCTGCATAAGTACTGCTTCCCTTTATCGAAACCAGGTAAACCGAGTTGGTGTGGATCGCCAGGCTTTACAACATGCAGATCCCAATGCCCCACTTCATGTGCCTTGGTGTATGCTTCCGTTCCCCAGTATTGGTCAAAGAACTTGACGTGCCTGGAATTCATCAAGATTTTTTTCTTACCAGGAAGCAGACAGCCAAGGATTTTATCATCTTCTGTGTCATCGATTTCATCCCAGTCAAACCGGAGGTCGAGAAATTTTTCGATAATCCTGTCAATAGGAACTGGTGGGGAAACAATTGTGCCGTATTGTGCCTCAAAATCAGCTAATAAGTGATAGGCTTTTATCTCGATGGCCTGTTCTGGAACGAATTTCACATCTTTTAACAATGTCATTTGGGTTCTTCCCCCGGACTTTCTTCGTCTGACGTAATATCAAGCATCTGTTTAAGTTGCTTGCGAGTTAGTTTGCGTGACTGTATCCTGCGAAGGAGTTTTCCTACTTCGGGATGTTCTTCCACAGCTTTGCGCATCTGCTCAGAGGAAAACTTTCCTGCCAAACTCAACATTTCTTCTTCGTCTTCACCTAACTCACGAGCGATCATTCTGATCTTTTCCTCACTGGGAGGGTCAACCTTTCCGTTTTCAATCTTGCTTAGATAAGTAAAATCAATGCCAATCATTTCCGCAAAATCACGCAGAGATATATCCTTTTCAACTCTCAGTTGCCGGACACGGCTTCCGAAGTTCATGGGGATGCTCCTTTTCCTCTTTGTTGTTTCAAGGGAACTATACCTCTGTTGCGTTGAAAAGTCAAGCAACAATAACATAGAATGATTTCTACAAATGTAACTATCCTGCTATGATATACTCATGAAAGAAAAAACCTCGCCAGGATGCCGCCTGCGAGGGATGGCCTCAGCGTTGTGGGGACGCTTCGGCGTTTTTATTCTACCGAAGGGGTTCACCTAACGCAAGGGGATTCAATAGAACTTATGACAAAAGACAACACCTCCAATGGAGCCAATTTGGGCTTCGAAAAAAAACTCTGGGAAATGGCCGACAACCTGCGTGGCCACATGGATGCCGCTGAGTACAAGGACGTTGTCCTAGGGCTGATCTTCCTCAAATACATTTAAGATGCCTTCGGCGAGCACTACCAGCAGCTCGAGTTGTGGACCTCAGACCCTGAGAGTGAGTATTACATCAAAGAGCCTCAGTCGCGCTACACAGTGATGGAAGACCGTGATGAATACGTCGCCGAGAATATTTTCTGGGTACCCAAAGAAGCTCGTTGGAAGTATTTGCAAGGGCGTGCCAAACAACCCGAGATAGGCCAGATTATTGACAATGCCATGCTGGCCATCGAGCGCGAGAACCCGGTGTTGAAGGGTGTGTTGTCAAAGGATTACGCTCGTCCGACACTCAACAAGCAGCGCCTGGGCCAATTGATAGACCTGATTGGAACCATCGGACTGGGGGACAAAGAGAGCCGTACCAAGGATATTTTAGGCCGCGTTTATGAATACTTCTTAGGTCGTTTTGCAGAAGCTGAGGGCAAGCGCGGCGGACAGTTCTACACACCCCGCTCTGTGGTCGAGTTGCTGGTGCGTATGCTGGAACCCTACCGCGGCCGTATCTACGATCCCTGCTGTGGGTCGGGCGGCATGTTTGTGCAGTCGGAGAAGTTCGTGGAAGCTCACGGCGGGAAACGCTTCGACCTGGCGATCTACGGGCAGGAATCCAACCCCACCACCTGGCGGCTGTGCAAGATGAACCTGGCCATCCGCGGCATCGAGGGCAATATCGGTCCTCACAACAGTGATTCATTTCTCAACGACCTGCACCCCGACCTGAAGGCTGATTTTATCTTGGCTAACCCGCCTTTCAATATGAAGGCCTGGGGTGGTGAGCAGCTTGCCGAGGATGTGCGCTGGGTTTACGGACAGCCTCCCAAGAACAATGCCAACTACGCCTGGGTGCAGCATATGATCCATCACTTGGCCCCCGATGGGCGCGCCGGTTTCGTCTTGGCCAATGGTTCGATGTCAACGACATTCAGTGGGGAAGGTGATATTCGCAAAGGAATCATTGAATCAGACCTGGTGGACTGTATGGTGGCATTGCCGGGGCAGTTGTTCTACACCACTCAGATCCCGGTTTGCCTGTGGTTTGTGGATCGGAACAAGGCTTCAGGAGATGAGCGCGATCGCCGCGGCGAAACACTCTTTATTGATGCCCGCCAGATGGGTGAACTGATCGACCGAGTCCACCGTGAGTTGAGCGAAGATGAATTGGCCAAAATTGCCAACATCTACCATGCTTGGCGGACGGGTGATGATGGGTATGAAGATGAACCTGGGTTTTGTAAATCTGCCACGCACGAAGAAATTCGCACCCATGATTATGTACTTACCCCAGGACGATACGTCGGCCTGGGCAATCTGGACTATGATGATGAGCCATTTGAAGAGAAAATGGAACGATTGACAGATCAACTAGCGACCCAAATGAATGAAAGTGCTCGCCTGAATGAAGAGATCAAAAATAACCTTGAAAGGTTGGGTTACTAGAATTGGCGTATTTCTTGTTTGTTGATGAAAGCGGGCAAGATAGGAAATCAACGCCATATGAAGTTTTAGCTGGGGTTGCAGTCCAAGATGTTGCGCTTTGGGATTTAATTCAAGACGTCCACACTGTTGAGGAAAAATATTTTGGGAGTTATTATCGCGACCGTCAACGTGAGTTAAAAGCAAAGACTTTGTTGAAAACCAAAACATTTCGATTAGCAGCACAATTGCCGTCTATTGATCAAGGTGCTATTCAACGATTGGCTCAAGCATGTCTTACGGATGGCCCCAATGCGCGTAAACTCCATCTGACTGCTCTTGCACAAGCAAAAATCCGTTATTGTGAAGAAGTATTCAGAATATGTACGCGCTACGATTGCAACGTGTTTGCCAGCGTGATAGATTACCAGGCGATTGCCGCTCAACCCCAATTGAGTGATTTTGTGGGGTTGGATTATTTGCGAAAAGATTATTCATTTTTGTTTGAGCGATTTTATTATTATCTTGAGGATTTACCTAAAAAAGAAATGGGAGCGGTTGTTTTTGATGAGCTTGAGCGTTCCAAAAGCCACATTTTGCATGAGCAGATGCGAAGATATTTTATTGATACACGAAAAGGCAGGGAGCGTTCTACCCTGATTATTCCTGAACCCCTTTTCGTACACAGTGATCTGACAACGGGGATTCATCTTGCCGATTTAGTAGCGTATTGTATTGCCTGGGGATTTCGCATCCCTAGCATGCAAATTCCGAAGAGAGAAGAATTGGCAGGACTTGTGGATCTGATCTGCTCGATGCGTTACCGGGCAACCAGGATAATTCCTGACATACAGGATACACCTTCAGAAATTTGGAGTATTGCAGTAATCAACTCTTAATTAAAGAAAAGGCAATGGCAACGCAGAGCGTGCCAAAGCCTCCACTATTATTATTGACCATAAACTGTGACTTGTCAATACCGAAATCATGGAAAGCAGTTGCCAGATGTATCCTTCGAACAAACGTTTGGCTATGAGCGAAACTCTTCTTGATTGGCCCCAAATATCCATTGGTGAATTGCTCGAAACCATCATTGATTATCGAGGGAAAACCCCACCAAAAAGTTCCTCTGGAATTACTACTTTGACTTCCGCCAATGTTCGGAACGGTCGCATAGATTTATCGAAAGTTTCTTTTGTTACTCAAGATACTTATGACAAGTGGATAACCCGAGGTTTGCCAAAACCAGGGGATGTGCTAATCACTACTGAAGCACCAGTAGGTGAAGTTGCTTCACTTCCTGGAGATCAAATTTATCTCATAACACGTCGAATGATGGCATTGAGGGGGAATCCTAAGAGATTACACAACGATTACCTGAAATATTCGCTTATGTACTGGGGGAATATTGGACGGTTATTAGGGGCGACTCGGGGGTCGACGGTCCCGCGTGTTCTAAAAACAGATATAACTAATCTAAAACTTCCAATTCCGCCTCTCCCCGAGCAAAAAGCCATCGCCCATATTCTGGGCACCTTGGATGACAAAATCGAACTCAACCGCCAGATGAACGTTACCCTGGAGGCCATTGCTCGCGCCGTTTTTAAATCCTGGTTTGTGGATTTCGACCCGGTCTATGCCAAAGCTATGGGCGAAGACCCCAAAGGGATGGATGCCGAAACCGCCGCACTTTTCACTGATGCGTTTGTAGAGACGAAGGGGGGGGCTGTGCCAGATGGGTGGAGAGTAGAACCAATTGGACAGCATGTTAAGGCCCAAAAAGGCTTGAGTTACAAAGGTAGCGGTTTGGTAGATTCGGGGATACCGCTACATAACCTAAATTCAATATATGAAGGTGGCGGGTATAAATATTAAAGTGTCCACAGTTTGTTTTATTATTTAGTCAAGATCCTGATTTGCCGCTATATGCAGATGTAATGACGAAATCCGCTTTAGCAGTATTGAAACCAAGTAAGCGGGAGTGTAAGGATCATTGGTGGCAAACACCTCTTTTTTATATTTCGATGTGTTTACCCATAGGAGGCTTTTTTGCCACAATCGTTGTTCTTGGTTTGTGAAAAAAGATTGTTATTTAAAAGTGCGTTCATCCGTCACACAACCTTGAGAAAACTCATTCTGAGAATATAAGCAAATGGAACCTAAACTAGTTGATCTACTTTTGGCGGTGCAAAGAGGCAGGGTGGGCTTTAAGGCCTGGGCAGAGAGTTCCTATTATGAAACAAGGGTTAAATTAGAAAATAAAACACGGCGCCAAATATGGATTGATGTTTCGCGAACTGGCCTAATTTCAAAGACCGGAGAGTCCCAGAGAATAGGGCTTTGTTACCCGGTAGGATCAGAACCAGGGGAGTATATCCAAATGATAACTGCAGGTGAGGAGAAAGAAATATTTTTCTATTCGCGATGCCTTGATCAGCGTGGAAAACCGCCTAGTGATGGAATGGAGTATATGCTTCTCCCTGAATTACTTCCAGACTATGCTGTATTCTTGCTTCGACAAGGAGTTGATCAAAAGAAGCTTTGGGAAACTATTGACCATTGGGGTGGTGACCTAAGAAAAATATCGCCAATTCCAGTAATGGTTGATAAGATCAATCTATAGAAATCGTCGAAACCAAATCCCTTGCTCTAAGAATAGTTGCTGATGCAAGCGAGCTTCGGCAGCCTAGCCAATGGCCACGACGTTGAACCAGTCGATGAAATCTTTGTCGGGTTTGCGGTCGGCCATCACGGATATCTTGGTCACTTCCAGGTCGCCTTTCAAATTCTCCAGATCTTATTTTGCCTTAAACGCAAAAAGCCCTTGATACCAATCAAGGGCTTTTTGCTTGAAAGTCACAACAACTCCATCTGCGCATCCGGTACAGGTTGTTTCCGGCGCATCCTCCTCTTTACTTCCCCCCTCACTCCCCGTAAAGCCATCCATTCCTGAAGGGTCATCACCCCGTCACGTCCGAGCCTGTCAGGCAGAACCTGTTCAAGCTCGAAAGATGCCACCCGCCCCCGCTCGATGCCGGCTAAGATGCGCTCAGGCATCAGCTGATCCTCGGCAGTTATTCCCGAAGTCGTGATGGCGGACTTCAAGGCGCTGAGCAGATCCAGGTTCTCGTCCATGTCAGCACCACCTAGACTGGATTGGATGAAATTGCCGTACACGCTCTTGGCCCAACTGATCTTGCGAGCGATCACCGGCCAGGCGACCCCTTCGAGGTTGTCCTCATACGCCAGCGAGATCACCTTGACAGGCCGGTTCTGTCCCAAGCGGAACACCCGGGCGATGGCTTGCGCCAGGCTGATGACCTTATAGATGGCCTCATACACCACAACGGTCTGCAGCATGACCAGATCCAGACCGGTCTCGACGGCTTTGGGGTGGGTGATGAGTACGTCCATCCCGTAGGCGTGCTTTTCGATCCATTCCTCGCGCCGGCTGGCCTGGACGCGTTTCGTGTCCAGGTAGACGGCCCGGATGCCGTGTTCGCCCAGTAGCGGCACTAGGCGTTGGGGCAGCGGTCGGGTGGTGGTCTGCTCGATCAGCAGTGCGATCTTGCGATGTCTAGCCTTTTCCGCCTGGGCGATTTCGATCAACCTGGCTTCTTTGGGTAATGGAGCACTTATATCTACATAAGGCAGGTCGAGTACCAGGGTGTCTTCCACCGCCTCGCCGTCTTCGTCGTAGCTGGTGAAGCTGTATTTGTGACTGCGGTCCCCGTTCTGCCCAGGGGGCTCTACAGCGGCGATGTTGTAGTAGCCCAGGGCGGCGATCATCCAGGTCATAAAGGCGCCCATGCCCTTTTCGTGATACAACTGCCCACCATGATTTTTAGAGAAGGCATTCCCCACCGGCACGTCCGGAGCCGGAACGGTGATGCGCTGCTCTTCGTAGCCAGGTAGGGCCTCGGCTACATCTTCCAAGGCGCCAAAAGCCGTGCGGGGCAGCAGGAAACGGTAGATCGTCGGGGATACCCCCGGGCGTTCTTTGAAGGAAGTGCGCTTCACCTTCGTGCGACCAAAGGCGCGTGTCTCCTCGCGTGTCTCTATGGCCTCCATATAACCAAAACGGCTGACGAACTGGCGTTCGCTGTACCCGGCCTGGCGCATCTCGGGGGAGGTCCAGCGCAGTAAACGATACAAATCGCTCGCCTTCCCGCCGAAAATTGTGCCCGTCAACAGTACCGCGTATTTGGCCACCCGGAAGAGACGGCTGAAGGCCATCCCTTGCAGGCTGTCGTTGCGATACTCGTGGCACTCATCCGCGATCAGGTACAAGTCTTTGACTGTACCCCGCTTGACGGCGCGGTAGATCACATCGGCCAGCGGCCAACGGCGCGGTGAGGGTTCAGGGCCAGCATAGCCCCGTCCGCAGACCGGGCAGCTTTTACTGCGCAGCCTGCGGGGCGGGTCAGCATCGGGATGTGTGGATTTTGCTGGCGCTCGATACACATCGCTGTAGCGTAGGATCTCTTTGCTACCCCAATTCTCCTCCGCCTCGGTGGTGGCCGGCGCACCGCAGTGCGGGCAGGCCCACAGACGACCGTGACCTGGGAAGTATTTGCGTTCTAACTGGGCTTTATGATACGGCCCCAACTTGACCATTGAGCGAGAGAGGATCAGGATGACGTTGCTATCCGCCTGGTTAGAACCAACAGCCTTCAGCACATGCTGTACCTGGGCCAGGCGTTCTTCTCCATTTCCTTCGGGGTAGATCACCGTCGCACCGGGGGCTAACATTTCAGCTTCCCGCTTCCACTTCTTCAGTAAGTGGGGTGGGCAGAGGATCACAGTCAAGCCGATGTGCTTTTTGGTTTTCAGCAGTTCACGGACGGTAAGGGATAGAGGGGATTTGCCCCACCCCATTTCCATGATTCCGAAAACAGTCTTCTCGCCATCCAATAAAGCCCGGGCCATCCCCACCGCACGCACAGCCTGGGGAGGTAACAAGCCGCGCCGGCCGTTCCCTTCGACTTTGCTCAGGGCAGGCATCTCCGGCAAGCGAGAATTGATTCGATCCAAAACCGCTTCCTCCCAATCTTGCGTCACCGGCCAGCCCTGCCCGTCCTCATCGACATAAGTCTCCAGGGAGATGGCTTTATCAATCTCCTCGGCGTATTCTGGCAAATCTTCGAAAGGCAGTTCCACCAGGCCATCCGCTTTCGAGAGCAGGTAGGAGGTCATCTTCGGCCCGCGCACGATGCGGGTCTGGTTATCCCCAACCGCCTTACGACTCTCCTCCTCCCGCACAGCCACACGCAGATACCCTTCGGCATTGCTCAGGGCAGGCCCTTCGACAAGCTCAGGACACTGCCCTTCGGCGGAGTTTACGGTGAGCCTAGTCGAACCGCTCAGGGCAGGTCCTTGGGAGATCTTCAACGTAGCCGCATAGCCAGCCAAATAGGCCACCCGGTGGCCAGGACGCAGGGGGTGGATCACCTTCTGGCGTTTCCTGATTTCGTCCTGGTAAAACACCGGAAGGGGTGTGCTCGCTAGCGCATCGGCGCGCTCGTCCTCGGTCAGCCAGCTTACCCGAAAGATCATGTTCCTGGCATCGATTCTTGAATGAGGCAGCGTGACCGGGTTCATCGTGCCGGCTGCCGGCAGGGGGTATTTCTCCTCCGCCGTCTGCCCTACCAGGACGTACTGGTTAGGGCTTTTGGGATCTTCCGTGGGGAAGAGCGCCAGCCACTTGAAGCTGAGCACCCGCTCTGCCCAGGCCAATAACCGTTCGGGAATCACCAGGACGATGACCCCGCCAGGGACCAGATAGGGCAGCGTACGCCGGATGATGGTCTTTTCGGGACTCTGTTCTCCGCCCGTGTTATCGTACGGAGGGTTACATAATGCCAGCGACATACTGCGGTGGGAAACCATCGTGCGGCGGGTATCCCCGTGGATGACCCGCTGCAGCCGGCCTTCGGCTGCCCCCGCACGCCCTGCTTCGATTTCTACGCCATAGGTTTCGACATCGGCGCCTTTTAAGGTGAGCGCCTCAGCCAGCGCAGCCAAGGCGGTCCCGTCCCCGGCGCAAGGATCGAATAGGCGCAGGATGCCCTGGCGGTCTTCTGGTTCGCTTCGCGTAAACAAACCTGCCAGGCGTTCTAGCGCAGCCTGGCAGGTGGGTGTGTAGCCATAGTTCAGATAGTGTTCGGGTCTCATGCTAAAGCCTCCAATATTTCGATGATCTTTTCTGTTGAGAAGCGGTAGACGGCGACTGTATCATTTCCTTCTACGGGCAGCTTTTCGCCATGCCGGCTAAAAATATCGCCAACCTCCTGCACCGGCGGCACCGGATAGGGCGTGTGCTGGTGCAGAAAGGCGGAAAACTTGCCGGCAACGCTCTCCGCTGTATCTCCGGTTTCGTGGACGAAGAACAGGTCGTCATCCAGTGATGGTGTATAGGCGGTCAGCGTCCACAGCGTCACCCCTTTGCCTTTGACGACCCGGCGTTCCGGCCACAATTGGGCACCTCCGCTGGCCTGGTAGTGCTCACCGGCGATGGTGATCCATTTCTCCTTCTGGAAGGCGTAGCGCAGGCCGCGCAGCTCTTCCTGGTTACGTAGAGCAAATCGGGCGAAGATGAGGGTATGTTCATAGGGGCAGATGCAATCCGCCACCCCGTGGATGTCTTTGATGCTGAATGTGATGATCATGGATACTCCTTTGAGCAGGGGAGCAAGGGTGCACGGGAGCATGGGTGATCACCCCAGCGCCCTAGCTCCCCTGCACTTATATGGAAACAGCCTCGACCGGCTGTGAAAGTTGGATCGCCACGCTTCCCGCCGCGTGCATCTGCAGCGCCTGGCGCACCTTGCCCCGCCAGATGGTGAAGCGGTTATCGTCGGGCATTTCGGCTAGGACGGCGTAGAGTGTGTCTTCGGAGAGCACACCTAAAACGTCTTCGATGGTGGCTGCTTCAGGTTCGTCGAAGAGGTCTGTGACGCCCGCTACGCTGAGTTTGGCTTCGTCGCGAGCCACCTCCCGGTAGGTTCGCACCAGCGGACCGGTGATGGTTTCTTCCCGCGCCAGTTGGCGCTGCACTTCGGGGGCGAGCCCGGCGAGGTCAAAGGCCACTGTGGGTGCGATCTCGCCTACTTCGACCCGTCCGGCAATCTCAGGCACTAACTGGTTGAGTTTGGCGATCTTGCGCACCCGCTGCAGCGAGGCGTAGCCGACCCGGGCGATCTCTTCCATGCTCTGGCCTTGTCGTTGCAGTTCCTGGTAGGCCTTGAGTTCAGCGACCGGGTTCTCGCTGCGGGTGGCATGGGCCAGGATGGTCAGGGCGGCGCCCAGGTCGGAGACCTCGGCCAGCACGCTCTCCAGGCCAGCGGCCTGGGCTGCGGCGGTGCGCCTGCGGCCATCCAGCAGCCGGTAGCTGCCGTCATCCTGTTGGGTGACGACGACGGGGAATGCCGGCAAAAAGCCCTGATCATGCATCGATCTGACCAAGGCTTTCTTGGGTTTGGCGTTTTCATATCCAGTGATTTGGGTAATAGGTATTTCGTGAACCATGGTTAAATATCAACGGCGCTCTGCCCGATAAATCTCGGCAGAGCGCCGCTTCTCCTTTCTGTGTTATCTATAGAATTGAAAAAGCATCCCGCTTTACTGTTGGGATGCTTTTTACGATTTGGTGAATGGCTGCTAAAGCAGATGTTCCTTGGCAACCTCCAGGAACTCTTTTGCCCAGGTGATCAGCTTACGAGTATCCTCTGTGTTGACACTTTCTCCGATACCGTAATCTCCCACTTGCCGTTCGCTCTGGGATAGGATCAGGTATCTGTGGAACTTCGGATCAAGCAGCTTGGTTTTGGCATACTCCTTGCCAAATGCCGCAATGACAGCAGCGTGGCTTGAAAAGGTCAACTCTTTGTCCAACAAGAAGGCTTGGGCGAGATAGAACATAGCATAATATGCGCGTGAGGCGGCAAACCCGGAGAATGATTGCCGGAGCAATGTTTCCGCAGCCTTGATGCTGTCTTCCGCTTTCTCCACCAGTTCCTTGATCTCGGTCATATGGCAATCCCATCTCGTTTGACATTCAAGATGAAGGGGCTTTTTTCGTTCTCGAAACGCTCGTGGGAGACGAAAGCGCTGGATATGACCACATCATTCTCGAGCGACAGACCGCAGGTGACATCCGCCGTCATCTCAAGCAGGTCCATGTGATTGAAACTGCCCCGTATCACGGCCAGAATGTCGATATCTGAACCTGGCTGTGCGTCGCCGCGCGCTTGTGAGCCATATAAGTATATTGCTTCTAAGCGTCCACCCAGAATTTGCTCGAAATCACTCCGGAGTGTAGAGAGAATGTCAGAGAGATTTTGCATAGGATACCTCCTACTTGATGAAATTATACCGTATGAGCGGGGGGGTAAGGGAGCCAGGGAGAAGGGGGGCTGGGGAGTACGCCACGCTGCCCAAAGGGCCATCTTTGATGTGCGCGCCCATGGCAGGAGGACCTGCGGCCGGGGAAATCAACCCAACCCCCACGCTCCCATGCACCCCAGTTCCTTTACTCCCCGGCTCAAATCACTCCTCCTCAATAAAGGTCGGTAGACTGCTCTGGCTGGCAGCCTGGAAGGCAGTTTCCGCCTGTTTTTCTTCCTGGACGTTACGCCCAGCGATCACCGTCAGGTTGGTGACTGGCAGGCGCATGAAGATGCCGTGTTGGTAATCTGGCTGTACACCCTCCGGGCGTGGGTGGGCGCGGTAGGTGACGTTTCCGGGGATCGAGCGCTGGTAGAAGCCCATATCCCCGCGGTCAAGATCGCCCTCGGGGATATCGTGCCACCACAGACCGGCGCAGACTTCTACAAGTTGGCTGAGATGTTTGAGGTGGGGGCACATCATCGCGGGGGGTTGGGGATACCCTTCGTAGTTCTCGATCACCGCTTTGGCGTGGATCAACACCAGAGAACTCTCTTGGGACAGCTTGGCGAAATCCAGGGTGCGCGGCAAACGCCGGGAAGCCCCCTTGCGCCGCACTTCTTCGACCAAATCGGCCACGTAGGGGTAGTATTTACGCCCCACGATATCGAAGATATGCCAGACGCCGTCGATTTCAATCAGTTGCGGGCCGACCGCGGTCAACCCCAGCGCGGCTGGATCAACCGGCACCGGCGGGTCCAGGATGAAGCTTTCGATGGGCTGTCCCTGGTCGGAAAGCCGGGTTTCGGCATACACGCCGGTGGCCACTCTTTTGCCGCAGGCGCGTTGGTTGGATTTGTGTTGGTGCATGATTTTTCCTTTCTTTATCAGGGTACATATTTGCTCTTGACATCAACGGAGAAATCCATTATCTTATATCTCAGAATTATTAATTCTGAGAATTCAGGAGAAATACTATGCCTACCCTACTTCAAATTCGAAGCAACGGACAGATCACCCTGCCAGCATCGATCCGCCGCCAGGCAAATCTGCAAGAAGGCGATGCTCTGGAAGTGATCGTAGACGAGGATGGAGTTCTCCATCTGGTTCCCCACGTGCTTGTAGAACGATCCCAGGCCTATTTCTGGACACAACGATGGCAAGATGGTGAGCGAGAGGCCGAGGAAGATCTGCAAGCTGGCCGTTATAAGGACTTCGATGATATTGAAGCGATGCTCGAAGAATTGGAATCGGATAACGGATGATCTATCGCCGCACTGCACGCTTCAAAAAAGCCTACCAGGCCCTTCCAGGACATATTCGGGAAAAAGCAGCCAAAGCATTCGTCCTGTTTCAGGGTGATCCAACCTGCCCCTCACTAGGTGTCAAGAAAATGCAAGGACATGAGCATATCTGGGAAGGTCGCATCGATCAGCAGTACCGGTTCACATTCCATTACGAGACGCATCCCGAAACAGGCGAAGCGATCTGCGTCTTCCGTAATGTGGACAATCACGACGAGTGTCTGAAAAACCCATAGCAGAAACACATCTTGCAGGCTTTTTCAAGCAATTCCAGTTACTAGAGCGATCTTGCTGGCGTCGCGATCCTATCCGGTTTGGAATACCAGTTACTATTTTCCAAGGGAATTGCGCTCTCCTCGACGATTTCGGACAATCCGTAATATCCAAATTCTCAACGGATCGTAGAAGCCAGCAACTTGCCGCAGGCTATGGACAGCGCGTCTTCGAACTCACGGGTGCCTGTGCCGGGAATCTCCTGGATGACTGGTCCCAGCAAGGGTTGATCTCTCGCACCCACCCAGACGGTGAGCCGCGAGCAAGCGCTATAGATCATCAGGCTGATGCCCCCGCTGGTATGCTGGTCCAGTGCCTGCAGATGGCCGGTGAGTTGGCTGAAGCCAAAGCTCGCCACGGCCCAGAACCCCCCGCTTTCGTCCTGGATCACGTCGCCAATCGAGGTGGAACGGGAAAAGCGGAGGGTCTCGACCTCGGGATCCTCATGCCATGGGTGGTCGATATGCTGGGTCCTGGCGTAGGCCCCTTCGAGGTTCTCTGCTTTTACCCTGGCGACCAGGTGGTATTCACCCGGCCAACCGATGTGACCAGCATCTACGGGGTGGTCGCCGCGGATCTCGCCCCCGGCATATAGCTTTATCCGGTGGTAGATGGTAAAGATCATTTCTCACCTCACTCGATAGCTGACCCGGCGCTCTTGGATGGCATTATCGAAGCCCAGCCGTCTTTCCTTGAGAGACACCCAGCGATTCCCGGCAATAATGATGTGGTCAAGGATGGAGATATCCAAGTTCTTCCCCGCCTGTACCAAGGCCCTCGTGAGGGCTATATCATCCGGGCTGGCGGAAGGGTCCATGGATGGGTGGTTATGTACGGCGATGATCGCCGCGGCGTTGCGCTGGATGGCCGGCCGGAAGACCTCAGCCACTCGCACCTGGGCGCTGTTCAGGCTGCCTTTATAGATCTCGACGATGTCCAGAACGTGATTGCGGGTGTTGAGCACGATCACGCGCAGGTGCTCTTGCTCCAATACCCCCATGTCGTACTGCACCAACGCTGCGGCGTCCGCGGGGCTGTTGATCATCGGGCGTTCTTCAGAGACATGGGTAGCCAGCCGTTTGCCGATCGCCAAGGCAGCTTTCAAGCGGGCGGCGGTACTTTGCC
>JACKQG010004537.1_pt1 | contig 16032 bp, 14 predicted proteins | sample 8237621 | NCBI WGS metagenome assembly JACKQG01 (sample SAMN15677084, study PRJNA649215) | marine metagenome | biome: marine; feature: Black Sea; material: saline water; isolation source: suspended particulate matter (SPM) from the Black Sea western gyre | collected 2013-06-09/2013-06-10 | depth... | reverse complement strand
ATAAAATCTTCATCTCAATCCCATGTCTTCCATGCGGCGCAACCATATATCCCCAATTTTGCCCAAACTCTCGTCGGACTTTATAAATTGCTTCTTTTCCATTGCAACGCGCTGAAGAGATGGTTGCATTTTTAAGCGGAATTTTGATAATCATTCCATCCTCATATTCACAGTGGGTTGTGAACTGGATTGTGTTTTCCGTCGTCATCACATCTGTGATAGTTGAACGGCTACGCGCGTCCCACCATTTCCAAAGCGCATCATTTCCAAAGTGAACCGCAATGATGTTCCGTTCTTCAATATATCTCAAGCATTCCGAGATTGCCGTTCGACAAAGCGGATAGTCGCTGATGTAGACTGGATGATAAAACAGATTCATCAGCAGATGGTATTTCGCGGTGAGGTTAATAACTGTGTGTATTTGTTCAAAATCGCTGGTTTCCCTATCGCCTATCGACCCGCGATGTCCAATTTCATAGGCTGTAACAGGTTCCTCCAAAAAATTTATCCGCGCATTATTGCCTTCAAAATCATCATAAAAGTAGAATGGATATGATGTACCAAAGGCGAATCCAAGGAACGGAGTGTTGGTCAGCGGGGCGGGCAATGGATGAATGCCAGGGATGAAGCTATTGTCAGCTTTACCACCGGCTGCTAACATCCATTCTGCGGGTTTTTCCCAGTCTATCCAACATCCTGAATGATTGACGCTACAAATCTGGCGAAAGCTGAATTTTTGATAAAATGCCTCCGCTTGCTTTTTTACATCCTCTTCGGTGAAAGGATACGGCTCTTGATAATCCTCGTAGTTGACGAAATTGTAATGCAGTGAAATTTCGTGTCCATTTCCTTGGATCTTTTCCGCATCCTCAACAGTTAACCCAAATTCGCCCTTGATGCCCATTGCGTTGATGTGATACGGTAAGCCTTTCTCTTTCATCCACTCAGACGCCCGCAATTGTATTCCATTCTTCGCTGATTCATCATCCCCGCCCCAATAGAAAAGCGCATCCGGAATTGCATATTCTTTTGGAGGTATTTGGTAGATGAACGGTTGTGGTTTTTTGCCGACCATGTTCTGAATCAGAAAAAGGATTTCATCAGCGTAGAGCACATCGCGGGCATTATTGCCAATTACTTGCAATTCTCGCGCGCGATATTTCCCATCATTATCCAGGTCATCTGTCACCGGCCTACCCTGATGAAGAATCCAGATTGTCTTCGGAACGTTAAATGCGAAATAGTAGGCATGACCTGTACCGTAATCGTATTGTGTGATTGCGGCGTCGCCTGTATCCGAGCCATCTACATCATACAACCGCGAAAGCGCCTGAGAAGTTTGCGGCGCTATCTGACGAATGTCAGAGAATATCAGCAATTTTTGGTCGGAGCTAAGTTCCGAGTGAATATCCACTGTCAATGGGTCATGCAATAGGTCGAAATATCCAGCGATAGTGTAATCATCCGTCGGTTGCTGGCGAATGCCACCGCACCGATTGCCGAATACATCATCCAACCCCTGCGTGGCAAATCCGATGAGCACGCCACCACCCTTGACCCATGCGTCCAGATTCTCAGCCATTCCATCGGTGATTTCATTTGTCGTCAAATCACCGATGAACAATACGCTGATTTCACCTAGTCTTATAGCATCTGCCAAAATTTGCCTTGAGATTTGAACAGCTCTAAGTCCTAACTGTTCATTAATCTCTCTGACGTATTCGTACCAATAATTTTCACAATTCAGATTTGCTCTTTCGCGTAAATCTGAATCGTAGACATACGCTGTAACAAGAGTTTTCTGTTTCACAGTGCGCCTCCTTGTATTCACGCGGAATTATGACCAAGACTCCCACCGGGAGGGCGAGGCTCCGCCTTTTGTGGTTCGCCAGGAGCCTCACCCTCCCACTACTAATGACTGACACCGCATCGGTCAGGGAGCGATGCTACCCGCAACATAGAAATCTAAGGAATTAAAGTTAATTTCACCCCTGCCCGTTGCTCAAACATTTCAAACGCACGTTTCCAATCATCAAGTGGAAGTTGGTGCGATATCAACGGTTTCGTCGAAATCTTACCGTGTTCCATTAACTTAAGAGCTCGTTCCCATGATGAACGTTTCTGTGACACAAATCCTGTAACTTGTAGTTCTTTGTATGCAATCAATTCAAAATCAATTTTTATTGGTTGACCGAATAATCCCATCTGAGTATACTTGCCACGTTTTCTGACGATATTCAGCCCTAATGATGCGCCAGCCGCAGCGCCTGAACATTCCAATACAACATCAGCACCGTAGCCATCTGTAAACTCTTTTATCGTTTCAATCGCATCCACTTTATCAGCTCTAATAGTGTAATCCGCTCCCAATTCCTTAGCAAGTTGGAGTCGTTTCTCATCTCCTGATACGCCGCAAATCGCAACGATTCCACCTTCCGCTTTGGCAAGTTGCAGAGTCAATAATCCAATAGCGCCAGGCCCTGTGATAACAACAAAATCGCCGGCGGATATACCCGTTTGCTCGATAACTCCATTTGTGCAGCATGCCAGAGGTTCAGTTAATGCTCCTGCTAAAAAATCAACATTTGCCGGTAGTTCAAATAAACAATGCGCCGGCACCGTGCATTGTTCTGCAAACGCCCCGTTGGATGAGTAGCCCAGTACCCGGCGCGTTGAACAAAGGTTGATGTATCCAGACCTACAATACCTGCATTTAGCACACGTCCATATATTTGGCACTGCGGTCACTCTATCACCGATATTAAAGCCATCGACCTCCGCACCGGCTTCGATTATTTCTCCGCTAAACTCATGGCCAATAACAACAGGAAGTTCCAGGGGCGTCTTCATTTCATCATGATATATATGCAGGTCAGAACCGCATACTCCTGCCGCTTTTACTGCGATAACAACTTCATGGGGAGCTGGATTCGTTCGTTCAACTTCCCGCAACTCTGTGTATCCATCCCCGTGGGCATATTTTACCAGACCTTTCAAATTCATCATCTCCTTTTGCCAAAAACCCGTTTTTGTTTCGATTTCAAAAGGAAACTCCCGTTTTCCTTCTTCATTCTTCAATCCATTCACTTCATTTAGTAAACACCCGCTTGCCTGAACTAACATTACCAACGGCATCCGCAATCTTTATGACGACGGTATGTTCACCGGCTTTCAATTCGGACGGTGTTGTAAAGGAGAATTCTTCTGTTTTGGAATCGAATATTCCATCAACCGGAAATACAATTTGCCAATCCTGCCCATCTATTGAAAATATAGCTTCCTTGATGTGATTCATATTGTCTTCGGCGGTGCATCTGACCTGGAATACGCCACCTTCTTCCGAAGTAACAGTAATTTCGCTAATGGTCGGTTGAGTGTTATCTATCTCAAATTGGTCACTAATTTTTTCCGCTGTTTTAGCCAAATTTGCGGGATTGCTGAGTTTGTCGTTAGCGACAATTTTTATCTGGTACCGTCCATCAGGCATAGACGTGGAATCCCAGGAATAGGAATTGGTTTTAAGTTCCTCTTCCAATAATTTCCATGTTTTTTCATCAACGCCTTTGTAGTAGACAGTATGCTCCAGTGAGTCTTCATTTGCATCGGTCACTTGCCATTTGACGGTGCGTTTCGTGTTGGGACCGGGATTTGGACCACTGGATGGCTGTCCACCTTGTTTTGGTGGGCCTCCGGGTGACCGTTCTCCGGATTCTTCATCATCTTTTTGAGAATCTACTTCAATTATTCTAATTTTCGGTTGAATGTTAGTCTGCACGTAAGCAATGGCAACACGCTTGAGGGTGGGCCCGGCAAGTGGATTTGTTGTGGTCAGTTTCGCACGCCATTGGATAAAACGAGCAGACTGGTTGGTGATTTTCTGTCCATCTGCAGTTGTATATTCCTCTGACCATTCACTCCAGGTATTATCAGGATTGGAGGTGTTACCAGTTCGCGTAGCGAAACTAATTGTTGTGTTCTCTGGGATAACTTGTTCCCATTCTATATTTCCCCATTTGGAGATGATTTTTGCATCATGCACTTTGGCTTCCAACGTTCCTTCCTGTGTATGGTCAGTGGATAAGCGGTAAATTTTACCACTGTTGCCCGTGGCGATGAACATCCCCCCGGTTGCAGTTTTATGGATTGCCAGCGCTTGAGCTTCTTCGCATTTTGCTATGGAAACGGAATCACCGTCTGTGTTTACGGTGTAAATCCTGCCTTCATCTCCTGTGCCCACGATGAGGTTGTCTGACGCATCTACGACCAGAGATAAGACCAAAGGTTCATCCGCTGTCCAGAGCTTGGAGACTACTCCATCAGGAGCCACTTGATAAATGCTGGATTCTTTCTCCTTTGGTTTCTCTCCGCCAGCGCCTGGGGGAGGTGGTAGTTCTCTCCGTTTTTCCTCTCCTGGAAGTTTACCTGAAGTCGCAGCGGCGTACAAATTCCCCTGTGAATTCATTGCCAGCGCGTGAATCTCTTTTTCGTTGGTATCATATACAACCGAAGCATGCCCATCCAACGTGATTTTATAAATAATCCCGCCGCCTTCGCTGCCGGCATACAATACATTTTGGTCTCTACTGTAATGCAAACTCATGATATGAGTTTCCTCTGAATCGTATAGAACACTGTTTTGCCCATCAGGCGTAATCTTATAGATTTTCCCATTGGTCCCAGTGCCGGCGTATAAATTTCCCTCGTTGTCGAACACTAAATCCCAGACATATTTTTCTTTTGCACTTAATACCGTGCTCGCCGTGCCATCGGGCGAAATTTTATAAACGAGCCCATCAGGCGATGTGCCCGCGTAGATGTTATCACTGCTATCAACAACAAGACTGTAGATATTCACTTCGGGTGAATCGAACAACAAGGACAACGTTCCGTCAGGAGCTATTTTAAATATCCTGCCCTCGTTTCCCGTGCCAGCGTAGATATTGCCTTGCGAGTCTTCCGCAAGACACCAGATATAAACCTCTTCAGTTTCTACATAAGCATTTAACTTTAGAGACAAGCTCACTTCCCCTTTGCTGGAGATAGATACATCTTTCGGCTTGCCTGCTTCGAAATCTTTCTGAGTTTTTTGTTCCCAAATGGAAGTGCTCACACTCAAAGCGGTGAGCGGAGCGAACACAGTCATCGCGAATAAAATCGCAATTGATATCATGAAGCCTATGGCTTTCTTGGCTGTCGTACGTTGAAATGTCGTCATTAATTTTCCTCCTTGACTGGTAAATAATTTTGCCGTCATATTCACGTTTCACGCTTTACGTTTCACGTATCCTATGGCGCGTTCCGGTCGATGATTAGCCGTAAACCGGCGCCGCCTGAAATAAAATATTTCGTCGGCAGTTTTTCTCTCAGTAAAGTTGTACCTCGCGTAAATCCGCCTTCTGTCTGTGTTTGATGTGTCATTACTGAAAGCATGGATAGCGGTAGCTCTGGCATTTCCTCGCCCTGTACGGTCATGCCAATTTTGGGGACATATATCTCAATGATGATGTTGTTTCTGCTTTCCCCTCTTTGCAATAACTTAATCAACTGTTGAATATTCTTTGGTTGGAAGTTTAACGGGGCGCGGTTTTTTTGCCATGATTCATTGCTGGTAACACTGGATATCAAAAGCACTGCAACACCATCAGGCATGTCTTTTGGGATGGTAACAGTTGCTTTTTGAATTATCGGATGTTCTAAATATGGTCTGAGAGTAATAAACATCTGTATCTCATCGCCGGGTTTGTAGCGGTTTTTATTAATGCGAACACCCTCAATTGGGGCAGTATTTCGCTTATCTTGGATGGAAATGTCTACAGCGATATTCTCCACTTCAACCTTTTGGAATGGGTTGTTAATAAGTGAATACAAAGGAGATAACGATTCATAAGCCGCCGAAACTGCTCCAAGTGATGATGAGTAGAAATCATCCTTGATGATGTCAGGTTGGTCTTTAAGAGATATGACCGTATGGACATGAGCGGTAGAATCCCCTGAGGATTTATCCACAGCATCGACTAAACTTAATGTGCCGAGTATCGCATAGCCAGCCGAGAGACGCTGATGTCGTATCACTTCATAATGTAACTCTTTCGTGACGCCATCTTGAGTTTTTACTCGTAAGTTGACCGGTATGAAACTTGGTGAGGCGCCAAGTATCCCCGCAATTGCAGGCTGTCTATCTTGTACCAATGTGCCGATTGTTTTAATAGATGAAGACATTTTGGCGGAACGGGTTATCAGCGGCAGAACATAGTTGACATATCCAACTGAAAGCGGTATGTTCATATTTCCCTCGCCGAAAAAAGAATGACCCCAGCCGAGGAGTTGGTTCCCTTCGACATACGTGAGAGTGGCTAAGGCAGAAAGGCTAAAATCGCCTCGTGCGAATTCAAAACCCATAACTTGCCCCGGTTCGATAGGGACGTCTGTATCTACTGAACCTCCCCCTCCGCCTCCTTGGAGAAGGCACATCCCATATTCTTCCAAAAGTGGCTGTATGTAATTAATCGCCTGCGGACTAAACCCAGAATAGGTTGCGGGAATTTGTAGCCGCATTCCTTGCGGATTGCTATACAGATTCACACCGTGATTTTCATGGCGAGCTCTATGAGAAGGCCAAATACTAAACAGTCCTATTTCATCATCCGCAGAATTGTGGTTTATTGTGAAAAAAGGCATAACTTCCCCGCTACCGCCTCCATAACTCAGTTTGGGATTCATCCCTTTTTGAGTAACTTTGAGCATCAATTCGATTGGAGTGATACCAAATAAGTCGCCTTTTTTTTGGTTATAAGCTCCAAGAGATACAGCGCCGATTAAACGTCCATTAATATAAACAGGGCTGCCGCTCATGCCATTGGCAATTCCAGTTTCGTCAAATGTTCCGCCCCAACCTCTAGCCCAGATAACATCCCACTGCGGAAGAGCATTCTTTTCAATGTTGATGACTTCCATGTTGAATTCTTCAATCTTGTTACCCGAAAAAACGGTTTTAACTTTTCCTTGCATGCCCTGTTTTATTTCATCCAATGCCATAAATTTGCTATTGTCCCATTCAATAGCCTGCGCCCAAATGGTCATGCATAAAAGTAAAATTGTCACGAATGGGAGATGTAAACGTTTCAAAGTGTTCACCTCATTTTAGAACTTGACTTTTTAGCCTGCACTCCCGACGCTCCTGATGCTCTGGACATTCTAGCATTGAAGTCAGGTGCGACGGAAATTTGAAATTTATGCTTGTTATGATAACAATTGTCTTGATTATTGTCAACTAAAAAATAATTGTTGAGTTTGCCGCCAAGAAATAGTAGAATAACCCCAAATAATTTTTACAAAGGAGTCACTGATGTCTGGACCACTGAATGGAATTAGAGTGCTTGACCTCACACGTGTTCTCGCGGGGCCGTATGCGACAATGATTCTCAGGGATTTAGGCGCGGAGGTCATCAAAATTGAGCAGCCTGGGGTAGGTGATGAAGCCAGAGGCGTCGGCCCTTTTAAAAATGGCGTTAGCCTCTATTTTATGAGCATCAATCGCGGAAAGAAAAGCATTACGCTCAACCTACGAACAGAACGCGGTAAGAATATCTTTTGGGATTTGGTGAAGCAGTCGGATATCGTTATTGAGAATTTTCGCCCAGGAACAATGAAACGGCTGGGGTTAGATTATGAGTCTATCAAACTTCAGAACCCTAAAATTATCTATGCTGCCTGTTCTGGTTTTGGACAAACAGGCCCATACTCAACGCGTGGCGCTTATGATATGATTATTCAAGCCATGGGAGGCATTGTCAGTATAACCGGCGAACCTGGGCGACCACCTGTTCGGGTTGGCGCTTCTATTGGTGACATGACGGCTGCGATGTATACGGTCATTGGCATTTTGTCAGCTTTGCATCATCGGGAGCGGACTGGCGAAGGACAACTGGTCGATGTGGCGATGCTGGATTGCCAGGTGGCAATTTTGGAAAACGCTATCGCCCGGTATCTGTCAACGGGTCAAGTGCCACAGCCTCTTGGCTCCAGACATCCTTCATTTACGCCGTTCGAAACATTTGAAACTCAGGATGGATATGTTGTGCTGGCTATCGGCAACAATAATCTCTGGGCAAAGTTTTGCTCTGAAATTGAATGCCCGAGGCTCATTGACGACGAACGCTTCAAAACCAACGCTTTGCGGACCGAACATTACGACGAATTGCGACCGATTTTGGCAAATATTATGAAAAAGCGTACCACCGACCAGTGGGTTGAGGAAATGGAAAAAATTGGTATCCCATGTGGGCCAATCAATACGATAGATAAAGTCGTACAACAACCGCAGATTCAGGCGCGCGAGATGATTGTCGAAGTAGAACACCAAATCGCAGGTAAGGTTAAAATGGCGGGAGTTCCGATTAAACTTTCTGATACACCTGGAAAAATTGAGCATCCTGCGCCCGATTTGGGTGAACATACATCTGAAGTGCTTTCAGGGTTATTGGGCTTGAGTGGTGAATATATCACACAGTTGCGGGAAGATGATGTTATTTGAGCGCACTGGCCTGTGATACCGAGAATCGGCGCTCAAAGCGAAAGTCTGCTCAAAGTGGACTAACGACTTATGACACTACTACACTGTGAAATTATGACATTTTTAGGTAGCATCTAATTTGTTCTGGATTTGCCAATCCAGAACGAGCGGTCCTGGGAAGCATTGATACATTTGTCGTGGATTTGCCAATCCACGACGCAGTTATAAAGCCGCTCCCGATGGATTGGCAAATCCATCGGGGTAATCTGGATGTTGAAGAAACTTAAACTCAAATTGACCAAAGCCAAGATAGTCACATAGATTCTGGCGCGGTAATACCCATTAGTGTCAACCCATTCCGCAGCACTGTCCGCACACACTCCACCAAGACCAAGCGCGCTTGTGTCAATTCCGGTTCGGCATCGTCTAAGACGCGATGTTTATTGTAGAACGTGTGAAACAGGGATGCGATATCTTGCAGGTAGTGCGGGATGCGATGAGGTTCCAAGGTCATTGCGCTACCAACTATTAGCTCAGGAAATTCTGCCAGCTTTTTCATCAACCTGGTTTCCTCATCGGATGTCATTACGTCTAATTGCACTTCGTTGATGGGAAGTTTTTTAATTCCCCGCTCTTCCATCTGTCGGAATATGCTGCAGATTCGGGCGTGGGCGTACTGGACGTAGAATACGGGATTTTCGTCCGCCTGTTGGATGGCGAGGTTGATATCAAAATCAAGGTGCGCGTTGGTGTTGATGGTTATGAAAAAGTAACGAGCAACATCAACGGCGAAACGTTCATCGACGCTTTCTGCTATTTCATCTATCAATTGGCTTAAAGTATAGAATTGCCCTTTTCGCTTCGACATTCGTTTGGCTTCGCCTTTTTCAAGAATATTGACCTGTTGTACAATGAGAATTTCCAACTGGTCATCAGTAACTCCTAACGCCTTCATTGCCGCTTTCATCCTACCGACATAACCGTGATGGTCGGGTCCCCACAGGTCAATCACTTTGTCGAAGCCACGAGTGAATTTATTATAGTGATAGGCAATGTCTGGCACTATGTATGTGAAAGTGCTATCGCTCTTTACGACTACTCTATCCTCTTCATCGCCAAATTCGGTTGATTTGAACCAGGTGGCAATACCAGTCATGGACTGGAAGCCGGATTTTTCCCCCGATGGCTTGTCAGATTCGTAAAGATAACCTTTTTGAGAAAGTATCTGAATAATTTCAGCGGGTTTGCCTGAGTCGCGAATGGACTGTTCAGATATCCAGACATCGTAGTTGACGCCAAATCGCTTCAAATCGTTTTTTTGTCCTTCGACTATCTTTGCACAGCCAATTTGTCGAAACGCTTCAATACGCTCCGTTTCGTCCATCTCAAGATAGATTTTACCGTCCCGTTCAATGATTTCTTGGGCTAATTCCTTTACATATTCTCCCGGATATCCATTTTCGGGAAACGGAAAATCTATCTCGCCCAGCAATTGCCGATATCGTGCTTCAATAGAACGCGCCAACGCATAAGCCTGTCCGCCGGCGTCGTTGGTGTAATATTCCCTTTCGGCTTTGTAGCCGACAGCGTTCAATAAATTGACAATTACATCACCCACTGCTGCCGCTCGGCCATTAACGACATTAAGCGGCCCTGTTGGGTTAGCACTGACAAATTCTACTTGAATCCTTTCTCCTTGCTCGATATCGGGTTTGCCAAATTCTGTGTCCTGCATTTGGATGTTTTTTAACAAGTCGTACAGCCATTCATTGGAAAGAAAAAAATTGATAAAGCCTGGACCTGCAATTTCAATTTTGTTAATGAGCGGTTCACAATCGATATCAATGTGAGATACAATCATCTCTGCAATTTTGCGTGGAGGCATTTTGGCTTGTTTTGCCAAAGTAAGCCCCAAAGGACAAGCAAAATCTCCATGTTCCTCCATCTTAGGTAACTCAACCCTAATTTCCGGTATCTCCTCAAGTGACAGTTGATTTTGAGATATTGCCTTTTCTAAAGCTGTCTTAATAATTTTCTCTATTGAAATTTTGATTTCATTCAGCAATTTTACATCACCTCTATTTTCTCATTCCTCGTCAAATTCATCATACTCATCATACTCTTCATCATATTCGATAACCGCTTCAGGCAATTCAACCGTAGGCGCATCTGCCCATAGCCGTTCCAAGTTATAAAATTCCCGCGCTTCTCTAAGGAAAAGATGAACGACAATATCTACATAATCTAGCAAAATCCAACTGTCATTACGGCTGCCCTCTCTGTGCCATAGCTCGACTGCATTTTCTTCTAATTTTTCCGTAATCGCGTTGGATATTCCCTGCAAGTGAGTATCTGAATTTCCGCCACAGATGACAAAAAAATCTGTGAATGATGCAATTCCCCGCAAATCCAATATAACAGCATCATTAGCTCTTCGGCTGAGAGCGGCTTCTGCTGCCAATTGAGCTATTTGTTCCGCATTTATCTCCAAAATAATATTCCTCCTTTCAAACAGCGGTACTCTTGGAACTCTCTGATATTCATCACTTGTCACTTATTACTCTAAGCCTTCGAAGTATTTCATTTCGTGCGATAATCGTGCGTGGGTGAATTAATATTTTTTTCTCCAAAAGATGTTGGATTTTTTGTTCAATCGCCTCTAACATTGCCACGTCAATATTTGTATATGCTAATTTTCGGACTTTCGCGGCACCTGCGTATCTCCTGAACGGTTCCGCGTAGTCCGCGACATACAAAACCTTATCCATCAGAGACATTCGAGAACATCCTGTGGTATGGGATTTGATAGCGTTAAGAACTTCAAGGTCATTTATTCCAAACAAATCCGCTGCCAATTCGGCGCCAATTATAGCGTGAAGGATTCCAGTATGTTTAAGCTCAATCTCATCTAGTTGAATGCCATATCGCTTTGCAGTTCGAAAAGATTGAAATGGAGACATCCCTTTAGCACAATCATGCACTAAACCAGCCAGGCTTGATTTCTCTTCATCTGCGCCGTGAATTCTCGCTAATTCCCGAGCCATCTGTTGCACTGAAAGAGAATGTTTATAACGCTTATTGTCTAACATCTCTTTCAACTTCCTTTTGATTTCATGTTCTGTTATTTTGCTCAACATCCTCATCAATAATTTCGTCTGCTTCTCCCGTTTCCAACAAAAAATTCGCTATCTCCAATTTATCGTTTTCATCAATTAAACTTGCATTGGAAAGGGGAGTACTGATTCTGTAGTCTTCATTCAACCACCTGTTTAAATCGATTAATTTGCAACGTTCGCTGCAAAAGGGAAAATTTGGCGGCAACTCATCTCCCGGTTGATAATTGAATTCGAATTCCGAACCGCAAATACTACATTTATGTTTCATAGATACCACCTTACAAGAAAATCCGAAACCGAGTTTTTCCCAAGAACTCGGTTTCTACATAATTGCCACGCACACCTTTGCCTTTATCATTCCCTACCTCAACTGCAAACCGCGCCTTCTCGCAGTTCGCCCGTTCCCACTGGGTTTACGAAGTAAACCAGTCCTCACTATCCCTCCATAGCCTGCACAGCAGAATATTGAGGCACGGCAAGGTACCGCTCCGGCCGATGCCGATGATACTCACTCAGGAAATGATCTAATCGTTCAGAAACATCAGCGGAGATGTAAGCCTCGTTGCATTGCTGACATACGTCAGCCGGGACATCCTTGATGACAAGCAGCTCTTCACCTCGCCAAATTTCCAACGTGGTCTTGCCGGGTTTCAATTCACCGCCACATAGGTCACATCTATCAACTGTGTTATTCATTTTCTCACCTTTCGGGTCTTGTAATTGATTTCCCATAGGGCATCCTCCGGTTCATACAACGTCACAATACGCAACGCTGGTTCAACGTTCCCTCTCGAACAAACGACATGTAGTGGGTCGCCCGAAGCCAACCAACCCAGAACAAGACAAGATGGGTATGGTAGGTCATCTGGGTATCGCTCAATAATCTTACCAGTGAGCAAAGCTTGCTCCATCGCGGAAATTGTGATGCCTCGCTCCAAACGGACAGTAGTAGCATGCTTTGTCAGGCGATAACGTTTAGCGCGAATGTGTTCACGGATGAAGCGCATACTGGGTAATTCGGGCATAACCTATCACTCCCATTATGGTGGGCGTTGTTCCCAGTTGAAAATTTCACCTAACATGCGGACTTGCGAAGCAAGTTAGGTGAAATGTAACGAAGCCGCAAACCCTTACAACTCTACTTTCCGAGGGAACTCATGCGCGAGACTTCTCGGAAATAGTCTACGAATAGTTTTCATCTGCCTCACGTATGAATCGCATTTGCCTTGTTTCATTTCGTAGACGTTTGATAGCATCATTGTAGTAAACTTCATTTATTTCAAAACCAATAAATTTTCGATTCAGATTTTGACATGCTATTGCAGTAGTGCCGCTTCCTATGAAAGGATCCAACACAATTTGTTTTTCTCTCGTCGTGAGCCTAATTAAATATTCCACTAAATCGACCGGTTTTTGTGCTTCATGTACTCGTTCTTCATCGGCGCGGAATCCAAATTCCAGGATATTAGTAGGATTTTTCCCATTAACTAAACATTCCTCTACATTCATTGCGCCTACTTCATTTTCAATGACATTATCCGTTATTGTTCGGTCATAAGGCTTGAAGAGCCAAGCTATTGGTTCATAAATAGGAGCTAAGTTACCTAAACGCCATCCACGCCATTTTTCAGTTAGTTCCTTTTCTCCTCTTCTGCTGAGAACAATTTCCATCCGTTGGCTGCGATGATGAGCTGAAGGTTTTTTCCAAATCAACATATCTCGAAGCATGAAACCGGTGTCCTCAAGCGCCACAATGGCTCTATGGATAGTTCGACGTGCGCCGAACACAAATAAACTAGCGCCTTTTTTCATGATTGGGTATATAAGTTGTGCCCAACCTAAGCACCATTTTTCGTAATCTTTAACAATATCCCTATCAGCAGTATTCCATCCTCTGATTGGTTTTCCTCTTCTTTTAAAACCGTTTTTGCCCTTTTGGGCAGGCGATTGTCCCAAATAAGCGGAATTGGTATTTTCATGTAGAACGTCCCATTCATCCAATCCTATACCGTAAGGAATATCTGAAAGAAAAAGATGTACAGATTCTGGGGAAATTTTGGGCAGAAAGTTTCTACAATTACCTAAAGTTATTTTGTCTATGAATTTTTCCATTTTAGCTCCGGTATCGCAATATTTTGCCCACAATTTCTCTTCGGATTTAGGAACTATTCTCCAAAATGTCAGATGAATTTTGTTGTCCTGCAATTCTCAGAATCAGATTAATTACATCTTCTCTGGTCAAATAAAACTCCTATTATAAATATAAATTATGTTGATAAATATATTCTTCAACTTTTTTGGGCACGAGATATTTTATTGTTCGACCCTCTCTGATGCGCTGTCTGATTTCGGTCGCAGAAATATCGACAGCTGTGATTTCAAATAACTCCACACGCTCATAAACATTCGCTGGTGTTTTTGAAAGGTCATAATTCGGACGGGTTGTAGCAATAAAGCGACAGATATCTAACAGTTTATCAAAATCCTTCCAGATTGTGAATTCTATCAGCGAATCTGCGCCGATAATCCACGCTATTTCAGCGTTGTCACCATAATTCGCTTGAAATTGTCGAATGGTTTCGATCGCGTATGATGGTCCTGTGCGGTCTAACTCGATTCGAGAAACTTGGAAATGCGGATTATCTTCCGTTGCCAACACGGTCATCATATAACGGTGCTGTGGGTCGATTATATCACGATTATCTTTATGTGGAGGCCGGGCAGATGGCACAAAGATAACAAGATTAAATCCGAGTCCATCGTATACTTCTTCAGCACTAATCAGGTGTCCATAATGTATCGGATTAAACGTGCCGCCCATAATAGCTATTTTCATAGGTTCTATTTCAATTCGAGGGATATGGCAATCTCATCTACATAATGCGTAAAACGTGAAACGTGAAGCGTGAATTACGTAATCACGTTTCATTCTTCTATGGAACAATCTGATAAACCGTTTCCCCTTTTTTGACATATCTCTGTTTTCTTGCAATCTGTTCCTGAGTAAAGTCGTCAGATTCCAGTCGTTTTACATAATCCTGCAATTTATCCCGTTCTGCTTTGAGTTTATTTATTTCATTTATATAGTCTTGCTGAATCGTTCTGCATTGGTTCCAATAAATGAATCCTCCAACGAATCTATATAAGCCCAATGCAAGAACGGGAATAGCCAATATTAATAGTGTGATTTGAACGAAACGCATATTCAATCACCTTTACCCACTTGTCATCTTGCCTTTTTTATAACCGATTACGCGGGACGGGAATATTCACTTTAGAATTCCCCTGTCGCTGTGATTCTAAAAAGCCAATCATAATTTCGACTGTCTTCATGGCTTCTCGTCCAGGAGATATAGGTTCACCGCCTTTTTCGAGCAGTTCAACTAACTCTACGATGCCTGCGGGAATGCCCGTTATCGGCCACGAATCCGGTTGGATTACTTCGCTAGTGTCACCTTTGTATACTTCACCTTTCTGGTCATTTATGAGAATATATCCGTCAGTACCCACAATCTCCAATCGGAAGCCACCTGGCGACTTTTTGCATCCAACATAATAGCCCCGCACGTCGTTTTCAAAATGAATGTAACCACTTGCATCAGGTTCAGTATCCGGGTTATGACCGCCATCACCTTTATATTCCCAGTAATCTTCATAGCCCTTCTGCAACTCTGCGGAAACCCATGCTGGGCTTGACTGTGCGAAGTAACAAATCGTATCAGTCAAATGCGTTCCATTTCGGAAGAGCATAGAACGCGCACCGCCCATCGTACCAATGATATACTGGACAGGGCCAATTGCGCCATCTGTTACAATTTCTTTAGCCTTTCGCCACAACGGTTGCCATCGCCGTGTATGGTCGATGGACAAGATGGTATTATTTCTCTCACAGGCTTCAAGCATTCGGTCGCCATCCTCAACACTGGTCGCCATCGGTTTCTCACAGAATATGCCGCGTACTCCCGCATTGGCAGCATTGGCGACAATGCCCGCGTGGCGATGGTCAGATGTTGCCACAGTGACTATATCAAGATTCTCTTTTGCCAGCATCTCCTGATGGTCGGTATATTTTGCGATATTACTCCAATTTGATTTCCAGCGGTTGACATATTCATTCAATGCGTCTTGCACAATATCGCAACACGCGACAACTTCAACACCGGGATTGCCAACAAAACCGGAAGTATGTGAACTTCCTATCCCTCTGCAGCCAACAACACCTGCACGATATTTAGCCATAATTTTGCCTCCTATTTACATAGAAACCGAGTTTTTCGGAAAAAATATTAGTTTTGATTTCAGTTCCAAATAGAAATCAAAACAAAACTTGGTTTCTTATAAAGACTAAGCTGCCAATTCGTTAAGCGGTTTATCAATCAATGAACTAAAATCTCGAATTTCGTA
>JACKQG010004536.1_pt1 | contig 16032 bp, 8 predicted proteins | sample 8237621 | NCBI WGS metagenome assembly JACKQG01 (sample SAMN15677084, study PRJNA649215) | marine metagenome | biome: marine; feature: Black Sea; material: saline water; isolation source: suspended particulate matter (SPM) from the Black Sea western gyre | collected 2013-06-09/2013-06-10 | depth... | reverse complement strand
AGGAGCGCGGGAAGATGGTGAAGGAGGTGACGTCGCAGATCCTGGCGCGGCCGTAGCCCGGGGTGGTGGCGCCGATCAGCAGTCCTGGAGCGCCGCTGGCCTCGCGCAGCGGCCCGGCGCTCGGCTCGGCGGGCGTGCCGATCCACTCGGCCGGCGGGTCGAACACGAAGTCCCCGCCGCGCTCGGCCGGCCGGTACTGCCAGCCGCTGCGGAGGCGGCCCTGGCCGTCGCTGTACGGCAGCAGCTCCAGGCGGTCGGCCGGCCGCGGGAAGACGTCGAACTGCTCGATGACGTCGACGTGGGGGCGGAACCCCCAGCCGGCGCGCCACTGCAGCTCGGCCTCCTTGGGCGATCCGTACCACGGCTTCCAGCTGTAGATCTCGAGGCTGTGGCCGCCGGCGGGGGCGTAATTGCAGGTCTTGATGTCGAAGTGCAGCGGCGGTCCGGCCTCCATCACGCGGAAGCGGTGGCCGGTCGCGTCGAGGTTGATCAGCTTGACCTCGAGCCGGTCGCCGGCGAAGGCGCCGGGCAGCGGCCGCGGCCGGGAGTTGGCGCCGGCGGGGCCGTCGTCGACCCGCAGCAGGCGCAGCTCGTGGTTGGCGTAGACGACGATCAGGTCGTAGGGGCCGAGGGGCCGCGGGCCGGGCTGGTCGGGGAAGATCCCCTCCAGGGCGAGGATCGCCAGGGCCTCCTCAGGCAGGGCCAGGCGGTCGTCGAGCTGGCGGGTCCAGCTGCGCCAGGTGCCCAGCGGGCCGGCGGCCGGGTTGTTGAGCATGGCGGCGACGGCGGCCGGGCTGGCGCCGGCCTGCACCGCTTCGAGGACCGTCAGGATCTTGCGCTCCGGCGCGGCGGCGCCGATGGTGCCGAGGCCGCGGGCGGCGTTCAGCTCGGCCAGCACCCGGCCGCGCGGGTCCAGCTCGGCGGCGCCGGTGTGGACGTTGACGATCTCGCGGACCGGCTGGATGAAGTGGCTGCGCCACGGCCGCGCGCGCCAGTCCCAGGCCTGCAGGCCGCGGAGCTGCCCGAGGGCGGGATACTCGACGGTCAGCTCGGTGGTGGTCTGGGCGCCGACCGGGACCCAGGAGGCGTCGAAGCCCTTGAAGGGGAGCGGGGCGGAGCCGGGGGCGCGGGCGTCGTCCGTAAGCACGCCCGGGACGAAGTCGCCGCGCTCGGTCGAGTAGATCGTGTAATTGACCCGCAGCAGGTCGAAGTCGTCGGCCTGGGCGGGGATCAGCAGGAGGTGGGTGTCGCCGTCGGCCTCGTCGTCGTACCACAGCAGGCGCACGTCGACCTCCCAGATCCGCTGGAGCTGTCCGTGAGGGCCGGTGGCGGTGAGGCCGGTGTCCCGCAGCCGCTTCATCCGGTCCTGGCCCGGGAGGTGGTCCGGCAGGAAGGCGCCGCGGCTGTGGTTGAGCATGGCGAAGCCGTCGAAGATCTCGCCCTGGGTCGAGCCGAACAGGATCCCCGCGGCGGCCAGCGCGGCGGACTGCATGCCGGGGCGGCTGCCGTTGGAGGCGGCGGTCTCGAGGGCGTCGACCGCGTCCTCGAGCCTCCGGTTGGGGCTGCGCACCTCGACGATGGCGGCGCCGGTGGCGCTCGGCTGCCCCTTCGCCGGCTTCCGCTTCACCCCGCCGACGCCGCCGACGATGTTCAGGAGCTCCGAATTGTCGCTGACCTGGTGGCTGGCCGGCAGCCGGCTGTTGAGCGCGCCGAGGTGGAGCAGGACCGCGTCGAGGATCCCGGGGTCGTTGGGGTCGCCTGCCGGCGAGTGGCGCGGCGGCTGGAGGCCCGGGACGCCCTGGGCGAGCAGGGCGGAAGGGAGGAGGGCCAGGGCGAAGATGGGGCCGAGGCGCAGGAGCGGGTGGCGGATCATGGGCTCGAGGGGGGCTTCATCCTATTGGAAGAGCGTGAATGAGGAGGAGATCCCCTCAGGGAATCTGGCCCCGATCCGTGGACCCTCTGAGAATGTAAATCTATTGATTTAATGGAGTTACGTTGGAATCAGAGGCCCCTTCCAGGCTGGCGGAGCGCGACCCTCGGAATCCCGCGCGCCCGTTGAGGACCAGGGCCGGCCAGGTCCAGCCAAGGGGGCCGGCTTCCGGTCAGTCCGCCTCAGGCCCGAACCGCCCCAGCTCCCTCGCCAGCCAGGCCCGCGCCACCTTCCAGTCCCGCTCCACCGTGGCGTGGGACACGCCGAGGGTGGCGGCGGTCTCCTCGATGGTCAGGCCGCCGAAGAAGCGCAGCTCGACCACCTGGGCCTGGCGCGGGTCGAGGCGTTCGAGATCGGCGAGGACGTCATCGAGGGCGGCGAGCCACGCGTCGCGCTCCTCGGGGAGCTCGGGCAGGCGGTCGAGCGGCACCTTCCCGGCCCCGCCGCCGCGCTTGGCGGCGCTGCGCTTGCGCGCGTGGTCGACCAGGATGCGGCGCATGGCCCGGGCGGCGACGGCGTAGAAGTGGTGCCGGTCGGAGAAGCCGAGGCTCTCGGCGTCGACCAGGCGGCAGTAGGCCTCGTGGACCAGGGCGGTGGGCTGGAGCGTGTGCCCCCGGCGCTCGCGCTGGAGGTAGGCGGCGGCCACGCGGCGGAGGTCGGCGTAGACCAAGCCGAAGAGCTGGTCCGCTGCTCCGTCCTCGCCGCGGCCGACGGCGGCCAGCAGATGAGTTGCCTGGTGGCGTTCACCCATGGCCGGATTCTAATCGCGACGCCCTGGAGGATTCCCAGCTTTGCGTGAGGGGCCGTCCGCCGCCTTCTCGCATGTGCTCCCGAAAGGGGTGAACGGGCTCGCCGCCAGCCTTGGCGCGGGGCGCGGTCACCACAGACCAACCACCAAACAAAACCGAGGAATGATGAAGACCCTCCTGACCATCGCGACCACCCTCCTCCTGCTGGCCTCCGCCGCGCCGGCCTCCGCCGCGCTCGTCGCCGGCAACAACGACCTGATCTGGGACGCCAACAACACCGTCAACGGCGTCAAGCTGGTCGCCAAGTACAAGGAGTCCCCCGACAACGGCCTGATCGACCAGAGCCTGGAGGTCGAGCTGAACAACGCTCCGCCGAACACGCTGGTCTACATCCGCGCCGGCGCCTGGGACATGGGCTCCATGACCACGGACGCCTTCGGCCGCGCCGCCACCCGCTTCGACCGCTTCGGCGTCACCCCGGATCCCGCCGGCCGTCCCGCCGGCCCGCGCCTCGAGACCGGCGACATGATCCGCGTCCACCGCGGCGTCCAGGCCATCGAAGCCCCCCTCGTTCCCCGCCCCTAGGGGTCAGACATCGATTGTTATTGGGGGTACGACCCCCAATAACAATCGACGTACGACCCCGATCATGCCCAGCGGACGAGGCGGGTGGCTTCGAGGTCTTGGGGGTCGCGGGGGCGGACGCGGACGCGGATGCCGTATCCCCAGCGGCCGGAGCGGGTGAGGGGGTGGCTGCCCTGGAACAGGGCGACGCCGTCCTGGACCCCGGCCAGCTCGAGCTCGATGGCCTCCATGAGCTGCAGGCGCTGGGGGCCGTTCTCGTGGCCAAGGACCAGCTCGACCAGCAGCTCCTGCTCGCGGGTGCCGCCGAGGTCGACCTCGACCTTGACCTCGACCAGGTCTCCGGTTCGGAGCCGGTCGAGATCGCTGATGGAGGCGCTGACGATCCGCAGCTCGTCGAAGGCCAGGCGCAGCTGGGCCCGCTCGGCCGCTTGCTCGCGCGCCAGCTTGCCCTCCTCGCCGCAGAGCTGGAAAAAGCGCCGGGCCAGCGGCAGGTAGGCCCGCTGGTGGTACTCGCCCACCATGCGGTCGGTGTTGAACCGGACCGGAATGGTCGCCAGGTTGTGCCGCACCCGGTCGAGCCAGCCGAGCGGCATGCCGTCCTCGCGGCCGTCGTGGTAGAGCGGCAGGATCTCCTCCTCGAGCAGCGTCAGCAGGCTGGCGTTGTCGTGCTGGTCCTGCAGCTCCTGGTCCGGGTAGGACCGCTCCTGCTGCAGCGCCCAGCCGTTCTCGCCGTCGTAGGCCTCGAGCCACCAGCCGTCGAGCACCGACAGGTTCAGGCCGCCGTTGGCTGCCACCTTCATGCCGGAGGTGCCGCTGGCCTCGAGCGGCCGGGTCGGGTTGTTGAGCCACAGGTCCACCCCGCGCACCAGCAGCCGGGCGAGCTCGATGTCGTACTCCTCGAGGAAGACCAGCTTGCCGGCGAACTGGTCGCTGCGGCTGAGCTGGACCACCTCCTTGAGCAGCGCCTGCCCGAGCACGTCGCGCGGGTGGGCCTTGCCGGCGAACAGCAGCAGCACCGGCCGCTCAGGGTCCGCCAGCAGCCGCGCCAGCCGCTCGCGGTCCTGGAACAGCAGCAGCGCCCGCTTGTAGGGAGCGAAGCGGCGGGCGAAGCCGAGCACCAGGGCGTTCTCGTCCAGGCCGTCGGTGATCCGCTTCATCAGCCGCGGGCTGTCCTGGCGCTCGAGGAAGTTGCGCTCGACCCGCCGGGCGATCTCGTCCAGCAGCCGCCGCTTGGCCCGCTGGCGGAAGCGCCACAGCGGCGCCGCCTCCAGGGTCGCGGCGTGCTGCTCGAAGTCCGCCGGCCGCCCGCGGCCGCGCTCGCCGCCGAGCAGCCGGGTCAGCTCGGGGTCGGTCCAGCTCGCCAGGTGGACGCCGTTGGTGACGTGGCCGACCGGAACCTCGTCCTCGGTCATGCCCGGCCACTCGCTGTGCAGTAGCCCGCGCGAGACCTCCCCGTGCAGCTCGCTTACGCCGTTGACGAAGCCGGCCAGGTTGCAGGCCAGGTGCGTCATGTTGAAGCTGCCCTGGCCGTGGGGGTCGCCGAGCCGCATGAAGCGCTCCCACGGCAGGCCGATCCAGTCCTGCACGTTCGAGAAGTAGCGCCGCATCTGGTCCTCGCCGAAGGCGTCGTGGCCCGCGGGCACCGGGGTGTGGGTGGTGAACACGGTGCTGGCGCGGACGATCTCCCGCGCCTCCTCGAAGGTGTGCTCGCGGTTGCGGATCAGCAGCGACGCCCGCTCCAGGGGCGCGAAGGCCGCGTGCCCCTCGTTGAGGTGGAACACCGCCGGCTCGATGCCGAGCGCCGCCAGCAGCCGCACCCCGGCCTTGCCGAGGGCGATCTCCTGGAGCAGCCGCATCTCGCTGTCGCCGCCGTAGAGCCGGTGGGTGATGGCGCGGTCGTCGGCGCGGTTCTCCGGCAGGTCGGCGTCGAGCAGGTAGAGCGGGATCCGGCCGATGTCGGCCCGCCAGGCCCGCAGGCTGAGGGTCCTGCCCGGCAGGTTCATCAACAGCCGCAGCGGCTCGCCGTCCTGGCCGCGGACCTGGGTCAGCGCCAGGTCGTGGGGGTCGTTGTCCTCCTCGATCGGCACCTGCTCGCCGCCCTGGTTCAAGCCCTGGCGGAGGTAGCCCTTGCGGTAGTACAGGCCCACCGCGACCAGCGGCAGGTTCAGGTCGCTGGCCGACTTCAGGTGGTCGCCGGCGAGGATGCCGAGGCCGCCGCTGTAGATCCGCAGCGACTCGTGGACGCCGAATTCGAGGCAGAAATAGGCCAGCGGGTGCTGCCAGCTCAGCTCGCGGCCGTCGTCGAGCGCCAGCCGGTCGACCCGCTCGGCGAGGTAGGCGCGCTGGCGCCGGACCGCCGACTCGAGCCGGGCGACGAAGGCGCCGTCCCCGGCCATGGCCTCGACGTCGCGGGCGAAGACCTCGCGCAGGAAGCGGGTCGGGTTGTGGCCGCACGGCCCCCAGCGCTTCGGGGCCAGCTCCTCGAACAGCGCCGGGGCCTCGCCGTCCCAGCTCCACCAGTAATTGGCGGCCAGCTCCTCGAAGCCGACCAGCGACTCGGGCAAGGTGGCGGAGACGTCGAAGCGGATCAGGCGCGGGCCGGGCGGCTCGGCCGGCCCGCGGACCGGCACCGGCAACACCGGCCGCACCCGCGAGGCGCGCGAGCGCGGGCCGGCCAGCTCGAGGGCGGCGGCGTAGGCGACCTCGTACCAGCTCACCAGCTCCTGCCACGCCAGGCTGCGGGCGGCCTTGCGGCAGGCTTCGGCGATGCGCCCGGGATCGCCCAGGGCGGCCAGGGCGTCCTCGATCAGCCGCGCCAGCTCGGCGGCGGCGGCCTCGTCCGCGACCTCCGCCCGCCGCAGCAGGCGGACGCCGCTGCTGGCGGCCATCTGCTTGTCCTCGGCCCAGCGGCCGAAGCCGGCGCAGTCGCTGGTGATGGTCGGCACGCCGACCGCCAGGCTCTCGACCGGCGTGTATCCCCACGGCTCGTAGAAGCTCGGGAAGCAGCTCAGGTCCATCGCCCGCAGCACCGCCTCGTAGGGCAGGCCGAGCACGCCGTCGTCGCCGTGCAGGTAGACCGGCACCTGGATCACGCGCACCCGCGAGCCGTGGGCGTTGTCCAGGCCGAGCTGGCCGAAGTGGACCTGGAAGGGGTCGTGGAGCGGGTCGATCAGGTTGTGGGTCGACGCCCCCAGCGGCGGCGCGGGCCCCGCCGGTCCCTGCGCCAGGCGGTCGAGCAGCTCCTTGGCGGGGCCGGAGTTCCCGGCCGGCACCAGCGCGAACAGGATCACCGGCCTGCCGTCCTGGCCGGCCATCCGCTGCAGCGCCTGCAGCAGCAGGTCGTAGCCCTTGTTGTGGAATTCGTAGCGCCCGGAGGTGCAGATGAGCGCGGCGTCCTCGAGGTCCTCGCCGAGCATCGCGGCGGCGATCTGCCGCAGCCGGGCCCGGGCCTCGTCCCGGCCGACGCCGCCGGCGGCCTGGTCGACCACCTCGACGTCGATGCCGTTGGGCGTGATCGGCTCGGGCTCGCGGCCGAGCAGCAGCTCGGCCTCCTCGGCAGTCACCTCGCTGACGGTGGTGAAGGCGTCGGCCTCGGCGGCGGAGATCGACTCCAGCGAATGCTTGGCGCGGATCCCGAACTGGGCGGCGAGGTCGGCCGGCTGGCCGCCGTTCAGCCCGGCGGCCGGCGAGGCGCCGTGGGACGACAGCGAGCGGCCGAGCGCGGTGGCGTGGGTCGTGAACACCGTGCCGATCGCCGGGACCTCGCCCTTCAGGTAGAGCAGGCCCGAGCCGGTCATCCACTCGTGGAATTGGGCCACGGCGGCGCCGCGCACCGGGGCGATGAACTCCTCCCACCAGCGCTCGATGACCACGCCGGCGGCGTGGCCGAAGAGCACCGGCTCGACGTAGTCCCAGCCGCCGCTCAGGGAATCGACGCGGAAGTCCTCCCACAGCCCGGCGAGGATCGCGTCCTTCTGGTCGAACAGGCGCGAGAAGCCGACCTGGATCATCCGCGGAGCCCCCGGGATGCGCCAGCGGCCGACGCGGGCGTCGACGCCGAGCGCGTGGCAGGACTCGCAGAAGTCCTCGAAGCCCGGGTCGGCGTCGAAGGGCACCGCCGCCGGGTCCTCGCCCAGCAGCCACGGGCCGATGGTGATGTAGCCGTCGCCGAGCTTCTCGACCAGGGTCGGGGCCTTGGTCGAGATCACGGTGTGGATGCCGCCGACCTTGTTGCCGACCTCCCAGGAGACCTCGAAGAGGGTGTAGCCGCTCACTGCGCCCGCTCCTTGCTGGAGGGGGCGTCAGCGGCGGCGGTGGCGGCTTGGCCGGCGCGGCGGGCGAGGTCGTCGAGGACGTTCATGAAGGCGATGAAGGCGTCGTGGGGGGTGCCGTAGGGGCTGAAGTACTTGTGCACGTCACCATCGGAGAACCACTTCGTGCACATGTAGTAGAGGTGGTCGGAAGTGGTGAGCCTCCGCCAGCGCGCCAGCAGCTCGGGCTGGCGTCCGGCGGCCTGGCGGACCTGGGCCCCGACCTGGTAGAGCGCCTCCATGGCCGAGCGCTGCATGTGGTTGCCGAGCCAGGCGGTCAGGTCGCGCTCCATGTCGGCCCACGAGACCGGGTAGGGGATGTCGAGCCGGCCGACCGGGTCGGTGCGCTCGAACAGCTCGGCGGGGGTCTCGAAGCGGAAGCCGGGCTTCCGCAGCACCTTCTCCGGCAGGTGCTCCATGAAGGCGAAGATGCCGGTGTCCGCCCACTGGTGCTCGCCGAAGGTCTCGTAGTCCATGAACAGGCCGATGGCGGAGTCCTCGCCCTCGACCTCGTGGACCCAGCTGGCGAAGCGCTCGGCCGGCAGCGGCCACTCCTTCCACTGGCGGTTGCTGAAGCGGAAGGCGATGTCGTCGGACAGGCGGTAGGAGCGCAGCAGCACCTTGAGCCGCTCGCAGCCCTCGGGCCGGTAGACGTGGTGCGGGCTGCGCCAGCCGAGCAGGTGGTCGGCGCCCTCGGCGAGGATGCCGCTGAAGCCCAGCTCCTCCGCCGCGCGGGCGACGTGGTTGTCGCTCACCAGCTCGGTGTTGCGGAAGGTGGTCGGGCGGCGGCCGAACAGCTTCTCGATGCGGCGGGCGTGGCTGTTGACCTGGGCCGCGAACTCGTCGGCGTCGCCGAGGAAGGCCAGCGAGTGGTGAGAGGTCTCGCCGAGGAACTCGACGCAGCCGGTGTCGGCCAGCCGCTTGTACTGGTCGAGCACGTCGGGCGCCCACAGCTCGAACTGGTCGAGCGCGGTGCCGGACAGCGAGAAGGCGCAGCGGAAGGCGCCGCCGTGCTTCTCCACCAGCCGCAGCATCAGCTCGTTCATGGGCCGGTAGCACTTGTCGGCCACCCGCCGCATCAGCCGCTCGTTCTCGGCGTCGTCGAAGTAGTCCTGGCTGACGCCGATGTCGAAGAAGGTGTAGCGCCGCAGCCGGAAGGGCTGGTGGACCTGGAAGTAGAAGACGATCGAGGTCATGCCACCAGCTCGCGGTAGATGGCGCGGACAAGCTCCGCGCGGGCTTCCCAGCGCATGCGGCGCACCTCATCACGGCCCTCGTCGATGAGCTGCTCGCGGAGGGCGCGCCGCTTGAGCAGCGCCAGGATCTTGTTGGCCAGGTCTTCCACGTCCCAGAAGTCGAATTTGAGGGCGTTGCTGAGGATCTCCGAGACGCCGCTCTGGTTGGAGACGATGACCGGCACGTCGAGGGCCATGGCCTCCAGCGGCGAGATGCCGAACGGCTCCGACACCGACGGCATGACGTACAGGTCGGCCATCGCGTACATCCGCTCGACGTCCTTGCCGCGCAGGAAGCCGGTGAAGTGGATGCTGCGGGCGATGCCCTGGCGGGCGGCGCGCTCGATCATCGCCGGCAGCATGTCGCCGCTGCCGCTCATGACGAATTTCACCTCGGGCATCAACTTGATCACCCGCGCCGCGGCGTCGATGAAGTAGTCCGGGCCCTTCTGGAAGGTGACTCGGCCCAGGAACAGCACGATCGGCTCCGGGATGTTCTTCTTCCAGTGGAACTCGTGCTCCTGCTCCTCGTGGGTGACGGCGTTGTGTACCACCCGCAGCTTGGCCGGGTCGACCCGGTAGCGCTTCCGCAGCACCCCGGCCGTGTAGTGGCTGACGCACACCACGCGGTCGGCGTGGTCGAGGCCGAGTTGCTCCAGGGCCTTCACCCGCGGGTTGTAGTTCTCGCCGCTGCGGTCGAACTCGGTGGCGTGGACGTGGGTCACCAGCGGCCTGCCCGAGACCCGGGCGGCGGCCGCGCCGGCCAGGTTGGTCATCCAGTCGTGGGCGTGGATCAGGTCGAAGCCGCCGTGCCGGGCGATCTCGGCCACCACCAGGGCGTAGCGCGCCACCTCCTCGAGCAGGTCGCTGCCGTACTGGCCGGTGAAGTGCAGGTAGACCGGCGGGCCGGGCTGGTCGGGACTCGCGGCCGGCGGGGCGGCGGCGGCGGGGTGGTCCTCGGCGCCGTCGGGGACCTCGGCCGGCGCCGCTGCGCCGAGCACCGAGCGCAGCGACGGCAGGTCCCGCTCGCCGTTCAGGAAGCCGAGCAGGGACTCCATGAGGCCGCCGGGCGCCGGCCCCGCGTGCCCGCCGAGGGCGTCGACCGCCCGGGCGTAGCTCTCCTCGGTCAGGTACGGCCGCAGCAGGCTGTCCACCACCACCGGGTCGACGAAGCCCGCCCGCCGCAGTTCGCCGCCGGCGGCGCCGGGGGCGGCGGCGCTGGCCTGCTCCCCGTCCGCCGCTCCGGCGCCGGCGTCCGCCGCCACGGTCTCCGCCCGCCGCTGCATCCACGGCAGCGCCACCGGCAGCTCCATCGGCCCGCCGCCGACGGTGGTCATCCGGACCGGCACCTGGTTGCAGCCGACCAGGTCGACGAATTCGGTGTCCTCGTCGCCCACGGCCCTCGGGATGACGAAGTTCACCTCCACGCCGTGGTGGGCCAGGCCCTGGGTCAGGCCGTAGCAGGCCGTGCCGAGGCCGCCGGAGATGTGCGGCGGGAATTCCCAGCCGAGCATGAGGACCCTCATGCCTGCTCCTGCGGCAGCCCGCCGTCGCGGACCATGGCGTCGACGCGCAGCAGCTCGGCGGCGCTCCAGGCCTGGGCGATGCAGCCGCCGTGGCGGTGCGGCGAGTCGCCGTCGTAGACCTCGGAGACGTGGCCCAGGCCGTGGCTCGGCAGCGCCGTGCGGTAGTCCTCGACCAGGCCCGCCAGCCGCTCGAGCTGCATGCGGCCGGCGCCGAAGGCGCGCAGCAGGGCCTCGGCCCAGAAGCCGACCAGCCACGGCCAGGCGGTGCCCTGGTGGTAGGCGGCGTCGCGCTCCTCGCAGCCGCCGGCGTAGTGGCCGTGGTAGCGCGGGTCCTCGGGCGTGAGGGTGCGCAGGCCGCGCGGGGTCAGCAGGTCGGTCTCGGCCCGCTCGACGACGTCGGTGCGCTTGCCGCGGGTCAGCGGGCTGAACTCGAGGGCCGCGGCCAGGACCATGTTGGGGCGCACCGAGGGGTCGGCGGCGCCCTCGTGCCAGCGGTCGGCCAGGTAGCGCTCCGGCAGCCAGAAGCGGCGCTTGAAGCTGCGCCCGGCCAGGCGCTTGCGCTTGGTCCACAGCCGCGCCTCCTGCGGATCCCCGGCCAGCAGCGCCAGCCGCTCCAGGTAGGCCAGCAGGAAGTACCACAGGGCCTCGATCTCGACCGGCTGGCCGTGGCGCGGCGTCACCGGCCCGTCCGAGGTCTGGGCGTCCATCCAGGTGGCGTTCAGCTCCGGGCCGCCGACGTCGAGCAGGCCGGCCGAGTCGACGCGGATGCCCAGCCCGGCGCCGTCGTGGTAGGCCTCGGCGATCGAGCGCAGGGCGGGCCGGAATTCCTCCATCAGCCGGGCCGGGTCGCCGCCGGCGAGCTGCCACAGGCGCACCGCGCGCGTGAACCACAGGGCGGCGTCGGCCGAGCCGTAGTGGCTGTCGCCGACGCCCAGGCCGAAGATGTTCGGCAGCAGTCCGCCGCTCAGGAAGGGCAGGGCGCCGCCCAGGGCCTCGCCGCACTCGGCGACCCTGCCCCGGCTCAGGGTGAGTCCCGGCAGCGCCAGGAAGGTGTCGCGGCCCCATTCGCCGAACCAAGGGAAGCCGGCGATCACGCCGAGGCGCTGGCCGTGGCCGCGGTAGAGGTAGTGGCCGGCGGTGGCCGCCAGGCGTTCGCCGACGCCGTCGCCGAGCCCGGCGATCTCGGCCCTTCGCCGGGCGCTCTCGCGCTCCCACAGCGCCGCCGGGTCCTCCACCGGCGGGCCGATGGTGGCGGCGACCACGACCTCGCCGCCGATCGGCAGCGGCGCGGTGAACCAGCCGGGGCTGAACTGGTCCTCGTGGCCGTCGTAGCCGCGGTGCAGGTCCTGCTGGTACTCGATCTGGCGGTACCACAGCGGATCGGCGTCGAAGCGCGCGGCCTGCGGGTCGCCGTCGACCGTCAGCGTGATGTGGATCGCCGGCAGCTCCGGGTAGGGGCGGCACTGGATGCCGCCGGGGATCCGCTCGATCCGCGGGTTCAGAGCCAGGTTCTCGAAGGTGAGCCGGTCGCTCCTGCGGCACGGGAGCAGCGGCCGCAGCCGCAGCTCGAGGCCGCTGCGCTCGCCGCGGAGGGTGTAGCGGGTCAGCACCGTCGGCTGGCCGTGGACCATCAGCAGCTCGCGGCAGGGCTCGGCCAGGCCGATGTGGAAGCTCGCGCGCGGATAGGGGACCAGCTCGAAGGAGGTCATCGAGCGGTGGCCGCGCGGCGCCCACAGGCCAGGGTAGCGCGCCATCGACAGCGGGAACTCCTTGCCCGGCGCGTGCAGCGTCTCCTCGAAGCGCGACAGGAACAGGTGGCGGTCGACGTGGCCCGGAGGCACCGCCGCCAGCAGCCCGTGGTAGCGCCGCGTCGGGCACATCAGGAGGGTCGAGGTAGCGCAGCCGCCGAGGCCGTCGGTCTCGAGCCACTCGCGGCTCAGGGCGTGCTCCAGCCGCAGCAGCTCCTCGCGGCCGATGCGGAGCAGCGCCGGGCCGGCCGGAGCGGTGGGAGGAGGGAGGGTGGACGACATCGGCGCGCCTTGCGGGAGTTCCGTCGAGGGCCGCGGAATCCTGGGTGGAAACAGCGGGAATCCCCTCCGTTTCAGGCCCCCGGCGCCAGCTCGTTGCGGGGCACCAATATAGCGCTGGGCAGGCCCGCCGCCTTGGCCAGAAGGGCCCGTTGTTGGAGCGTCCGCAGGCCCAGCTCGTCAGCCATCACCTCGAGCGCCGGGACCGCCCGCGGAGTGCCGGTCTCGGCCAGATAGGAGGAGAGCAGGATCAGGTCGCGGAGCGGGATCGGCCCGGCCGGGCCGCGCAGGTCGAGCAGCTCGTCGAGCTGCTCCTGGGACAGGCTGGCGAGGTGGGCGTGGGGGATCCGGCGCATCCACTCGACCACCAGCGGATCGCGGTGGCTGTGGCGGTCGAGCGCGGCGTAGAGCCGCGTCTCGAGCAGCTTCCAGCGCCGAGAAATGGCCGGGTGGGCAGGATCGCGGCTCTCCAGGTCCGGCAGGCCGGGGAAGCAGGCGTCGAGGAAGGAGGTCTCGTCGTCGCCCAGCCAGTGGTTGGCGAGCACGTGGCCGGCGTGGGTGTAGGGGGTGCTGACCCAGCGGGCGCCGCGGCGGCGCACCGTGTCCCGGATCAGCGGCTGCTCGCGCGGCGGCAGCACGTAGTCGTTCTCAGGAGCGGACACCAACAGCGGCCCGCGCCAGCGCCGCAGCGCGCGGACGATGTCGACCCGTATCGGCAGCCGCAGGAAGGCCGTGACGGCCCTGGCCAGGAACGGGTGGTAGTAGTGGAAGAACCAGTTCTTGGCGACGGTCTCGGCGCGCACCGGCGCGATCAGGGTGACGGCGCGCGGCCGGGCGCCGTGCTTGAGCAGCGAGGCCACCGCCAGGGTGCCGAAGCTGCTGCCGCGCAGCACGATGCGGTGCGAGCGGCCGCCGGTGCGGCGCAGGGCCTCGGCGAACATCGCCTGGGCGTCCTCGCGCACGTGGCGCGGCGTCCGCCAGCCCTCCGAGGCGCCGACGCCGCGGTAATCGACCATCAGCGAGGCGAAGCCGCGGTCGCGGAGCTGCCACAAGAGCGGGTAGCCGAGGGCGTGCTGGGTGCCGTAGGTGACCGAGCCCATCGACTCGAGCAGGTGCAGCACCACCGGCGAGTCGGGGTCCGAGGGCACGAAGGCGCCGCGCAGGGTGCTGCGGCGGACCTCCAGCTCGACCAGCTCGGAGCCCGGCGGGAAGTTCTGCTCATTGACCTCCAGCTCCGGATAGCCCGCCGCCAGCAGCGCCGGAGGCGCGGTGGACCCGAGCATCGCCATCAGGGCGCGGATGGGGTTGAGGTCTCCCAAGGAAGGGAGAGCCTACTCCCATGGGGGCAGCGCGGTCGCCGACTCCCCGGGCCGCAGCCCGGCCACCGGGACCTCTTGGAGCGAGCCGGTCAGCAGAGCGGCGGCGAGCGCGGCGAGGATCATGGGAGGTGCAGGACCAGGGACAGACCGGTGGTGCCGCTCGGCACCTGGGCCAGGAGCGGCGGCTGCGGCGGGCGGCCGGCGCCGTCCGGGCCGGCGGGGAAAGCCCCCTGTCCGCTCTGGTGGAGGTCATAGAGCCCGCCCGGCGGCACCCGGAAGGCGAAGGCGCCGAAGGCGTCGGCTCCGGCGGCGATCCGGACCCCGGCTTCGAGCTCGAGCCACAGCGACTCCCCGGCCGCCGGCTGGCCGTCCGGCCGCAGCAGGACGCCCGAGATCACGGCGGCGCGAGGCAGGCTCAAGACCACCTCCGGGCCGCCGGCTTCGATCCCGGCGCGGGCGACCACCGCCAGCGACTCCAGCTCCTCCCTGCCCCAGGAGTAGCGGCCCGCCACCAGGGTGTAGCGCTCCGCCGTCAGGCCGCTGAAGCGGAAGCCGCCGTCCTCACCGGTCCGGGTGGAGTCGCGCGTGCCTCGCCCGGCGGTCTCCAGCGAGACCCACACCCGGGCCAGCGGGGCGCCGGTTTCATCCACCACCTTGCCGCGGAGCAGGAGGCCGAAATCGACGGCGTAGCGCAGCCCCTCGCGGCGCTCGCCGTCCGCCAGCTCGACCGCGCCCAGCAGCAGCGGCTGGCGCTGATCGGGCAGCTCCGCCAGGACGCGGTAGCGACCGGCGGCGAGCTCGGTGAGGGCGAAGCGGCCGCGGTGGTCGCTGCGGCAGTTGCGCACGTCGGTGTAGTGCCGGAGGTCCTGGATGCGCTGGGGATTGAAGCGGTCGCGGTCGGCGTTCCAGCCCTCGACGGTCAGCTCGACGCCCGGGACCGGCGCGCCGCCCAGGTCCACCAGCTGGCCGCGCAGGGTGGCCGCCGGCAGCAGGTGGAGGTCGGGCAGCTCGATCACGGGCGAGCCCTGTTCGCCGGGCGGCAGCTCGTAGATGCGCGTGCCGTAGCCGGGCTTGCGCAGCAGGACCGCGTGCGGCAGCTCAGGCCGGAGCCGGCCGAGGTCGAAGCGGCCGTCGGCGCCGCTGCGTCTGCTCAGCCAGTCGGTCTTCTGCTCCTCGCGGTGCACGCTGGTCACGGCCGCGACGTAGGCGCCAGCCAGCGGCCGGCCGGCGCCGTCGACCACCCGGCCGCGCAGCCGGTGCTCGGGACGGAGCTGGACGTCGAGGCTGTGCTCGAGGCCTTCGAAGGCCTCCAGTTGGCGGTTCCAGCCGCCGTAGCCGTCGGCGCGCACGTGGAGCTCGAAGCCCCAGTCGGGGTCGGCGGTGAGGCCGGTCAGGCGGAAGCGGCCGTCGGCGTCGCTCCGGAAGTTGCGCTGGAACACCCACGAGTCGGTGAGCTCGGCCCCGGCCACCGGCGCGCCGGTGACGGCGTCGGTCACGCGGCCGCTGAGGGTCTTGCCGGCTTCGAGGGCGAAGTCGAGCTCGGTGGTCTCGCCGGCGCGGATCACGGCCTCGGTCCAGGGCGGCGGCCGCAGCAACGGCGGCTCGACCTCGACCTCGACCTCGCCGGGGGCGAGGGCGTCGAAGGCGTAGCGCCCTTCGGCGTCGCTGACCGTGCGCGCGCCGGTGCCCGAGCTGCCGAGCAGGAACCAGCGCACTGGGACCCCGGGAACCGGCGCGCCGTCGCTCGCGAGCGTCAGGCGGCCGCGCAACGAGCCCGCTGGCGTGGCCACCAGCCGCAGGAATTCCCCGGCGAAGCAGGTCCGCGCCACCGGCACCGCCAGACCCGCGGCCCGCGCCTGGACGTCGTGCGGCTGGTCGCGCTCGACGCGGGCCACGAACCGTCCCAGGCGGTCGCTGCGGAGGGTGGCGACGACCTCGCGCTGGCGGGAGTGGGCGATGTCCAGGCCGTTGAAGCTGCGGGCCGGCATGGCCCAGATCTCGATCTCGGCGCCGGCTACCGGGGTGTCGTCCTCGCGCACGACGACGCCGTGCAGGTCGAGGTCGGCGTCCGCCTCGGGGAAGTCGGGGGCGACGACGATCCCGGCGGCACCGGCGGCGGTTCGAAGGGCCCGTCCGTCCTCTTCGGTGAGCGCGGCCGCTGCGGGGAGGCCTGGATCCAGGTCACCTTCCTGGATCGGCGGATCCACCGCCGGCACCGATCCGGGACCCCGGCCGCCGGCCAGGAACCAGAGCAGCGCCGCCCCGGCGGGGGCGGTCGAAAGGAGCAGCAGGGGGGCGCGGCGCAGCAAGGGGAGAAGGAGGGGCCAGCGGGCGGTAGCCCCCCCCGCGCG